>MDSY01022070.1_pt1 | contig 10348 bp, 7 predicted proteins | sample 811131 | NCBI WGS metagenome assembly MDSY01 (sample SAMN05326643, study PRJNA326480) | marine metagenome | isolation source: seawater | place: Atlantic Ocean: South West | collected 2010
CAATCAATATGATTTAAATTCATACAGTCAGTTTCTAGAAAGCTTCTTAAATAAACTTGATTTAAACGAATTCATTTTAGCAGGTAATTCTCTGGGTGGGTCCATAAGTTGGTTTTACACCGCTAATCACCCGGACCAAGTGAAACAATTAATTTTATTAGACCCTGCTGGTTTTCCATCTCAAAGGGAGCGTCCCTTGGTCTTTAGATTGGCTGAAGTTCCATTATTAAGTTTGGCTTTAAAACACATAACCCCTAAGTTTTTCATAAAAGACAATTTAGAACAAGTATATTTTGATGATAGCAAAGTAACCGATGAGCTTATTGAACGATATCATCAAATGATTTTAAGAGAAGGTAGTCGTACTGCTTTTGTTGAGCGAGCAAAACTTGAAAGAGCAGACAATACATACCTTTTGAATCTAATAAAAACACCTACTCTTATTATCTGGGGTGAAAATGATTTGTGGATTCCTGTTGAAGATGGTCAGAAGTTTAAAGATCGAATAGCGAATAGCAGTTTAGTGATTATGAAAGAAACTGGTCATGTACCTATGGAGGAAAAACCTCTTGAAAGTGTTGAACATGCAATAGATTTTATAATTCAAAATCCGCCACAGGAGACAACCCCAACCCAAGAAAATTAAGACCATGATTGATTTATATATTATGGGCGTAATTTATTTCGTCCTTGGAATTGTTCATTTTACCCACCCTAATTTTTACAAACCTATGATGCCTAAATTCTTACCTGCACACCTACCTTTAATCTATTGGAGCGGAGTTACTGAGATCATATTAGGCTTAGGAGTTCTTTTTCCAATTACAAGAGCCCTTTCTTTATGGGGAATAATTTTTATGCTAATAGTTTTCTTGATAGTACATGTAAATATGTTATTTCCAAAAAACAGATTAGGAATACCAATTTGGCTGATAATTTTAAGAATTCCTGTTCAATTTATTTTAATGTATTGGGCTTATGTGAACCTGAACTAAAAACTGGATCTAGTAATACGCTAATTCACAAAAATCAATTTCCCTCAAAGCAAATGATACTTGAATATTAGCAACCTAAGACAAAAAGATGGTGGTTTGAATATATTCTTAAAATTAAATCTATAAAGGTACGCACAGGTTTAGGTATACTTTGAATTCAAAAACACATCTAAGATGACATAATACAAATAACTATGGGTTTTGATTTAATTATGCTACTAGTGGAGTAGTTTTTTGTATAAAATACTTCTAGATTATAATAAATATTCAGTGTTTACAAAGTTCGATTCTTTAGAGTTCATTAGTGAATCTAAAATTTCGTTATTGTAAGGAGTATCTTTGGAAGCTAAAAAGGTTCTTATTGAAAATGATCGAAGTGCATCAAAAACACTAAGTGTTCCAACTGCTGAATTCTTTCTTCCAGTAAAAGGATAAACGTCTGGTCCACGCTGGCAAGCACTATTTAAATTCACACGACATACTAAGTTTGATAAAACATCAATTAACGGAGCTAATTTTCTAACATCACGTCCAAATAAGCTTACTTGCTGACCATAATCGGATGCTGCCATTGCATCTAAAGGCTCGTTTATGTCAGTATAAGAAATTATTGGTACAACAGGACCGAACTGTTCTTCATGATATACGCTCATCTGATCATTCACAGGATATAGGACAGCAGGGAAAGAATAATTTTCAGTCAACTCTCCTCCTCTTTTATTCATAACCTTTGCCCCTTTAGAAACAGCATCATTGATTAATCCTTGAATATAAGCAGGTTTTCCAGGCTCAGGCAGTGGAGTTAAAAAAACATCATCCTCCCAAGGGAGTCCAAATTTCAAAGCATCAACAGCTTCTGAAAAACGCTTATTAAATTCATCTATTATAGATTCATGAACATATAAAACTTTTAACGCTGTACATCGCTGACCATTATAAGATAAGGTTCCTGAAATACATTCTTTTATAGTTGAATCTAAGTCCGCATCAGGTAAAATAATCCCTGGATTTTTTGCTTCTAAACCTAAAACTAATCGTAAACGATTTTTACAAGGATGTAAATCTTGAAGAGCAACTGCTGAAGAACTATGTCCTATCAAAGCCAAAACATCTACTTTACCTGTTTCCATAATTGGAGAGGCAATTTTACGTCCACGCCCAAAAAGAATGTTTACCACTCCTTGAGGAAAGCTTTCCTTAAATGCTTTTAATAATGGAGTTATCAACAGAACACCATGTTTTGCAGGCTTAAAAATAGCCGTATTGCCCATTATAATAGCTGGTATAAGTAAGCAAAAGGTTTCGTTTAATGGATAGTTATATGGCCCTAAGCAAAGGACAACTCCAATTGGTCCTCTTCTTATATGAGCATGAATACCAGATTGCTTGTCGAATTTAGCACTTTTACGATCAAGTTTTTTATAAGCTTCAATAGTATCAAAAATATAATCAACCGTTCTATCAAATTCTTTATAAGAATCTAATTTATTTTTACCAATTTCCCACATTAGTAACTCGACAACTTGTTCCCGGGAGTTTTTCATTTTCTCTGCAAAAGTAGTTAAGCAGCGTAAACGATCTTTTACTTTCATAGTTGGCCAAACACCTTGACCTCTATTAAATGCTTTTTCAGCAGCAGTTAGTGCTGCTATTGCAGGTTCTGTTTCCATGTCAGGTATCGAACCTAGAAACGTTGGTCCAACTAAACCGTCTTCGTTCTCTGAATAAATTGTTGAATAAATATCGCTTGTTGCACCATTCCATTTATGTAGAATACCATCTACTAGATATTCATTATAATAAATAGGATTATTGAACTTTGGTAATTTATTAATACTTTTTTCAGAATGCTTCATCATCGCTTTTTGTTTATCTTTTCTTTAATAATATTGAACTAAATTAATCAATAATTCTAAACAATATAATCTATAGTTTAAAATTATTGACTAATTTAATTTTTATAATTCAATAGTTAATTTAAATAGCAGGAAGAAAAAAATTATATTATATTTAATTTTAAAATACTTTTAAAAAGTAATCACATAAATCATAAAATGAACCATCCTTTCTCAAAAATAATTGGACTCTGTTTAGGTCCCTTATTTTTTATTACAATTATTTATTCCTCTTTTGAAAATTTATCTTTTCAAGCTACTGCTGTCTTGGCAACTGCTAGTTTGATGATTTGTTGGTGGATAACTGAGGCTGTATCGATTTCAGTAACCGCACTTTTACCTTTAATCATATTTCCAATAACAGGTGTTATGGAGGTAAATGATGTTGGAGCTAACTATGGCAGTTCCATTGTTTTTTTATTTTTTGGTGGATTTATATTGGCTTTAGCACTAGAAAAAGTAAGCTTACACAGAAGAATTGCCCTAACAATTATTAAAAAAACAGGCACCTCCCCCAATAAAGTGATTTTGGGGTTTATGATTGCAACTGCATTTATGAGTATGTGGATCAGTAATACTGCAAGTACAGTGGTTATGTTGCCAATTGCTCTTTCAGTTATTAATTTATTAATAACTGAAAAAAAAAAACTTACAAAAAATTTTGCTCTAAGTGTTATGCTAGGAATTGCATTTTCAGCAAATGCAGGAGGGATAGCAACTGTTATAGGTACCCCTCCTAATTCAGTTCTTATTGGACTTTTAGAAAATGAGTATAATATTCAAATTTCATTCGTAAAGTGGATGATGATTGGTCTTCCTTTTGCAATTGTATTAATTACAATAATATATATATTTATAGTTTATGTAATGTTTCCCACAAAAGGTCTCAAATTTAATGCGTCACAACGAGTAATAGATTCAGAACTTGAAAAACTGGGACCTATATCCCCTAAAGAAAAACAAGTGCTTTGTGTTTTTGGAATTGTAGTGTTTCTATGGATTTTTAGAACATTAATTAATTCACTATTACCTGATCTTAGACTTTCTGACACTGTTATTAGTATTTTTGGGGCTTTAGCTTTATTTACCATTCCATTTGACTTAAAGAAAGGTGACTTCATTCTAGAATGGAAGGATACTCAAAAGCTTTCTTGGGGTATTCTTATTCTTTTTGGTGGCGGACTAGCACTCGCAAAAGGAATGTCCTCTACTGGAATTGTTTCTTTAATTACAACCTACATTGCCGAGGGAAATTTTAGTATTCTTCTAACTGCTACATTTCTTATTATATTGATGCTTTTTATGACAGAATTAATGAGTAATGTTGCCTTAGTATCAGTGCTTGCTCCAGTTGTAGCAGGTATAGCATTAGGACTTGAGATTCCATTATTATACTTATTAATACCTGTAACAATGGCAAGCAGTTGTGCATTTATGCTTCCAATGGCTACTCCTCCAAATGCTATTGTCTTTGCTAGTGGATTTGTCAAAGTTCATGAAATGGCTCGAATTGGAATTATAATTAATTGTATTGCTGTTGTTTTATTAATAGGTGTCTTTAAATTTGTACTCCCATTAATTTTTTAATTATAAAATGAAAGTCTATTTAACTAAAAATAAATTTAGAGTTAGAGGTTTATTCGAAGTTAAGGGTTTTTAAAATCGATTAAACTATCTTCTTCATTGCCGTCATAGAATTACGTAGTTCGTATCCAATCATTTCAATTGGATGAAAACGAATGATTTCGTTAATATCTATAAGTTGCTTGTTATCCACTATGATACTTTGATTGGCAGCATAAGCTGTTCCAATAACATCTATATTAATCTTTTTCATAAACTCTGTAAGCATGGGTTTACAAGCATGGTCAAATAAGTAACATCCGTATTCTGCAGTATCAGATATTACACGATTCATCTCAAATAATTTCTTACGTGCAATGGTATTTGCTATCAATGGCGTTTCATGTAAAGATTCATAATACGCTGACTCTTCTTTAATTCCTGAAGCTACCATAGTATCAAAAGCCAGCTCTACTCCTGCTCTAACAAATGCAACCATTAACAGTCCGTGATCAAAGAATTCTTGTTCAGAAATTTCTTTTTTAGTTACTTTAGTTTTTTCAAAAGCTGTTTCACCAGTAGCAACTCTCCAATCCAAAAGGTTTTTGTCTTCGTTAGCCCAATCTTCCATCATAGTCTTAGAGAAGTGACCCGACATAATATCATCCATATGTTTGTGGAATAAAGGCTCCATAATTTCTTTTAACTCTTCAGAAAGCTCAAATGCTTTAACTTTCGCAGGATTAGAAAGACGATCCATCATGTTCGTAATTCCACCGTGCTTGAGGGCTTCGGTGATGGTTTCCCATCCGTACTGAATTAATTTGGCAGCATAAGCAGGTTCAATTCCTTGTTCAATCATTTTATCGAAACACAAAATTGAACCGGTTTGAAGTACACCACAAAGAATAGTTTGTTCACCCATTAAATCAGACTTAACCTCAGCAACAAAAGAAGACTCTAAAACACCTGCACGATGACCACCAGTAGCAACAGCATAGGCTTTTGCTTGAACTAGACCATGACCTTGAGGGTCATTTTCAGGATGAACCGCAATAAGCGTTGGCACACCAAAACCTCTTTTATATTCTTCTCTAACTTCAGAACCTGGACACTTAGGCGCAACCATAATAACCGTTAAGTCTTCACGAATCTGAGTTCCCTCCTCTACGATATTGAAACCATGAGAATAAGAAAGAGTTGCTCCATTTTTTATTAAAGGTATCACTGCTCGAACTACTGAAGTGTGGTTTTTATCTGGAGTAAGATTAATTACAACATCAGCATTTGGAATCATTTCTTCATAGCTTCCAACAGAGAAATTGTTATCAAATGCATTATGGTAAGAAGCCCTATTTTGATCAATTGCTCCTTGACGTAAAGCGTATGATATATCTAACCCTGAATCACGCATATTTAAACCTTGATTTAAACCCTGAGCTCCACACCCTACAATTACAATTTTTTTTCCTGATAATGCGTTGATTCCATCTTCAAATTCTGAAAAATCCATTAATCTACATTTAGCTAATTGATCGAGTTGATTTCTTAATGAAAGTTGGTTAAAGTAATTTGCCATTTTGAATTATATTTTTTATCTTAATTTTTTTGATTAAAGGTGTTTAGAATTTCTGAAATTTCCATTTTCTGTTTAGAAATTGAAATTCTACCTGAGCGCACAAATTGAAGTAAACCATAAGGAGCTAGTGCTATACGAAGAGCTTCAGTTTCATCTCTAAATCCAGTTTTTTCTATTACAAAAAATTCTGGTGAAACGGTTACTATATTAGCATGACTGTCTTTGATCATGTTTTGAATCTTACGTTCTTTAAACAAAAAGCTGGATTTAACTTTATATAAAGCAGATTCTTGAAAAATAGTTTCTTCATCTGTATGATAATATGCTTTTATTACATCAATTTGTTTTTCAATTTGCTGTGTAATTTTCTTCACTCCAGCTTCTGTCATGCTTACAACAATAATGAAACGGAACACATCGGGAATTTCGGACTGTGAAGTTGAAAAACTAATAAAGTTGATATGTCTTTTTAGGAAAATAGCTGAGATGCGATTGAGCAAACCAATATTATTCTCGGTATAAATGGAAATAGTAAATTTTGTAAATTCACTCATTATTTCAATCGTATATCAGAAACCGATGCACCAGTAGGTATCATTGGAAACACGTTAGCTTCTTTTTCTACACATACCTCGAGAAAGTAAGGTTTATTTGATGCAATCATTGTTTCAATTGCATGATCTAAATCTTCTCGTTCACTTACGCGCTGTGCGTCTATATGGTATCCTTTTGCAATGGTCACAAAATCAGGATTGGTCATTTCAGTAGATGCATATCGTTTATCAAAAAATAACTGTTGCCATTGACGTACCATACCCAAAAAGTCATTGTTTAGCACTACAATCTTAACCGCAGTCTTATTCTGAAAAATAGTCCCTAATTCCTGAATGGTCATTTGGTATCCACCATCTCCAATAATAGCAACTACCTCTCGTTCAGGAGCTCCCATCTTAGCACCAATTGCTGCTGGTAAGGCAAAGCCCATGGTTCCTAAACCCCCAGAAGTAATATTACTTTTAGATCTAACAAACTCGGCATATCGACAAGCAATCATTTGATGTTGTCCTACATCAGTGACAATTACAGCATCTCCCTTTGTGAATTTATTAATCCCTACAATTACTTCACCCATGGTCAAGCCTTCTTTAGTTGGTAAGGTATCTCCATTGATAACTTCTTTGAATTCAATAGCCATGTGATCAGCAAAAAGCTGTTTCCAATCGGCATATCCTTTATGTTCAACTAAGGTAGTAAGCTGAGCAAGACTAAATCGACAGTTTCCTAAAACAGGAAAATCTGCTTTTACATTTTTATTAATTTCAGCAGGGTCAATTTCTAAATGAACAATAGTTGCTTGTTTTGCGTAGGTTTCCAGATTACCAGTAACACGATCATCAAATCGCATTCCGATGGCAATCAAAACATCACATTGATTCGTTAAAACATTAGGACCATAGTTCCCGTGCATCCCGACCATTCCGAAATTGAGCGGGTGTTTGGTAGGAAGTGCAGATAAACCTAGGATAGTCCATACTGCAGGAATACCAGAAGCTTCAACAAAGGCTTTGAATTCTTCTTCCGCTTTACCAAGAATAACGCCTTGTCCCCAGATAATCATGGGTTTTTTCGACTTATTTATTGCTTCAGCAGCAGCATTAACTTGTTTTGGATCAAGTGTTGGAGTTGGTAAATAACTACGAATACCTTCGCATTTTTCATATGAATAATCGAATAATTCAAACTGTGCGTCTTTTGTAATATCGATGAGAACAGGTCCAGGTCTTCCAGATCGGGCGATATAAAATGCCTTGGCCATAATTTCTGGAATCTCATTCGCCTTTGTAATTTGGAAATTCCATTTCGTAACAGGAATAGAAATGCCAATAATATCAGTTTCTTGAAAAGCATCGGATCCTAATAAGTGGGATGCAACTTGTCCCGTTATACACACCATGGGTGTAGAATCGATTTGTGCATCTGCAATCCCAGTAACTAAGTTCGTAGCTCCTGGTCCTGAAGTAGCAATAACAACTCCAACTTTACCAGAAGTACGAGCATATCCTTGTGCAGAATGCGTAGCTCCTTGTTCATGTCTTGTTAGAATGTGTGTCAGATCATCACTATATTTATACAATTCATCGTAAACAGGCATAATTGCACCTCCTGGATACCCAAAAATTAAATCTACTCCTTCTGCCAAAAGGCAACGGATAACTGCTTCTGCTCCAGAAATATTTTTGTTTGCTTGATTTTCCATATTAAAATTCATCTGTAACACAACCTTCTGAAGCTGTAGAAACATTTTTAATGTATTTATATAAAACTCCACGTTGAAATTTGTAAGCCGGTTCTTTCCAATTCGCTTTTCTAGAAGCCAACTCTTGATTGCTTACCATAACGTTAAGGGTATTTATTTCTGCATTTATTTCAATAATATCTCCGTTTTCAATTAGTCCAATAGTACCACCAGTTTGAGCTTCAGGTACAATATGGCCTACAACAAAACCGTGGGTTCCTCCAGAAAATCGTCCATCCGTAATTAGAGCTACATCTTTACCTAAACCTGCGCCCATAATGGCAGCAGTAGGTTTCAACATTTCAGGCATTCCTGGTCCACCCTTAGGGCCTTCGTAACGAATGACAATGACTTCTCCTTTATGAACTTCTCCTCTTCCGATCCCATCATTGGCATCGTATTCACTGTTATAAACTCGTGCTGGACCTTTAAAAATTAATCCTTCTTTTCCTGTTATCTTAGCAACAGATCCGCCTGTTGCTAGATTTCCTTTTAAAATACGAATGTGTCCACTCGCTTTAATTGGATTAGAAACAGGGTATATTAAATCTTGACCCTCTTTTAGGCCTTGAAAATCAGCTAAATTTTCTGCTAAAGTTTTACCAGTAACTGTAAGACAATCTCCGTGAAGCATTCCCTCTGCAAGCATAAACTTTAATACAGCAGGAACTCCACCAACATTGTGTAGATCTTCCATCAGATATTTACCGCTTGGTTTTAAGTCTGCTAAAAAGGGTGTCTTGTCCATCAACAATTGGAAATCATTCAACGTAAATTGAATCTGAGCAGCTTTAGCAATAGCAAGAAAATGTATAACTGCATTGGTAGAACCACCAAGAACGGCTACCAAACGTATTGCGTTCTCTAGTGATTTTTTTGTTACAATATTAGAAGGCTTTATGTCTTGTTCAATCAGATGACGTAAAGCAGCTCCCACACGTTCGCATTCTTCTTTTTTATAAGAACTTATTGCAGGGTTAGAAGAATTATAAGGTAAAGCCATTCCTAAGGCTTCGATAGCAGAAGCCATTGTATTTGCAGTGTACATTCCGCCACAAGCTCCAGCTCCTGGACAAGCTTTTTTAACAACTTGCTTGAATTCAGATTCATCCATAGTTCCGGCAACCTTCTCACCCCATGCTTCAAAAGCTGAAACAATATCGAGCTTTTTGTCTTCATGACACCCAGGCGAAATCGTACCTCCATACACTAAAATTGAAGGTCGGTCCAAACGCAACATAGCTATTAGTGCTCCAGGCATATTTTTATCACATCCAACAACGGTTACCAGTGCATCGTATGACATTGCCTGAACTACTGTTTCAATAGAGTCTGCAATTAAGTCTCTTGAGGGAAGTGAAAAACGCATTCCTGGTGTTCCCATAGAAATTCCGTCACTTACACCAATGGTATTAAATATCAAACCAACTAAATCTGAAGCCTGAACACCTTTTTTTATATCTAAAGATAAATCATTAAGATGCATGTTACAAGGATTCCCCTCGTAACCTGTTGATGCAATGCCAATTAAAGGTTTTTTGAAATCTTCATCAGTTAAACCAATTGCATATAACATGGCTTGGGCAGCAGGCTGAGTTGGGTCCTGCGTAACTGCTTTACTGAATGTATTATATTCCATTTAATTTATAAAACTTAATCTAATTTATAACACTTAAAAAGAGGTGTAAATTTAATTTTTAAATATGCACTAAGTCTAAGATAAATTAAAATATACATTATACTCTTTTTCAGATATTTAAAATATTAAAAATAACTATATTCAAGGTGTTTTTATTACATCAATAATACATATAAATAAAAGAAATTTAGGTGAAAAAATAGAAGTAATACCTGTTTTTACAAAAAGAATATAATTTTTATTCAATCAGTAAATAATTAGTTGATTTTGAAGTAATTTAATTGTTGTATTCACAAAATATTTAATATTATTCAAATTATTAATTATGGAGAAACCAGTAAGTGAAGCAATTAAATATAGAAGATCTGTTCGAAGATATGA
>MDSY01073858.1_pt1 | contig 10347 bp, 5 predicted proteins | sample 811131 | NCBI WGS metagenome assembly MDSY01 (sample SAMN05326643, study PRJNA326480) | marine metagenome | isolation source: seawater | place: Atlantic Ocean: South West | collected 2010
AAGTATGCTGTAAATGGCTTTAGTGCAGCTTGTAGTGATAGCGATTCGATAACAGTAACAATCAATCCATTGGACACGGCTTTTATTACGAACCCACCAAGTTTATGTGGAAGTGATAACCCTTATCAATTAACATTGGATTTAGGATATACAACCTCAGGGGACTGGACAGATAGCACGGGTTCTAATGGTTATGTTACCTCTGGGGGGGTATTTGATCCTGCAGGGTTGAATGATGGAAAGGTCATGGTTGTTTTCACAACCGATGGATTATGTCCTGGTGCTGATACAGCTTATGTAACGGTAACGAGTCAAATTAATTATGATTTACCTGATGGCAATCAAACATTTTGTTTAAATAATGATCCTGATACATTAAGTATAAATGTAAATACTGGAGGGGGTAAGTTTTGGACAACAAGCGAAGAAGGAATTTCAGCAGATAGTTTATTTGTTGTTTTCTCATTGTATACAACGGGTGGTCAAATAGACTCCTTGTATTATGGTAAATCTGGTCAGTGTGGTGATACAGTAGGGGTTGAGTTAACACTTTTAGATATTGATACAGCAGCAATTGATAGTTTTCCATCGGTTTGTTTAGATACGGACCCTTTTGCTTGGACTTACTCATCGGAAACCACTTTAGGAGGGACTTGGAGTGGAAATGGAATTGATCCAACAACAGGCATTTTTACGCCTGCATTAGCTGGTCCTGGAATTCATACAATTAGTTATACGACCCTTGGCGGTTGTCCAACCTCTGATCAAGTTGATATTATCGTTCGTCCCAGAGCTATAGTGGCTCTTGATAGTTTAGCATTGGCATTTTGCGGGACAGCAAGTGCCCAGTCTACCACGGCAAATATCTACCTAGGAATAGGAAGGTGGGAAAAGAGTGGGAGTTGGCCTACCGATTGGGATGCAGGTTTGTCTTATGATAATGATTCAACTTTAAACTTTGATCCGAATTTAGTAACATCTAACACCGATTCTATATTTTATATGATTGATGAAAGTCCTTTTGTTTGTGGAGATACCACAACATTAAGAATAGGGATTAGCGCAATGGAAACGGCTGATATTGATAGTGTATTAGCAGTATGTTCAGCAGGAGGAGCGTTTGACTTTACAGTTCAAGGAACGCAAGGAGGAACTTGGAGTGGTATAGGAATTACCGATGGTGCTCAAGGAACATTTGACCCTGTAATAGCAGGTGTAGGTGTTCACATGATACGTTACCAAAGCCCTGGAGTTTGTTTTGTATGGGATTCATTAACAATAACAGTGATTTTACAAGAAAGCTTAACCTTAACAGGAGATCAAACTTATTGTGGAAACGCTTTGCCAGGTGATATCTTCGCTGATAAAACAGGTGGTGTTTTCTTTGGAGGTTGGAATGTAGCTTCTTTAACAACAGTTGATGATTCAACAAGAACATTTAATCCAGTATTGTCAGGAGGTACAGGAATCGATTCGGTTATGTACGGTATTGCAGGTCAGTGCGGAGATACTACAGCTTTGGTGATCACAATTGATACCGTAGATATTCCTGATATTGATGGGGCTGATGAATCGGCATTTTGTCAAACAGACGCTGCAGCAACAGTTAGCTTAATGGTTGTGTCAACTCCAGGAGGAACTTGGGAAGATTTTGGTGGAGGAAATAGCATTATTACACCTACAGGTTTATTTGATCCTGTAATTGGTCAAGGAACTTACCAAGTTGTTTATACAACACCAGGAGCCTGTTTTACAAAAGATACCCATGAGATTTCTGTAGTGGGTCAAATCATTGTGGATATTGATCCTGCTGCTATTCCTGTTGAGTATTGTAACGACCACGGAGAGTTTGATTTAACACCGTTTTTATTACCAACAACTTCTTCCAATACAGGAGGCTGGCAAATTACACCAAAGGTAATAGGGGGAATTAATGATAATAACAAGTTAGTGCCTTCGGCTTTATCGGCAGGTGTTTACAGCTTAAAGTATGCTTTAGGAAAACCTGATGGTAATTGTAGAGATAGTGATAGTGTAGCGATTACAATTTTACCAATTTTAGATCCTACCATTACGCCTCCTTCACCAGGAACAGTATGTGTATCACTAGGGAATTTACAGTTTGTAAATACTGGAGATGCAGGTGGCGTTTGGAGTGTTGATAATGGAGGAACAATAGATGCTGTGACAGGTAATATGACTTTAACATCAGCAGGTATTTTTAATATTACTTATTCATTAGGAACAGTTTGTCCAATTGATAGTACGGTTACTTTGGTAGTAGAGGAACCAAAAGATCCAACAATTACTAATCCAGGTCAGCTTTGTGCTTACGATGAATCATTTACAATGTTAGGAGTAGATGCAGGAGGGATATGGAGTGGAACAGGAGTCGTAAATGGAGATGAGTTCGATCCAACAGTAAATGGCAATACAGGTGGTACAATAACCATTACTTATGCTTTCACGGGAGTATGTCCAATTGATGATACAGAAGACTTTATAGTTGATCCCGTACTTGATCCAACGATTGATAATAAACCAAGTGCTGATGTTTGTATAGCAGATGGCAATTATACATTCACAACAAGTGGCGATGCTAATGGGGCTTGGAGTTCCAATAATGGAGGGGTAATAGATCCTATTAGTGGCGATATGAATTTAATTACAACAGGAGGAGGGATTTTCAATGCTATTTATACTCATGGCGGATGTTTCATAGCTGACACAGTAGAGATAGAAATCACAACCCCTGGAGAGCCTAATGTAACACCCATTGGTCCTTTTTGCGAAAACTTACCAATACAATCCCAAATAACTTTACCACCAACAGGTGGAGGTACATGGAGTAGTACACCTTTAGGAGGAGCTATAGATCCTTTGACGGGAGATTTTGATCCAGCAGCAGCAGGTCCTGGAGCTCATTTAATTAGATATGATTTACCAGGGACTTGTCCTGCATGGGATACAACAACTGTAATTATTTCAGACCTACCAGATTGGGATATAGAAATCCCAAATTCACAGGGCTGTGAACCTTTTACAACAGCAATGATTGTTAATTCTCAAGGCAGTTTACCAGCACAATCTTTTTGGGGTTTAACAGATGGTTCAACACATCAATTGATAGGCTCTACAGATAGCTTGACGCATATTTTAACCAATAACGGTAACTACAGTATTGGAACTGCTGTAGTATTTGAAAATGGATGTGAGGATTCACTTTACCGCTCAAATGCTATAACTGTAAACCCAGTACCTGTGGCTAATTTTGATTGGGGACCAAAGAATACGACAGTATTAGAACCTTTTATTCAATTTGAAGACTTGTCAATAGATGCGGATGCGGATGGCTATTTTTGGGATCTAGGAAGAAGATCAGGTGTTGAATCACCTAGTCCAGCGACAAGTATAAATATTGAACCATTTGTCACTTATCCCGATCCTGATAGCTCAAGCTACTGGGTGACATTAACAGTAGACAACAACGGATGTTCAGATAGTATCACAAAGAGAATTTGGATATTAGATAATTTCTCGGTTTATGTACCAAATGCATTTACTCCTGATGGAGATGGATTAAATGATGCGTTTTTCCCTAACGGAAAGAACCATGATAACATCGAAGGAGCCTCTCAATATGAGTTTTTAATCTTTAATAGGTGGGGACAACTAGTTTGGGAAAGCGCAATACCTTATCAACCTTGGGATGGAACGAATGTAAAAACAAATAGCAAAGTTCAGCAAGATGTTTATGTATGGAAGTTAAATGTTTGGGACAATATTGAATCGGTATTGAAAACATATTATGGAAGAGTTTCTTTATTGCGGTAGGTGAAAAAACAAATACAAAAAAGCCATCAGATTTCTGATGGCTTTTTTGTTGATAACAACTTTACTTTTAATGTCCCTTTTCTCTACCTTCTTTTTATTTTTGTTTTATGGGGAATAAGGCTGCAATAGCACTATTTGGAATGTCGGGGATACTTGTTTTGTTTGCTGCATATGCATCAATTTTACCAGATGTTTTAGAGTCAAAGGCTCAAGTGGAAATAAATGCCTCTAATCATGAGGTGGTGAGTTATCTTACTAAAGCTAGTGATTGGGAAGAATGGATGTTTACTGAGAATATAAAAGGAAAGGGAGAGTGGCGCACAATGAATTCAGGTAAAGTCTCGGGAGAAGGAAGTGTTTTAAAATGGTTTAGTGAGATTATTGGGGACGGTGGTTTAGAAATTAAAAAGATTGACACCAATCAAATTGTTTTTGAAAGAGTTTCAGATAATGGTTCTTTCGAAGATAGATGCTACTTGAATATAAAATCAGTTAAAAAGGGTGTTGTTATAAAAATGATTGATTCATTGAGTGTTAAATCTAATTTCATTGCAAGATATGAAGCTCAAGACGATTCATATATCAAAATGCTTGACTCTAGTAACTTTAAATTATTAGAACGATTAAAATCAAAAATAGAAGCAAAAAAGTGAAAAAGATAGGGGAGCATATATCTTATGATAACGCACGTAAAAACGAATTAAAAGTTGAAATTATACCTGTTTTAACAAATCAGAAATCAAATATTTTATTATTGTGGGGCGCAGCTTGGTCGTTGTGCGGATTAATTATCATTATTTCTCTTTTTACTTATGGATTTAATAAGGATGAATATATAATGGTGGGCGTGTTTCTTCTTTTTTGGGGGTATTTTGAGTTCAAGGTTTTACATGCTTTAAGATGGAATAAAACAGGAAAGGAGCTTTTGGAATTGAAAGAGGGAGAATTTGTTTATAGTAAAACATTAAATGGAAGAGGTTTTCCAAAGGTTATGGAAATTTCTAAATTGCGCCCGTTTGTTTACGCTGAAGATACTGAAAAAGGTTTTTGGAGTGATATAAACAAGTCTTCATGGATGGTTGGAGGAGAAGTTGTTGAGTACGGTTTTGAAGACTCAATAAAAAGATTGGGAATGAAAATACCGAAAAAAGACGCGATTCGATTAATTACACTACTAAACAAAACAGCAGGATTTAATGCTTAATCAATTACACGTTCAAAATTTTGCTTTAATAGAAGATTTGAAATTAAACCTTCAATCAGGTCTTAATATTATTACCGGAGAAACAGGTGCAGGTAAATCAATTTTACTTGGTGCTTTGGGTTTAATTAGTGGTAAAAGAGCAGAGCAGTCAATTGTGAGATTGGGTGCTAAAAAGTGTGTTATTGAAGGAGAGTTTTCTTTAAAAAATTATGGATTGGAAAAGTTTTTCGAATCCAATGATTTAGATTTTGAAGAGCCTTCAATTGTGAGGAGGGAGGTAGCCTTATCTGGGAAATCGAGAGCTTTTATTAATGACACTCCTGTTACCTTAAATGTTTTAAAGGAATTAGGAGCGCAAATTATTGATGTTCATTCTCAACACGCTAATTTACTTTTAGCAAAGCCTGAATTTACGTTTAAGCTTTTAGATAGCTATTCGGGGAAACAAAAAGAAGTAACGTCTTTTCAAAATAAATATTTAATTCTCTTAGAAAAGGAAAAATTACTTTTAGCACTAAAAGTCAAACAAGAACAAGAAAAGCTCAACTTAGAATTCAATCAGTTTCAATTAAATGAATTGTTGTCCAATAACTTAAAGGAAGGTGAACAAGAACAACTAGAGAAAGAGTTTGAGGTTCTTAACAATGCCGAGGAAATAAAAGATAGTGCAGCTTTAGTCGTAAATAATATTTCTTATGACCGCCCTTCTGTTCAAGGTTTACTTCAGGAGGCTGAAATTGCCTTAGATAGTTTGTCAGGCTATGATAATGATTACCAGGAGTTAAAATCAAGACTATCATCCTCCTTAATAGAGCTAAAAGATATTGCTGATGAAGTTGAGCAAAAAGTTGGAAGCGTTTCAGCTAATTCAGCAAGGGCAAGTGAAATTGACGATCGTTTAAGTATTCTTTTTTCACTTCAAAAGAAGTATAATGTTGCATCGGTTGAACAACTAATTCTAAAAAGAGAAGAATTACAGGATTTAGTGAATCTTGTAGAGGGAGGAAACGAAGGTTTAGAAACGCTAAATAATAGAATAGAAGCTGATAAGGCCATTTTACTTAAAGAGGCGAACGTTTTGTCAAAAGCAAGACTAGTGGCTTCAAAAGAGATCGTTAACGAGGTCGTTAAGGATTTGAAATTAATGGGAATTGAGCACGCTCAAATAGATTTTAAACTTGAAAATACGGAATTATTTAAGTTTGGGATTGATAAAGTTGACATTCTTTTTTCTGCTAACAAGGGGAATACTTTAGCTAAACTAGATAAAACAGCAAGTGGTGGAGAATTATCTAGAGTGATGTTGAGCTTAAAAAGAATAATGGGTGCTAAAACAGCTCTTCCTACTATCGTTTTTGATGAAATTGATACAGGTGTTTCTGGAGAGGTAGCAAATCAAATGGGAGTTCTAATGAAAGAGATGGGCGCTGGATTGCAGGTTATTACTATTACTCATTTACCCCAAATAGCAGCTAAAGGAAATGCGCATTTTAAAGTATTTAAATCACACGATAAAGAGTTGACAACATCTCAAATTGAACATTTGGATAAAAGTTTACGAATTAACGAATTAGCACAAATGTTGAGTGGCTCAAAGGTAACGGAAACTGCTAGAAAAAATGCAATAGAATTACTTGAACAAAATTAATATTTTAAATATTCGAAAGTTTATTAGAATTAACTTTTGATTATTATGTAGATTGATCACAACAATAATCTCTTTTTATCTACTCTCACCTTTTTTATAAATGTATAAGGATAAAACATTCTTGACACTTTAAATGAGTTTGAGGAAGGTGTTAAAGGTTTTATTGATGAATAATGAAAGTTATTCCCTAACAACCTTAACGACATCGCCGTTTCTTACAATTTTTGTTAGGATAAGTTTACCATCTTCACCGTATTTGAAGATTTTACCATTAATTAAAAGTCCATCTTCAAACTCTCCAACTTTTGATTTTTTACCATTCCTATCTTTAAACACGTGAAAACCATTCCCATCGAAAGGAGCCACTGGTGTTTTAGGTTTAGTAAAGGTTATTATCTTTAACTTGTTAAAGTTAGAATCTACACTGTCAATTACAAACTCTGCACTATCAAGAATAAACTCTACACTATCAAGAATAATTTCTGTACTGTCAAGGCTAAACTCTGCACTGTCAAGAATAATCTCTGCAAGCTCAATTTTTGCTTCCTCAAAAATAATTTCAATAGTATCTTTTATTTTCGGACCAGCATCAAAGCGTTCTGTGTTTGCCGTTCCATCTTCTAAGTATTCTGCAATATCAGATGTTTCTTCTCCATTATTCCAAGTGCCAATCAAACTTGGTTTACCATTTTCGTGATAATAAATTTGCTTGCCATCTTTTAAACCTTGCAGGTTATAATTGAACTTGTTTTTTGGTTGACCGTTACGATAATACATTGCGTATTCCCCAACCCATCTATTGTTTGACCAAGTACCGGACTCTCTAATATTTCCATTTTTATAATAGAAAGTTGCTTTACCATCAGCAGTTCCGTCTTTGTAGTTTAAAACATGTTTCGGTTTGCCATTATTAAAATAAAACGTCCATTTTCCCTCCTTTTTGTTGTTGATGAAAAAACCTTCTTCTACAATTTGATTAGAAGTATACCCCGGTAAGTTTTTAAGATTGTTTTTAAAAATCCAATGACCTTGTTTCCTGTTTTGATCATCTACCTTATTTATAGAATCGTTTTGAGCTGAGAGGTTGGTAAAAGTCAGTATTAAACCAACTATAATTCCTATGTTTTTTAAAGTATATTTCAAAAAGCTTTAGCCTTATAAAATTAGTAACTCAGTTATCTAATAAAATGTTTCAAGATTTCGATTTTAAAATCATTCCATCTCTAAATATTTCACCAGAATCCATAAGTGAGCGAATTATTGAAATAGTTTTTGCTCTTGGTAAATTAGATTTTATAACTAATTGTGCTAACTCCACTGGATTGGAGTTAATTAAGTTTAAAATATAATTATCGTCCTTTGACGTAATAGAGTCTTGAATACAATAATCACAGTTTCCACAATTAGATTTAGGCGTTTCGTCAAAATAAAAAAGAGCAATATTTGTTCGACACTTATCTTTTGCAATAGCAAAATCACTCATTGTTTTAAGCTGGTTTTGGGCTACTTCAAATCTTGTTTCAAGAATTTCTTTAGGAATAATTAAATCTTTAGAGGAAACTCTATGAATAGCAAAAAATACACGAGGAAGGAAGTTCTGTTTTTCATAATGAACAACATTAGTTCTTTCAAAAATTTCTAATCCTTTCTTTATTTGTTTTGGTGAAGTTTGCAGCGTTTCGGCTAGTTTACCTTCGCTAATTTTCACGTAGTTATTAAAAATACCTGTGTATGATCTCAATATTATTGAAAGTAGTTTTGATTGAAAACCATCTCCTTTTAATATTCCTTCAATTTCTATGCGATCCTGCAGAACTTTAAGTCGACTACTTTTTGTTACATCCTCAGAAACGAAAATATAACCTGAATTTTCTAATAGTCTTATTGCGTAATGGACTGTTAGCGGATGAAGTTTTAATTTTTTGGCAAATTCTTTTAAATCAACAGGAGTTCCTTCATTTTCTCCTCCGCCAATGGCGACTTGTGCTTGATTAGCAATAGCTTGATAAACTTCTCTTATTAACGCTCTTTTTGGAAAGCGATATTGCAACAAGTTTTTCAGATTTTGAATATCACTTCTATTGAAAAACAACGCTGCTTTTGCTTTTAGTCCATCTCTTCCCGCTCTTCCTGCTTCTTGGTAATATTCTTCTAATGAATTAGGTAAGCCATAATGAACAACAAATCTCACATCAGGTTTATCTATTCCCATTCCAAAAGCATTTGTCGCTACAATCACCTTTGTATTGTCGTTTTTCCAGCGATCCTCTGTTTTCTTTCGATCTTCAATATTAATCCCTGCATGATAATATTCACTTGAAATATTGTGCTTATTTAACTGAATAGATAAATCTTCACAAGTTTTTCTACTTCTAATATAAATAATTCCAGTTCCTTTTAAATTTTTTACAAAATGGATTATTGCAGGTATTTTATTTTCAGTGTGATGCGATTCAAAAAAGATATTTTCTCTATTAAAACTTGTTTTTATTACGTTTTGTTTTGAGAAATTAAGCTGCATTTGAATATCATTAGCAACTTTTTTTGTTGCTGTTGCAGTTACAGCAATTACAGGGGCTAATTCAGCCCATTCTCTAATTTGACACACCGAACGGTAGGCAGGTCTGAAATCATGTCCCCATTGTGATATACAGTGAGCTTCATCAACAGCAATGAAATTAATCTTCATTTGCTTTAAACGTTCTTTTACAAATACAGACTTTAATCTTTCAGGGCTTAAGTATAGAAATTTAGTATTGCCATAAATACAATTATCTAATGCATAGTCCATTTGCTTCGGACTCATGCCTGAACTTATCAATTCTGCTTTTATTCCTTTAATTTTGAGTTGCATAACCTGATCATTCATTAGTGCTATTAAAGGTGAAATAACAACGCAAATGCCAGGTTTAATTAAGGCGGGTATTTGAAAACAAATAGATTTCCCAGCTCCAGTTGGTAAAAGAGCCAAGACGTCTTTTCCAGATAAGGCCTCTTCAATAACTTTTTTTTGAGCCAATCTAAATGAATCATATCCCCAAAATTGTTTTAATATCTCTTCAGGAGTAGTCATTCAATTTATTTAAAATGAATTTAAGTCTTTTTTCAATATTTAATGGGGGTATGATTACTGAATTATATCCTAATTTTGCGTAAGCTGTTTCAAGCGCCTCAAAAATTAATATAGATTCTTCAAAATTTTCTCTTCTTTCATTATCTGTTTCATAAATTTCTTTCCAAGGAGGAAGGATGAAAACATGATCATAGCGATGAGAGTTACTGCATTCATAAAGTTTTTTAAACACAGGCTTTTTTCCGTGATTCATGTATCCAATCAAGTCAGGTATTCCTCTATCATAAAAGTTTAAAGCTTTATAAGCAGTACTAAAATGGTTTAGTTGCTGCTCTAAAACAAGCTTTGAAAAACCCGAAACATCATCCCACGGAACCATTTTAGTTTTTAAATCAACTTGTTCCTTTATTATTTGGCGCGCAACTTCAGGGAATGTTTGCATTCCTCTTTTATTTAAAGCTTGGATTAAACTTGTTTTTCCAGTTGCCGGACCACCAGTAATAACAATTCTTTTCATTAGCAGTAAATTTACCAAAATAAGGTTAGTAATGTTTTTAGTATTACTATTTAGATTCGAATAATCTAGTA
>MDSY01129318.1_pt1 | contig 10347 bp, 11 predicted proteins | sample 811131 | NCBI WGS metagenome assembly MDSY01 (sample SAMN05326643, study PRJNA326480) | marine metagenome | isolation source: seawater | place: Atlantic Ocean: South West | collected 2010
CCTTCATGGATTGTAAAAAATGATTCTCCATCATAATAATAGTCGATCATATTAATACAATTTTTATGTTTAAAGCCTATTAATTTCTCTGAAATATCAATTAATCTAGTTACAGTGTTGGACGATAAAAATTCTTTCTTATATTCCCATATAATAATTGGCACGTCTAAATAGTGTGTTTTTCCATTGTAGCAAAAAGAAATAATATCTTCGCTTATTAGTTCTTTTACTTCATATTTTGATTTGATTAAACTATTATTCATTAGTTAATTTTCTCTTTAATAGGTACGTTTTATTATTTGCAACAAAATAAATTTCATTATTAAATGGATACATTGCTTTTATATCAAATTCTTCTTTATCTACTGAAAACTCTCCTAATATCTCTCCAGAATAATGATCTAAAAGTTTATACCTACCATTATCTTTTATTAAGATATTATCTTTATCAATCATAATAATCTCAATATTATCCTGATAGTCATACTGCCAACGAACTTTATTGGTTACTACATTAATACACGATAACCGATTTTCGTCTTTGTTAAGTATAATTCTTTCTTTTTGTCGAATAGCTGCTTTAATAGCATATTTATTGATATCAAATTTTGTTATTTTTTTGTTATTTGCATCAAAATAAACAAGTGTCTTTTTATTAGAAAAATATCCACCGTTACTATCCTTACTATCAAAATTCCATTGAGAATTAATTTTTTGTGTTTGAAAATATAGTTTGCCTGAAAGGGTATTATAAAATTTAATATTTTTTCTTGTCATACATCCTATAAGTTCATTATTTGCTAAAAAGAATAGTTTTTTACATGAACGTTCCTTTTTCCATAGTATTGTTTGTTTGTTTAAGTCATAAACTGACAGGTCATTTTTTGTGGTATTAATCCACATATATGGATAATTTACCTCATAGTGTTTAATTGAATCATTTAAGTTAATTTTTTCTTTTACTCCGGATTTTAATGCAATTTTATACAGCTGGTTATTTTTATCAAGTGTATAAATTGTGTCAAATTCAATTTTTAGATCATGAAATTGATTTTCTTGATTGAGTATCTCCCACTTAAATTTTAATTTGTCTTTATATAATTTTAATTTATCTTTATTAATTACTAGTACAAAATTTGAGTATGGCTTAATCTTTGTTTTATTTGATAATGTTAATGTTGTATCAATATCTATCAAAGCAACTATATTTGATGCGAAAGCCAATAAAAATATAATTAAACTAGCTAGCATAGTAATATCTATTTATTTTTACGTTTTGTTAGCCCTTGTTTATTCTTTAAATTACGTCTTATATCAATTTGTCTTTCTTCTGATCGCTTGAGAAAAGATGATAACTTATCTTCAAAATCAAAGTTCTTAGGTTTATTTTTTTCTTTTTTCTCAGGCTTTTTAACTGGAACGCTTTCAGATAGGCCCTCTGCCTTTTTAATTGATAATTCTAATTTCTTTTTTTGGTTTCTAGCTAAAACTTTTACTTTTACTTTATCCCCAATTGCTACAAAATTAGCAATGTCAGTAATAAACTCGTTAGCAATTTCTGATATATGAACTAACCCTTCTTCATTACCTTCAATCGATACAAAAGCACCAAAATTAGTTATATTTGTTACTGTTCCTTCAACAGTTTTTCCAATTAGACCTTCTGAAGCTGTGTTATCAACGGAATTCATTTAATATCCTTCAACCGTGTAAAACTTATATATATATTCATCTGATTGACTATAACCTAATTTCTTTTTGGCTTCAAGTTCCCAATAATCATCTTGTTTCATACGTTCAATTTCTTTTTCAAACTTACGTTTAATTTCTATTTGTTCTAACAATGCAATTTCGCTTAATACTAACTCCTGTTTAAATTTATTGAATCGTAGTAAATTTCTTAAGCTTAAACCTAGTGAATATGAGAATACAAATAGCATTAGAAGTGAAAGAATAATTCTTTTGATAGAATTATTATCTCGAAAATGCGAAAGCATGTTTTCCTAAAAACTCACTTGCAAGTTCTAATTTTTCTTCAATTCTTAGTAATTGATTGTATTTACTAACTCGATCAGATCGGCATAATGATCCTGTTTTAATTTGACCTGCTTTTGTTCCAACAGCTAAATCAGCAATAAACGTATCCTCACTTTCACCAGATCGATGTGATACTACAACGCTATACGACGCTTTTTGAGCAATTGCTATAGCCTCTAATGTTTCTGATACAGTTCCAATTTGATTTAATTTAATTAGAATAGAATTAGCAACGTTTTCTTGAATGCCTTGAGTTAAGATTTGTGGATTAGTTACAAACAAATCATCCCCCACTAATTGAACCTTATTACCAAGTTGCTGTGTTAAGGATTTCCATCCATCCCAATCTGATTCATCTAAACCATCTTCAATTGATATTATTGGAAATAACTCTATTAACTCTTCATAAAATGCAATCATATCAGCTGTGCTTCGTGTCACACCTTCACCCTCAAAGTGGTATTTTCCATCTGAGTATAATTCTGTGGCAGCAACATCTAAGGCTAAACTCATATCCTCTCCAGGTTTAAAACCAGCTCTCTGGATTGCCTCCATTAACAACTCTAACGCAGCTTTATTGGATGACAAGCTTGGCGCAAATCCACCTTCATCACCAACTGCGGTGCTAAGTCCTTTTTCATGTAAACATTCTTTTAGTTGATGAAATACTTCAACGCCTTGCCTTAGTGCTTCTGAATATGATTTAGCGTTATGAGGAATGATCATAAATTCTTGGATATCAACAGAATTATTAGCATGAGCTCCTCCATTTAGAATATTCATCATAGGAACAGGCATAGCCATGTCTGGATTTTCATAATGACGCTGATATGCTTTGTTAAGATACTCAAACAAGGGTACTTTACTAGCTTTCGCAGCTGCCTGAGATAGCGCCATTGATACTGCTAAAATAGCATTTGCGCCTAACTTTTCTTTATTTTTGGTGCCATCACATTCTATTAAAAATTGATCTAATTCTTCTTGATTTTGACACTCTTTTCCTATTAAAAGTGGTTTAATAATGTGATGAATATTATCAACGGCTTTTTGCACACCTTTTCCACGATATCGTTTGGGATCATTATCTCTTAACTCTAGAGCCTCTTTGGATCCTGTTGAGGCTCCGGATGGAACAATGGCTGTCCCTATTTCACCAGAATTTAAAATTATATCGACTTCAACTGTAGGATTACCACGTGAATCTAATACTTCTCTTGCTTGACAATCTTTAATAATCATTTGTAATTAATCTCCTTCTTGTTTTGGCATTGTATAAATAGCCTGTTTTATTGGATTATTTCTAAATCTAAATTCATGCTGTAATTGATTTGTTGAATCGATTAGAAAAAAATTATATAAAAAATCTTGATCTTCCTTTTTTGCCCAAATTATATCCTCAAAATGATAAAGCTTTCCTTTATCTTCTCCCCTTAAAAAGAGGCCTTTTCCTGAGGCTTTCCATTTTAAAGTAAAGGCACCATTTTTTTCAATTATAATATGAGACTTTATTTCTCCTTGCTCATAATGATATTCCCATGTTTCATAAGGGGAATAAAGTTTAAAATCATTTTTACTAGCTAATTGATCTTTAAATATCCAACCTAAATATGTTTTTCCGGTTTCAGTTGCAACAAAAACCCATTTTCGATCTTCACCGTTAATGGTTACTTGCTGAACATTTTCATACAAAATCCTTACACGCTCCGATTTATTTAGATTTTTAAACTCTTCAGCGGTCGCTGATGGACTTACTTTTGTAGCTAATGTATTCTTTATAAGTAAAAAATATCCTCTATCACTTTCCCAATGATTATTAAAAAATGACTCATCTTTAAGTGATGATGGCATTAATTTTTCACTAGGTATAATAAGTTTTGATTGATTTTTGTTTGAGTTAAATTTTTCTAGAATTAACGAACCTACCGTTTGTAAATAATTTATTTTTCCGCCCCCGCTAGCATATGAAATTAACACGTATGCCACAAGTAAACTCATTAGAAAAAATATTAATTTTCGTAGCTTCATAAAAATCTACATTCAGTTTACCATTGTCTAATAAATTCTTCATCCTTTAAGATGTTAACAATGAACTTAAATCAATTGATCAAAGATGCTATTCTTGAAGATGCTCCATCTGGAGATATAACCGTAACGTCTTTGTTTAAATCGCATTCGACTCAAAATGCTTCTTTAATTGCCAAGCAGGATGGCATTTTTTTTGGTTCAGATATTATTCAGGCTTTTTTTTCTGAGTATGATCCCAATCACCAATTAAAGATGTATGTTAAGGATGGAGATCATATTACCAAAAACACTTGTATTTGTGATATCACATCAAAATTTGATCGAATATTGCTTGTAGAGCGGTCTATGCTAAACCTTATTCAGCGGCTTTCTGGGATTGCAACTCTAACCAATTTATTTGTAAAAAAACTTGATAATCCTAATATTTCTATTTGTGATACTAGAAAAACAATGATTGGCTTGCGAACATTAGAAAAGGCAGCGGTTAAAGCAGGAGGTGGCGTTAATCATCGATTTGGTTTATCAGATATGATTCTAATTAAAGAAAACCACCTTACAATGTTAAAAAAGAACCAAGAGTTAGAAACACTTACAAATAAAATAAAACAAGCAAAATCCAACCAACCTAAGCTTAAAGCACAAATCGAAATTGAAACATTAGATCAACTTCGTTCATTAGATTTAAAAATGTTTGATTTTATTATGCTTGATAACTTTTCTTATTTAGATATACCCATTGCTACTAAACTATGCCGAGAACGCTACCCTAATAGTTTAATTGAAATTTCTGGTAATGTTACGCTTGAAACAATTGATCGTTATAAACCTTTTGATATTGATCGAATTTCTATTGGATCTTTAACCCATTCTGTTGCTGCATTTGATATTAGCCTGCTATTAACGTAAAATGCTTTAACAAACTGTTATTCTTTTATACAATTTCGTTTAATTGTTATGCTAGACTTAAATAAAAACACACCTTTTACAGACTTATCCATCGATAATTTTAAAAAAACGGTTACATCGTGTACCTCCTGTGAACTTTGCAATACAAGAACCAATGTTGTGTTTGGCTCAGGCCCTATCCCATGTGATGTTATGATTATTGGAGAAGGCCCTGGAGAACAAGAAGATATTCAAGGAGTTCCATTTGTCGGCAGATCTGGAAAGTTATTAACTAGTATATTAGAGTCTGCTGGAATTAATCGAGATAATGATGTCTTTATTGCGAATACTGTAAAGTGTCGCCCACCAAAAAATCGTACGCCTCTTGATTCTGAAATCGAGGCATGCAAGCCTTACTTAATTCGTCAAATTCAGCTTGTTAAACCAAAAATTCTACTTCTACTAGGAACACCTTCTCTTAAAACGATTCTTCAAGAGTCGTTAACGATTACTAAAGTCCGAGGAAAATGGTACCGTACACATGTTGATTATATGGATGACCCTTTGTATGTCATGCCTCTTTTTCATCCTTCATATTTGCTAAGAAATCCATCAAAAGAACAAGGCAAACCAAAGTGGCTAACTTGGCATGATATGAAAGAGGTTAAATCCGCAATTCAATTTTACACATCCAGCAAAAAATAAACACACCTGCTATCTTAGTATGTAGTAAGTTCAATTTTTATTCACTTTAATTAGCTTTCTGTCACTAATTTAGAAAAACTAGCAATCTTGGTCATCATAAGCGATAATAAAGAAAGTTTCATGGTTAAAACAATTCAAAAATTTGCAAATCAAACACCAATAAAATTTTGGAGTTTTCTTCTTACTTTAATTGCTTTAGTGATTCTTGGTATCTTTTTTATCTTTTTAAATCCGGCTCTTAATAGAGATTTATCTTCTTCTCAAGACTCTAAAAATGTTGATTCATACCCCTTAATATTACAAAAAGACATCCATTTAGGCATTGAATCTATTTTAAAAAAAGTGGTTGGAGTTGGACGTTATGAAATTTCTGTTGTTGCAAATGTAAACTATGAGAAAGTAGTTAAATCATCAGTCTCATATGAATCTGAAGGTAATAACAATGAAGATTCTCTATCAGATGCTAATCTTGATTTTGAATTACCAGGCATGTTTTCAGATGCTCCAGCGCAGGATAATGTATTAGATGATGAATCATCTGATTTACCAGGCTTTGCTGATTTATTTGGAAGCCCAGATCCTGAACCAGCTACTCAAAAAACGCCTGTAGAAACACCTGCTAAAGAAGTAGAAATCTCACCAATTGGTAGTATTCCGTCTGGTAAAAATGGTTATAAACAAATTAAGGAGTATGTTAAAAAAGATTATGAGATTAATGGCTTTTTAATTAGTGTTGTTGTTGATGGAAATTATTTTTCTCCAACGGACAAAGCTATTCTTGATTTAAAATCTCTTATTCAGCATCTTGGTGTTATTGATCCAAAGCGTGGGGATAAACTCGAAATTCGAGTTATTGAATTTTCTGATTTATCTTCTGATTCAACCTTTTTAATTCGTACCTTTAAGTCTATTCTTTTTAACCCTATTTTAATTATTCTTGTTGTAGTTTCTATTCTTGGGTTTATAGCCTTTAAATTTATTAGTCAATCTAAACAGGCTAAAGCTATTGCAAAAATGGAAGAAGAAAAAGAAGCAAAACTTCAAGAAGTTGAAAATGCTAAAAATGCTGAAGCAGAGCGACTGAGAACTGAAAAAGCATATCAAGAACTTCTTGCTACGTTTGATAATTCTCCAGATGTTACAGCTAATATTTTGTCAGACTGGATGGAGAGTGGTGATAGTTCAGCTACATCAACGGGAGAAGAGGCTGCTGAAGAAGGGGAAGAAACTGCAGGATAAATGCACTTTAGTTACTATTCTATGGATGTAATTGAAAATATAATTTGATCTTCTAGTTGTCCTGAAAACAATGATTTATTGATACCACTAGATAATAACACACGATATTTAAAATTACGTGTAGCTTGTGTAATTGGATGAGTTGAATTAGAAAATGTTAATGTAATGGGATTTGTTAAGGATGCATTTGATAACGTAAAATCTGCATGATTTGGTAATGATGTAGTTGCTCCCCAATACGTTGGATTTCCCCCACCAACCTCATTATCTTCACTATTATGCAACGTTGTAAGAGTATAGTTTACTTCACTTCCCTTACCGGTTACACCACCTTGATTTAAGGTATCGTTGATAAATTTTCCTGAATTGGCACTGCTTATTTCTATAATAAATCCATTTGGATGATTGTTATCAATTGTAAACGTTAAGATATGATGGTTAAGATAAGATGTATTACTAAAATCTTCAATATCATTTGTTATTGTTACTGAAATATCATTGATTAAGCTAACATTACCTGTTGGATCATCAGGATCATATAAATCATGTGTGGTTGCTGTAATTACTTTAGTAATCATTATAAACATTATTAATACTATTAACTTTATTTTTTTCATTTTTAGTTCTTATTATTTTTCTTTATTTGCTGTCTCTTAATTTCTTTTAATATTTTTTTCTTAATTGAAGCTGGCATTTTATTAAAATCTGGAGAGGTTGAATCAATTTTATATGCTTCTGCCCAACTTTTTATAGCTTTTTTCTCATTTTTTAATTTGTAATAAATTGAACCAAGAACAAAATAAAATTTTTGCTCTTTTGGACTTAAATTAATTCCTAATTCAAGTTGCTGAATGGCTTTATAATACTCTTCTTTTTTGAAAAATTCTTCTGCTGCCTGATAATACATAAGTGCTTGAATATCTTTACTATATCCTTGAACAATTTCTGCTTCTTCACTTATTTCTTCTCCTGTTTCTGGATCAATTTCTCCTAAATCTCTTGATTGTAACTTTTCTACCTCCATTGCTAGTAATTCTTTACTTTTTCTGAGCTCATCAATATCTTTTTCTAAATTTTTTTTCATATTTTCAAAATCTTCTTCAAGATTTCTAAAATTATCATATTGTTCTTCTAAATTTTTTAATGATTTACTGTATCGTTTAAATACATTAACACGTCTTGTTAATTGAATTGATATTAAATTTGTAGTGTCGGTTGCGTCATCTTCTATAATAGGAAATGATAATGCCCCTTTGATAATGATATTTTGAGTATTGCCCATTTTTTGTATTCCAATATTAGCAGCAGAGCCATCAAAATCCATCATAAATATGGTTTCTTTTATTCTCATATTAAAGCCTAATAAATACCCATTAATAGTGGCTGAATTATTACTTTTCCATCTTTTTCCAATTCCAAAATGAACTCTCCCAAATAACAAGTTACTTGATCCTACTATAAAATGTAATAAATTATTGGAATTTACAGATCGTTCGTTATCCCAAGTACTTAAGCTAGGATCTGAAGAAATATTTAATACCCCTCCTGTAATTTTTAGATTTCCAAGTTTTTCTATATCTAAAAATGTCGCTTGGCAGTTTAGTACTGCTTTATTGTAATTTATTAACTTAATTCCTCCTTTAAAGCTTTCATTTAAAGCGTAATTTATTCCTAAATCGAATTGATATGTCTTTAAAGAATTTAACCCTGTTGATATTGAAAAATCTAAATCACCTGTATTATATTTTGTTGCAAAAGGGACATTTACTAGAGTTTCTGGGGCCTTAAAGGATGCAGCAAAAATAGTTGATTTAACTACTATTAAAAATAGAATCATAATTGTTTTTTTAATAAATTGATATTTAATAAGTCTATTCATTATTAGCATCCTCAGATTCTTCTTCATTCGTTTCTTCCGGCACATCTTCTTTGGTTTCCTCTTCAGTTTCTTGAGTAACTGGCTCTGACTCCTCTGTTACTTCCTCAACTTCCTCAACTTCCTCAACTTCCTCAACTTCCTCAACTTCCTTAGATTCTTCAGACTCTTGAGATTCTTCTGGTATTGGAATATTTACAAACTCATCAGATTTTACTGTTTTTGGTTGCTCTGTCGTATTTTCTTGTGATTTTATTGATTGATTCTGATCCTCTTGGGTTTCGTCCTTGATGTTATAACCTTGTTTTAGTTTTACTTGATCAACAAACTTCTTTAATTTTTTATTATATGGGTCAATCTCTAAAGCCTTATCCCAATGATAAATTGCTTCATCCATATTACCTAATCTATAAAAAATTGATCCTAACTTTGAATAATTCTTTGCAGTAGGAAAAATTTCAATAACTCCCATAATTTCATCTCTTGCTAATTCAAATTGCCCACTTCTTACATAATCATCACTGGCTTTTATACTATCAATTGCATCGGATAAACTTTGAGTACTTAATTCTTCTCTTTCTTCTTTAACTTCCTTCTTTTCTTCTATAAGCTCTACTAGCTTTTCTTTTTCTCTTTGATGAACATACTCAAATGGATCAACAACTCTAACTCCAAAATTTATCACCATTGCTTCTAAAGAAGTATCTTCATTAAAATTTGGGGTAAAAATAAATAAACCTTGCATATTATCTTTTAATTTGTGTGCATACCCAATGTTAAAAACTGTTCCTAAGAATTCTAAAAATGTGTACCCTCTAGAAAGTTCTACTTCTAAACCTAAAAATGATACAAAAGCAGGCTTTTTCATTGCATTACTTCCAACACCTAAGTGAGCTCTGGATCCTAAGAATTCTAGCGAATAATTAAGATATGAATTAACTAAAGGATAACTTGCTGGTATTGTAGTCATATTTGAATATAGTGATCCAGCTCCAAAATAATGAGTTGCCTTCGTTTTATAATCTGTAAATTTATGAATTACAACATGTACGCCTAAACTACTAAATTCATGATGCATAACACCTTGAATCCCCACTCTCGGTGTAAGGTGAGCTTTTAAAAATCCCTGCCCAATAAATTTAATATTGCTTTGATGATACCCAACGGAGGTAATCATTCCACCTTCAATCAATGGTGTTTGAGATAAGGCTGCTGACGGAACCTGAAAAATCATTCCTGAATTTAATTCAGCATATGCTGGACACATAAATCCAACATACATGAGTATTAATAATAAATATCTAGTCTTACATAAACGTGTAAAAACAAAAAATGTTTTACTAAGATTAACTATATACAATATTGTACAATACATGCATTTTGCATAATTGATTACCATCTTTATTATCCATATTTTTACTGTATCTTCGATTGTAATACCCATTTTGATGATACTTTAATCATTTTATTTTTATCATTTAACAACTATAATTTATTTTTCAAATATCAGTTAGAATAACTTCAATTGTATCTTGATACGATCCTGATAATAACTTTTTATTTGCTTGTGTTGAAATTAA
>MDSY01114157.1_pt1 | contig 10346 bp, 7 predicted proteins | sample 811131 | NCBI WGS metagenome assembly MDSY01 (sample SAMN05326643, study PRJNA326480) | marine metagenome | isolation source: seawater | place: Atlantic Ocean: South West | collected 2010
CCCTACGTACTCGCTATCACTAAAAATATAACCTTTACCTACATCACCTACACGATTAGGTAGCGCATTTAAAAAAGGAATTTGATGCCAATTTCTAAACCCTTTAATACCACGTCCAGTACCAATGCCTGACGGACCATACCAGCTAAAACGTGGATGCCAATACTTCTCAAGTTGCATTGCTTCAACGCCACCTGTCGCGTAATGTCCCAATGAATCACACATATCGGCAACGAGCTTACAGCTAATATTCGCTTTTTCATTATCATACTGAACAGATAAACCATCTTGTGTGGCCGGTGCAGGCACATGCCATTCTCGACCTAAGCTAGGAGACATAGGCCATGCGTTAGCTTGCATCATAACTTCTGGAATATCCCATACAGCTTGCATTTCGATCACTTTGCTATTTTCTATACGATAAAATTCATGAAATCGCAGAGAAACTTGATGACCTGTTGCTGGAATATCTAGCCAATTTTTTTCGAAGCTACCGGTATAATAACCACAGCACCCCACCCAAGCACTGTCATCTTCAGCTGTGCCCGATATGAAAATTGTTTCACGTCGTTCAAGATCAGGAATCGCTTTATGCAAAGGCTTATATACATCTTCGTAAAGGTTTTCTGGACTTGCTAATGTTTCAAAAGGATAGCAAAGCTGTATTTTAGCTTTGGGTGAAAACACTTCTTTAAAAACCTGTCTAACTGCTTTGTCCTCGAAATCATACAATGCATTGCTGAGCACTTTTATTAAACTCTTATTCGCGTTATATAAATGTTGATACACCCGCATTCTCCTCTATTTTAATACTGCATATATATTATATATTCAATCAAACCAAGACACGTATAGCCGCTAATTTAAATGATATTCGATATAACACAAAAAAAATGACTTCGAAGTCACCAGATGATAACCTGATTGAAAAGTAATTCAAGTAAAAATTAATTGAGTGGAGAAAATTATGTTATCTGTTATTGATAAATTGTATAAGCAACTTAAATCATCCCCTGGCAACATTGAACAATATATTCACGATGATTTAGCGTGGCATGTTAGTGCTCCTATTAATGATTTGTTTGGCTTTGCAGAGGTATTAACGTTATTTTGGCAACCTTTAGTAAATGCCCTACCCGATATAGAACGTAGGTCTTTTATTAATGTACAAAGCGAATACAAAGGTCAAGATTGGATTGCTAGCACAGGGTATTTTGTTGGTACTTTACGACAACCGCTTTGGGGAATACCTGCTAACAATAAAACCTTATATTTACGGTACACAGAACTTGTTCAATTAAAAGATAATAAAATTAAGCAGTGTTTTATTATTGTCGACTTTCTTGATGCGATGAACCAAGTGGGTGTTAATCCATTAAGAAAAAGCCTAGGTCATAGCGGATTAATAATGCCTCCATCAACAATGGACGGCTTAGTAAGAGAAAAAAGTAATGCAGGCGCTGCACAAAAGTCTCAACAACTCATACTAGACATGCTTGATGAATTAGGACGCTTTGACGGTAAGTCATTATCAAGCATGAAGTTAGAAAACTACTGGCATCCAGACTTTATGTGGTACGGCCCAGCAGGCATAGGAACAACGCGTGGTATTGAAGGTTTTAGAAGAGACCATCAAGGGCCGTTTGTCTTTAGCTTTCCTGACCGGGATGTAGACCATAAAGCAACCTTAGTGGCTGACGGTAATTATGTAGCAACCGGTGGTTGGCCACACATGCATGGTACTCATAGTGCAGGCGGTTGGTTAGGGCTACCTCCTTGTAATAGACAACTCTCGTTACGTGTTATGGACATTTGGCGTAGAGAAGGCGATCTGCTCAAAGAAAATTGGGTAGCTATTGACATTATTGATATGTGTATGCAAATGGGACTTGATGTATTTGCTATGATGAAAGAGCAATTGGGTGATGAAGCTTAGCAGCTGATTAAATGAGTTAAATAAGAGCCAAATAAAAAGAAAGCTGAGTAAGCTTCCTTTTTAATAGATGTAACTATCAGAGATATTAACTTGTCTTTACCCAGATTAACTCGGGTTATTAATTTTTCGACTTCGTTCTAAAATATCTAAGCCCTGCTGTTTTAACCAATATGGAATATCAATTAACACCCAGTTTTCCACCAGCTTATCTCCTTCACGGCGATAGACATCAACAACACGCATATCTGCACGAATGTCAGATCCCGGTAATCCCAAGAAACCACCAATAGGTGTACTGCTTAAATTAGGCCAGCCGAAGAAACAAGCATAATTTCCCTCTGCATATCGACAAATATGACCATTAAAAACCTTATCTTTCAACCCTTGTCTAAACGGGTAAGAATGTTGCTCTTGGAATTTAGGAATAGTATACGTAGCGCCAATGCCAGATGGCCCATACCAAGCCATGTCTTTTGCCCATGTTTTTTCTAATATCTCAGGTGGATAATTATCGTTCGCTGTTTTATTGAGCTGTGAAAAATCATCAATCATTTGATTGAGCAAACTCATTGTTTTTTCACCATCGGCGAGATCCATATCCTGTAACTGAATACCATCATGTGTTCTTGGCCCAGGGTAAATAAAAGAATGTCCTGTCGATTGCGGTAATGGATTGATCCCTACTTGATTCATCACACTGATGATGTCACAAAAGAAACCTGAACGAACAATTTTGCCATTTTTAATACAGTTGAAATCAGCATATCGAATCATCGCCACTTTACCTGAGCGTGGTATTCCTAACCAATCCTGGCCAAATTGAACCATAAAGTGGCCCATACTGGTGACCCAGTTGGCACCATCATTACCACTGACACCTGCCATAAAAACATCTTGGCGACGCTGGACATGTTTAAATGCATGTAAAAAAGGCTGCCAGAAGATTTTATTTACCGCTTCAGGTCCTTTTTGCTCATTAAAGGGATGTACACCATACCACTGACAATCATCACTCATATAGTCAGATAAAACATCACCAATAGTTTCAGCATTAGCCTGCTCAATTGCTTGATAATACTCAAGGATGAGTTCTTTATTTTTCAGCTCGATACTCATTAAATGAGTTCTCCATTAAATTTATGAAATAAAGTGTTTATGTAAAATTTAGATACTTTTCAAAAAATGGATACTTAAAAAAACTAATACATATTAATTATTTATAGCACCCTATACTTACGTAATTCATGCTTAACAATAATATAATCTTTCAAATCATTTTAATCGATGCTATTCTTATTTGACTTCGAAGTCAAATGATGTAGATTATAATAATCACTACAGCATTGAAACAATAAGAGAAATATACATGACTGAATTTGGTACATTAAATTGGACTATTTTAATCGTCTACATCTTAGCAAACCTTCTACTGGGTTATGTTATTAGTAAAAAGGTTAGCACTGCAGATGATTTTTATTTAGGCCAAAAACAAACACCTTGGTGGGCTATTGGTATTTCTGTTATTGCAACTTATGTCAGCGCAATGACTTTTCTTGGAGCCCCCGCATGGGCATATAAAGATGGCTTATCCGTTATTGCCATTCACCTTAACTATCCCTTGGTTATTATTGCCGTTATCACCTTCTTCTTTCCCTTTTTCTATAATGCTGGCTGTGCTTCTATTTATGAATATCAAGAGAAACGATTTGGTAAGAAAGCACGCGCTTTAGTCTCTGGTATTTGGCTAATATCTCAAACAATGAGTTCGGCTGCTGTTTTATATGCTACAGCAATTGTCCTTAGCTACATCACGGGAATTCCTGAAGTTGCGGGTATTGTCATTGTTACTATTATCGCCTTAATCTATACAGTAATGGGTGGGATCACCGCAGTTATTTGGACCGACGTTATTCAATCAGGGATTCTATTGCTGGGGGCAGGCATCATTATGTATGCGCTTATCGATGGCAGTTCAACCACGATAATGGAAAGTTTATCTCAGTTAAAAGAGCAAGGTAAAACCAATCCACTGAATTTCGATTTTGACGTATCTCAGGTATCCACTGTCTGGTCGGGTATCCTTGCAATGACCCTTTACCATATTACCGTTTATGGTACGAACCAAATGATGGTTCAGCGCACACTTGCTGCCAAAAACATTGGTGATGCGAAAAAAGCGTATGTATTAATGGGCTTTCTGGCATTTTTTGTCTATTTCTTTTTCATCATCATGGGGATCCTGTTTTATAACTATTATCAAGGTAAGCCGTTTGAAAATGAAAATACTATTATTTTAGAGTTTGCTTCTGAATATGGTATGCCTGGATTAATGGGCATTATTGCCGCAGCGGTAATGGCTGCTTCAATGTCGAGCTTAGACTCTGCATTTAATTCTTTGTCTACTGTTTCTACGCTAGATTTTTATAAAAAGTACTTTAAACCTAACGAGACTGATACACATTATCTTAACGTATCACGCGTATTCACCGTATTTTGGGCCACGATTATTATCTTCCCGGCAATTATGTATCACTTACACAGTACCGGTTCAATTTTAGAAGTATTAAGTAAAGTCGGTTCATTTTTTGTGGGTGCACAATTGGGTATGTTTGGTTTAGGTTTTTTCTCTAAACATGCAACAGAACGCGGTTTATTAGTAGGAACATTTGTTGGGGTTCTAGCGGTCACTTACGCAGCACTTTTTACCGATATTGCTTGGCCGTGGTATGCAGCAATAGGCGCTTTTGTAAACGTTGCTGTCACCATTGTCGCGAGTATCGCAATAGATGGAAAGCAAGCGGAATACTCTCCTTACACCGTAAAAGGCCAAATAAAAGCTTTTGTAGATAGTGGCGCTGAAGAAAAAGAAAATGGCTGGTACTTAGTCCCGGGTAAAGTTGACAAAGTATGTTACATGCTTTTCGGTTTCTTTATTTTTACACTAGTTTTTTTATTCTCCTTTGAATCATTCATTTAAGGGTAACAGGTAATATGATGAGTTCTACACTTAAAAATACAATCACCCAAGTGCATTGGCAACCTCTCACAAAATTGTTAAATCCTTCGGGAGAAAAACAACAAAATCTTGATGGATTTGATGAGGAATTTATTGATATTGTTGATTATATTATTCGTATAACCCATCGAATTTGGGAGCAAAAAAACGTTGGGCTTTGTTATAAATACTATAGTGACATTTGTCCTGTTTTTACCCTAGGCGGATATTTTGAATGTGTTGAGCAAGTCGTTCAAGGTACGTTAAGAACCATTGCCGCATTTCCTGACAGAAGCTTAATTGGCGAAAATGTGATTTGGAAAGAAGAAGATGATGACACTTATTATTCTTCGCATTTAATCACAAGCATCATGACCAACACGGGTAACTCTGATTTTGGCTTAGCAACAAATAAAACCGGTCGAGTGACCACCATTGCTGATTGTGTATGTTTTGAAAACAAAATAATTAGAGAATGGCTAGTACGTGATAACAGCTTTTTAATCGCTCAGCTCGGTATTGACTTAATTGACGCTTCTATTTACTTTGCAAAGCTGGTACAAAATGACACGTTTGATACTTGGTATAAAGATGAATTTGACCGAGTACGAAAAACTAAGCATAGATCAACTTTAAGCTTTTCTGATAAAAGCTGGACCGTTGATAGCTTTGTCCAGTCGTGGGCACAAACCATATTCAATCAAAAGCAATTCTCAACCTTAACTGACTTTTACCATGTTGCCGCCGCACATCAATGGCCAGGGGGAAGGCAATCAACGGGTCTTGCACAAATTAGTGGCACCATCATTCAATGGTTAGCACAATGTCCCGATGCAAAAATGACAATAGGTCATATTGCTGTTGTTGGCTTTGATGGCGATACTATTGATATTGCGCTTCGTTGGTCAGTTGCGGGTATTTATGTCCCACATATTGAACGACTAACAGCGTTAAAGGGTAGTCAATTTTTTGTACTCGGTTGTACACATATGCGAGTAAAAAATAAAAAAATAATTAAGGAAGTCACTGTTTTTGATGAAATTTCGCTTTACGCTAATATGATCAGAGAATCTGGCAAGTTGTTACCATTACTACAGGAAGGAGCTTAATTATGTTTAACAAACTCATTGAGCTATATACTCAAGGTGATATCGCACAGCTGTCTTCAAATATTCTACATAGTACATCTTGGAAACAGCATGACTTTACTGCCTACGGTAATATGCAAATCGAGAAATTATGGTTGAAAAGTCTTGAGCAATATGGCTTTTTAACACTGTCTAAAAAGCAAACAGTGCAAGGTAAAGCGTTTTCGGCCCTCTATTTTGAATTGACCAATGATGAAACCGGGCAAAGTGTTTCTATCACGTTTTTCTTAGAGCATAACAATGTTCATATTAAACGCCTGCACTCTATAGTCGATACAGTTAAACTAGCGAAACTATTAAATTTGACACCTGATCAGGTTATTGTAGAATTACCAGCACCTGATCCTTTGCTTTTGAGTCAGTTTGATCATCAAATGCATCCACAAAGCTATCATGCGATCCCCTCTGATATCTGCGATATAACTAAAGACATCAATCAGGTAATAAAGCAATGGTGGAATATCTGGCAAGAAAAACATTTTGCAAGCTTTGTAAATATTTATCATGCCAATGCCGAAGTAACTATATCAGGATTTGGTACAAACCAAGGTTATTCCGCATTAAGACATTTTCATCTTCAGTTACACAATAGAATGAATCGTAATTACTGTCAGCTTGAGCACATGTGCTTTGATGAGAAACAAAACACATGTGCTGTGCAATGGCATATTGATGGTGACTACATTGAGAACGGTATTTTTAATCGCATACGCATCCCTATTACCTCAATAATTCGACTAGAAAATAATTTGATTGTCGAAGAATGCTTTCAAGTAGATTGGCTAGCTATTTGTAAAGGTTTCAATTTGTCCTATCCGTTTGTATGAGTCAAATAACATCATGGGTTGATGCTCACTATCACCTTTGGGACCTAGACGAAGTTCATTACCCTTGGCTTGCTGCCAAGGGTAATGAACGATTTTTTGGTCAGCCTGACCGCATTAGAAAAAATTATCTTTTAGCCGATTTTGCTAACGATCATCAGCACAAAATAAGTAAAAGTGTTCATATCCAAGTGGGTGCCTCTCATTCATTAGAAGAAACTGCACTCATACACAGGTTATCTCAGTCATCTCAAAGTGATAATATACATTTTCCAAGTGCTGCTGTTGTGGCTATTAATATGCGTCAGCCATCTATTGAGCAACAACTTGCTGCTCATTTAGCTTATGACATCACTCGCGGCGTTAGAGATATTATAGGTAAAAGCTTTGAAGAAAATAAATTACTACCTGAATTTATTCCCGAGATTTGGCTAAGTAATTGGCAATATTTAGCAAGTAAATCACTAAGCTTCGATTTGCAATTAACGAGTGAGCAATATGAAATTGTATTAAAAACTCTTGAGCAAGTTCCTGATCTAAAAGTAGCTATTTGCCACTTTGCTTCTCCTTGGGATCAGTCAAATGAAGGTTTCGCTTTTTGGAAGAAACAGATGAAAGCGTTTGCTCAACTACCAAATTGCTATATGAAGCTTTCAGGGTTTTCAATGTTTAAACACACTTTTGATCCCGTAAGCTTTCAACGGTACGCACATGCTGCGATTGAAATTTTTGGCCCTCAACGTTGTATGTTTGGATCTAACTTTCCTGTTGATAAACTATATATCTCGTATGCTGATTTATTCATTCAATGGCAAGAGATCATATCCGTCTATAATAAACATGAAGCTAGTTCTTTAGCAGGAATAACTGCTAGTAACTTTTATCAATTGCCACTCACTCCACCTATTAACAATGAAAAATGATCAGTTTTATTGTTTCATTATTTAATCATCAAAAGTTTTTTCTGATCTTTATGAAAATCACTCTTGGCTTTTTCAAATAATCTATCAACTAAACCTGATGGTTTATAACTATTAATTAACGTGTTAAATATTGTGCACAAGGAGGTGTTTTTGCAAACGAGAAATGTACTGAGTTTAAACTTAGAGACACAGACAATTTAAGCTTATCAACTAAACCGTGCATTTCTAAATATTTCTTTTTCTGATAGCAGATAATCAACCCTGCCAGCTAAAAGTTGGTCGATCACTGCATAACTCCCTGTGAGCTCACCAATTTTATAACCTGATATTTTCCAGCTGTATATTCATCAAGAAAAGATCCTAAACTAGCTCCTCTTGGCTTCACACCAATTAAACCTTTTAAATCCTTAATACTCATTATTTGGAATTTTTTGTTTAAGTATACAATACGAATATCATCAACAAATAAACCGTCACTGACTAACCAGTTTTGTTCTCGTTCTGAATTCAAATAATGCCCAACTAGCATATCTATTTTACCGGTGTTCATATAGCCTTTTGCCCTCTTCCAAGGTAGATGATAGATAAACGTTATACCTACTTTTAAATATTTAGCCGCCGCACGTACAATTTCAACAGCCCCCCCTTTTGCTCTATTTTGATTTTGAAGTAATAAAAAGACACTGGATACCAAGTGGAACTACAAGCAGTATTGATAACTTCACATTCATTCGCAAAGCTTGAAAAGTGTAAGAATAAAAAAGGAAAGACCCCAGGAAGTTTTTGACCATTACGATATTCTCGTATTTAATATCAGATAGTGTATATAAAAAACTAGGGCACATAATCAGATATATACAATCAACATACCTGATTTTTGTAACTCACTGAATATAATTTTAGTTATGATAAATATGCTACTAATAATGTCCTCGTAAATTAAAAAGCCGCAGATACAACTGCGGCTTTTTTATCACTAAACTAAATAAATTAGAATGTGTACTTAAGGCTTACACCCCAAGTTCTTGGGTCATTCCAGTTTGCTTGTACTGAATTGAGAGGTTTAGCATCACGAATTTGTGAATGCACAACTGCACGAGTTAGTATGGTTTCATCGGTTAAGTTTTTAACAAAGAAATCCATTTGTATGTTTTCTTGGATGATCCAAGTTACTCGTGCATCAATCATTGCATGAGCATCAACTTTAGCTTCTGGAATATTCGTATCGAAAGCATAATAGTCATCACTATAATTCACTTGTATGTGTGGAATTAGAAATGCTCCTTTACCTAAATCGATTTCATATGTCGCAGCAAGACCAACAGTATACTCTGGAGCCATTGCTGGAGACCAACCAGCAAAACTAAATTGACTGTCATTGTTATTTATATCTTGGCGGCCATCGATATTTCCTAAGCCAAGTAATGGACGCAACAAGTCGTTACCTACTGCAAAGTCTTCTGAAAACTCAGCATTAAGCCATGTAAATGTACCTGAAATTGATAAGTTATCTATTGGGTACCACTGCATATCAATTTCTGCACCGGTAGTGTCTATGCCACCACCATTTTCATAGTATTCGAAGCTTTGAGTCGTTCCAGCATTAACACAGTCTAAAACGGTATCTGTGCTTGTTGTATCACTACAAGCTACAGCAAATAATTGTGCTTTTACATCTTCGTATTCATTTAAAAATACCGATATGTTTAAACGCATTTCGTCATCGAGTAATGTACTTTTCATACCTAATTCATATGATGTTACTTCTTCATTATCATATAAAGGGTCTGCACCACGAGATACCACACGACCATCGTTTGCGCCACCAGTTCTAACACCCGTAGACGCTGAAGCATAAAGCATTAGATCATCGCTTTGGTCGAACTCAATAGCTGTTTTCCACAATACCACTGAATCATCCCAATCTGGAATACTGTCACCGGTAAATGTTTTTTCATCCTTGTTGTAACGTAAACCACCGACTAAACGTAAATCATCTGATACTTCATAACGAAGTTGTCCAAAAGCAGCGATTGAATTTGAAGTATGTGGGTCATGATCTGGATTCCCCCAACCTGGAACAACTAACGAATCGGCTAAACCATTTCCTGTGGTATCTTCTCGCCAGACCCATTCCCAGTCAGCTTCTTGATCAAAATAATAAACACCCGCGATCCACTGTAAAGGGCCATCATGATTTGATGATATTTGTAATTCTGTTGAAATAGTTTTTTGATCGTCTTGACGTCCAAATCCACCAACAAAGTCTAAGCCGCCATCACTATAATCATTGTCATAAAATTGTTTACCGCTTAATTCAGAATAGTTTGATGTCCACTTAAAATCAGCCATATCTGTATACCATTCTAAAGTGGCCGTAGCAGAAAAAGCTTCTTGCTTATCTAAAGACATTGCATTTCGATAAACATCATAAGGCCCAGCGTCATTGCGTTCAGTGTCGCTAGGTTGATAAATATGGCCTTGGGTGACAGTGGCATTAGGGTTAAAAATACCTGAACC
>MDSY01051700.1_pt1 | contig 10345 bp, 10 predicted proteins | sample 811131 | NCBI WGS metagenome assembly MDSY01 (sample SAMN05326643, study PRJNA326480) | marine metagenome | isolation source: seawater | place: Atlantic Ocean: South West | collected 2010
GCTAGGGTGCATTGAATGTAAAGCTGAAGATTTAGAAGCAGAAAGATCTTTAGGTTCAAAAATTGATGAAGCCTGTGAGGAATTAGGATTATTAGTTCGCCCACTAATCAATATGGCAGTTTTCTCTCCACCTTTAATCATAACTATAGAACAAATAGATGAAATGTTTGATATCTTGGAGGCTGCTATTATAAAAGTAGAGAATAACTTATGATTTGTACAATTTTGATATTCAAAAATATTTAACAGTATTTGGAAGTTTATTGGCTGTGCAAACAGACGTCAGCTAGCTGGTCTCGGATGTAGATTCTCTCTTAACAGGGAATTTACAGGGAAAATATGGGGAATTTGCAGGCATTTGAGACCACCGCCTTAATTTTATCAAAGAAAGCAGCGCTTTGAACGAGATTTCCCTAAAGTGAATAACAGGGAAATAGTTTCATAAACAGAGGAGCACTCATGTTTATCAGGGGCAATTTAGAGATAACTCGATCCAATTGACGCGTGAATGTAACTATTAGTACTGCTTACCAAAAGTCGAGCCCTGATTGAGGGCGCATTGTTGAAATAATTGCTTAAGCGCCAAAACCCTAGATTAGCTTAATATGTTCTTCTTACTTGAGTGACCTACTGCTGAAATGAGGACTCGGTGAGGCACAAATCCGTAACATGACCAACCACGAAATGGCACCTAAATCGCACCGCCCCTGAGATAGAAGAAAAGGTGGTTTACCTGCGCAAGAAGTATCATCTCGGCCCAGTTTAGATTTTTTGAGGCATGGCGCGTTCTCACGAGATACAAATACCCGATGCTGACGTTGATCCGTGCTAAATACTCGTTCCTAGCTCCAATTGAAAAACTCCCTTCAGAGCTATGAAAGGGCTGAATCGCACAATCAAAATTCAAAGGCTATCTGGGGTCAGCGCAATGCTAACGCTCTACTGCAATAACAGTAAATTTTGTATTGGCGTTAATAACTCTCGGCACCAGCAAACACCATAAGGGCCAAAGTATTCTAATTATTTTGGGATGCATTTCCTCACGAGAACCGTGAAAACAAAATTAGAGTGGCATTAAATCTGGACAGGTTCATGAATTCAGTTTGAGATAATGTTCAGGTTAAGTGAAATCATTTTATTAAACCGTTGCTCAACTTCAGTTAAATAGACGTCAGGATTGTGAATGAGATAGACTGGTGAAATTGGCAGGTTGGTAAATGGAGGTAGTCGCCACAGTTGTCCGGTTTTAACATAAGGCTCTGCTGAACGTATTGGTAGAAATCCGATGCCAAGACCCCATTCGATCATTTGCCGAACCTCAGATACAAAAGAGGAATGACCACGCACATGTTGGCCAATTGAAGCCTTTGCACGATATGCGGTTATATCGCCCATGTGTTTCCCACCCAAAATATCGGCTGTGAAATTAACGAAAGGTTCCGTTCGCAATTCTGCATCTGATATTTTGGCCCGACCCGCAAATCTGTGATCACTGCCACAATATAACCCGTGTTTCTCTTTGAGCAATTCGTAGGACGCTAATTGGCTTGGGATAACGCCATCGGAAATACCAATGGTTACGGCTCCTAAAGAAACAGACCGTAGGACTTGTTCTGTAGATGCTATTTTTATTTCGAGATCGACTTTAGGGTGCTCCTTGAAAAAATCCATAATAACTTTATCAAGTAATGGATGTGATATTTGATCTATTTTTGCGATAATAATCTTTCCTACTAGTCCTTCTGGTGCTTGATCTAGCAATAGAGGCATTCGTGAGATTGTTGCATAGATTGGCTTGATCTGTTCCAATAAATCTAATCCAGCTTGCGTGGGTATAAGGCCAGACCTGTTTCTTTCAAGAAGCTTGACCTCTGTGGCCTCTTCCAAGCGTTTGATTGCCTGACTGATTGCGGGCTGCGTACGGTGCAATACCTGAGAGGCATGTGTCATACTCTTCTCTTGTGCAACGATCATAAAAGTATGCAGTAAGTTCCAATTTAAGTTGTTTGCAAAATTATCCATGTTTTGTACATAGCATTAATTTAATTTATATCAACTAGTAGAAATAAGAATTTTTAACACAAACATTTTCCCATTAAGTTCGATCAGGTAATCGGATGTGAATGTGATTCTTGGCATTGCTCCAGCGTGCTTGCAATAGCTGCATTCACGTCCATTGCCATATCAATGCGCTGAAAATTTCAGCGTGCTACGGGGTTAAGTGAGGGATTAAATGGATAATAAGAATACCACTTCTTTCGGAAAAGAAGGGGTCTTTGCAGCGGGCGTCGGCGCAGAAGGTACTTATGTTGAAATGCCATACTCTGGTATTCGAACTTTTTTGCGCCGACGAACGACTTTGGACCTTGCTGGTGTTGATATGGCCGTATTTGGGATACCATTTGACTTGGCTACAGCTGGCAGATCTGGATCGAGAATGGGACCTTCTGCATTACGCGAAGCATCTACGCATCTTGCTTGGGGTGCGGTTTGGCCTTGGGGTTTTGATCCTTTTGATAGATTATCCGTTGTGGATTGCGGTGATGTTCCATTCCAAAGGGGCCAATCAGCACAAATGTACGACAGTGTAACAGAATTTGTTCGAGAGATTGTACCCACTGGCGTGCAGACCATAATGTTAGGTGGGGATCATTCATCAACATATCCTCTTCTTAAGGCGCATGCAGAGAGACATGGCCCTTTAAGTTTAATACAGTTCGATGCTCATCGAGATACGCAAGAGAGTGAGCATCTGGATCATGGTACATTTGTTCACCATGCAATTAAGGATGGATTGATTGATCCAAAGCGTTCTGTGCAGGTGGGTATTCGAACATTCTATGAGGATAACGATGATATAACAGTGCTTTACCGGGATTGGATTCATAGAAATGGATTGAATGCAATGCAGGACCGTATCAAAGATGTTGTTGGAGATCGCCCAGCCTATTTATCAATTGATATTGATAGTCTTGATCCAGCTTATGCACCTGGTACTGGCACCCCAGTAATCGATGGTCTTGCTCCACATGACATACTAACATTTTTGCGGAATTCTAATACTATTAATTTTGTAGGTATGGATCTTGTTGAAGTTGCTCCTGCCTATGATCATGCTGAAATCACAGCCCTTGCTGGGGCTTCGCTTGTCCTCGAATACATTTGTTCTATTGCTGCGAAATCAGAGGTATAGAAAATGATCACGGAAATAAATAATACACCGCCCTCCCCAAAATACAACCTACCCGATATGTTAGGTGTGCCTAGGATCTTATATAATGTTGATGGTGTAAGGTCTAATTGTAAGATCCTATCTCAAAAATGTGCGCAACATGGAATTAGTATAGCGGGTGTAACGAAAGGAGCCGCAGGGAATCCTGATATTGCAAATGCAATGTTGCAAGGTGGAATAAGCACCTTAGCAGATTCCCGTCTGTGGAATATTCAAAAGCTTCGGGATGCAGGATGCGTTGTGCCAATTATATTGCTTCGTTCTCCTTCAATGCTTGAAATGGAGCTGGCAGCCGAACTTGCAGATATTTTCTTACTATCGGATATTGATAGTATTCGAGAGCTCTCTAACGCAAAGCAAAAAATTGGCAAAACAGCCGATATCATACTTATGATCGAGTTAGGAGATGCACGAGAAGGTATTGACCCCAAACATCTGCCGCAAGTGATCGGTGATGTGTTAGCGATAAAAAATGCGCGAATTGTAGGTATTGGAGGCAACCATGGTTGCCATTTGGGTGTTATGCCTACTTTGCAAAATATGAAGCAACTCTCGGAGCTTGCGCATTGGGTTGAGGCAAAGATTGGGATGCCTTTGGAATTCGTTTCTGCGGGAAATTCAAGCACTTTTGCTCTTATGAGTAGCGGCCAATTGCCTGACAATATTAATCATCTTCGCCTAGGGGAAGCTATATTGTTTGGCAAAGAAACAAATTATGATCAGCTGATTAATGGAGTTAGGCAAAATAACTTTTCGCTTGTTTCGCAAGTTATCGAAGTCGGCGTTAAGTCACTTGACCCCAATGCTTCTGTAGGTACTAACGCGCTTGGTCAAAGGGTGAATTTGACTGTGTCAGGTGATCGGCAATTGGCACTTTTGAATATAGGCGAACTTGATACTCAAACGTCTGGATTGGAACCTTATGAATCCCGAATTGAAATAATCGGCGCATCCAGTGATCACTTGGTTGCAGATGTAACCGGTATTGAAGGTATTTCAGTGGGTGATGAGATTGCATTCTCGTTAAATTATCCCGCTGGAGTAAGGGCAATGTGCTCACCATATCTACACAAATACTGCATTGATGACATTAAGGCAGAGCGATCTTCAATCAATTTAACAAACACGCAAGAGCTCAATGCCTTGCAAGTGAAAAATAAAGGATGCATCTGATGATAGCTTCTAAACTTGCTCTAGTACCCTTTGTAAATGTCGAAAACATGATGCGACTTATTTCTGATATCGGGATTGAAGAAATATTTGTAGAGCTTGTTGAATATCTCGAAGAAGATTTCCTCAAATGGCCACAATTTGATAAGACACCGCGAGTAGCTTCACATTCTAAGGAAGGTGTGATTGAATTGATGCCGACCTCTGATGGTGTTAATTATGGGTTCAAATATGTAAATGGCCACCCTAAAAATATGCAAAACGGATTTCAAACCGTTACTGCGTTTGGCCTTCTTGCATCTGTAGATACTGGCTATCCAACACTCTTAACTGAAATGACAATTCTAACAGCTTTGCGAACTGCGGCAACCTCGGCACTTGCAACAAAATATCTAGCACGCACCGATGCTAAATCGTTGGCCCTGATTGGGAATGGAGCTCAGTCAGAATTTCAAGCACTGGCACTGAAAAAAATATGTGAAATCCATGAAGTTCGCCTTTTTGATATTGATCGGTCTGCTAGCAAACGATGTGCACAAAATCTTGAAGGTTCAGGGATTTCAGTGATCGTATGCAAGACAGCTGAAGAAGCTATCCTTGGTGCCGATGTGATTACAACATGCACAGCGGATAAATTGAATGCGACTGTATTAACCGACAACATGATCGGGGCTGGAGTACATATCAACGCAATTGGAGGAGATTGCCCGGGCAAGACCGAATTACACCACGATATTTTGAACCGCTCGACTGTGTTCGTGGAATATCCAGAGCAGACAAGGATTGAGGGCGAGATTCAACAAATGCCAGATACCTTCCCAGTTACTGAACTTTGGCAAGTCATGAATGGAGATGCTGATGGTCGAATGGGCGATCGTCAAATCACCCTCTTTGACGGGGTGGGTTTCGCCATTGAAGATTTTTCTGCTTTGCGGTGGCTCCAAGATAAAGTTCGTTCGGTTGAATGGAGTGATTACTTAGATATTATCGCCGACCCAGATGATCCACGGGATCTATATGGGATGGTTTTACGTGCACACAAACGAAATCAGAAATTATGAGAATAATAAACCAACTTAAACAAGGAGAAAACTAATGACACTTAAAACAAAGATTACAGCCGCTTTATTGGCCGTTACTGTTACGGCTAGCGCTACATGGGCTGATGGACTTCGGTTAGGAACGGAAGGGCAATATCCGCCATTTAACTATTTCGAAACTGATGGCACGTTGGCCGGGTTTGATGTTGAAATCGGGCTTGAGCTTTGCAAGCGGCTTGGTGAAGAATGTGAGCTCGTCGCACAAGATTGGGATGGAATAATCCCAGGCCTTTTAGCTAAAAAATATGATTTTGTGATTGCGTCAATGTTCATTACTCAAGAACGAAAAAAAATAGTAGACTTTACAGATCCCTACTACTTGGCTGCTATGACACATGTCGTGCCGAAGAATTCAGGGATAACTGAATTTAGCAACGAAGCGCTTAAAGGTAAAGTAATAGGGGCGCAAACAGGTACCACGCAAGCTGATTATATCGAAGCGATTTATACGGATGCAACAATTCGCTTATATCAAACTCAAGACGAAGTGAATCTAGATATGGCAAGTGGTCGAATTGATCTACAAATTGGCGACATGCTTCCAATGTTGGATTGGGTAAGTAAAACTGATAATGGAGCATGTTGTGAACTTGCCGGTGAAGCAATTACGGATCCAGATTTTGTTGGTGAGGGTGTTGGTATTGCCGTGCGACAAGAGGATGATGATCTGCGCGAAAAATTAAACACCGCGCTTGCTGAAATACGTGCTGATGGCACCTATAAGACCATCAACGATAAGTATTTTGATATTAACATCTTTACGATGGAATAACTCCCTTGTCCCTCCAGCTAATAGGTATACCAATGCTTGATCTTTTCTCATACGGGGCTGATGGTTGGGGGGATGAAATCCTACGCGGTTTGTTGATAACGGTACAACTTGCACTCGTCACATTGCCAATAGGTCTATGCTTAGGATTTTTATTTGCCTTTGCATCTTTATCAAAACTCAGGTTCGTGCGATCGATTGGATTTGGTTACACCACAATCATGCGAGGCTTGCCTGAAATTCTAACTCTGTTTGTTGTATATAATGGCGTTGGGCTGTTGTTAAATTCTGTTTTGAGTTGGTGGAATCCGTCAGCGTCAGCAATCGAGTTCAGCCCTTTTGCCGCTGGTGTGGTGGCTCTTAGTATGGTCTTCGGGGCTTTTGCTGCGGAAGTTTTACGAGGCGCGTTTAACTCGCTCGACAAAGGTCAAAAAGAAGCTGGGTATGCTGTTGGTATGCCACAAAGAAAAATATTTTTCAGAATACAATTGCCCCAACTTTGGCGTTTCGCGTTGCCAGGACTTGGCAATTTATGGATCAATATGTTGAAAGATACTGCACTAGTATCAGTTATCGCTCTCGATGATTTAATGCGTATGACAAAGATAGCTGTGAGTGTAACCAAACAACCATTCACGTTCTATCTAGCTGCTTGTTTCATTTATTGGGGCATGTGCATTCTCTCAGAAATGGTGCTTTCACAACTGGAACGCCGTGCCAATCGTGGCATCAGGAGGGATTGAAATGAACATAGCCGAAATAATAATGAGATATTGGCCTGAACTTATTTCAGGCACATTAATGACACTCAAGTTAACAATGATTGGTGCTTTACTGGCTGCAATTATTTCGCCAGGCTTGGCATTAATCCGCACAAATGCGTCTCTTGTCATGCAAGCACCACTTCGGTTTTACATCTCTTTTATCCGCGGAACACCACTGATAGCTCAGCTTTTTCTAGTTTATTATGGATCAGGTCAATTTCGACCATTTCTTGATGAGTACGGGCTTTGGACATTCTTTCGCGATCCCTTTAATTGTGCATTATTTGTTTTTGTTCTCAATTCTACTGCATACCAGACTGAAATCCTGCGTGGAGGATTGTTGGGTGTTCCAAGAGGCGAGGTTGAAGCGGCCCGTTCGCACGGAATGAGTTATGTATTAAGTTTGCGTCGAGTAGTTTTTCCACATGCTTATAGAATTGTTTGGCCTGCACTTGGTAATGAAGTGATATTGTTAATGAAAGCAAGTGCTATTGCCAGCATTGTCACCGTATTCGATCTTATGGGCCGAACTCGGCAAATATTTTCAAAGACTTTTGATTTTTCAGTCTATTTATGGGCTGCTCTTATATATCTATTGATTACTGCGATTTTTGTCTTGTTGTGGCGCCAAATAGAGCATCACTTAACTAATCATTTGCATGTTGAAAATCTAACTAAGCATACTGCAGAATTGCGAAAGGAAACGCACGAATGACTCAATCAGATATTGTTTTAGAAGCTAAAGATATTCATAAATCTTTTGGATGTATAGAGGTGCTTAAAGGCATTTCCATGCAAGCTAGAAATCATGAGGTGATTTCAATTTTAGGTGCATCTGGATCTGGTAAATCTACGTTCCTTCGCTGTCTTAATTTTCTAGAAACGCCAACCTCTGGTAGCATTTCAATGCACGGTGCAGAAATTCATGTTAAAAATGGCAAGCCTCAAAACCTTAGCCATATCGATAAAGTTCGCACTCAGCTTGGAATGGTTTTTCAACAATTTAATCTGTGGTCCCATAGAACCGTTATAGAGAATGTGATGGAAGGGCCTGTATATGTTAAAGGTAAGCCACGGGTAGAAGCTAGAGCTCATGCAGAAGAGTTGCTTGAAAGAGTTGGTCTGGAAGATCGAATGGATATGTTCCCGTCACAATTATCTGGTGGGCAACAGCAACGCGTAGCGATTGCGCGTGCCCTTGCTATGGAGCCGGATGCTATTCTCTTTGATGAACCGACTTCGGCGCTTGATCCAGAACTGGTTGGCGAAGTTTTAAAGGTTATGCAGTCTTTAGCGGCCGAAGGGCGCACAATGATTGTTGTCACTCACGAAATGGGATTTGCGCGTGAGGTATCTTCTGAGGTTGTGTTTCTTCATGAGGGACGTATCGCTGAACAAGGCCCGCCCGAAGAAATGTTCACCAACCCTAAAACAATAGAGTTTAACAACTTTATCGCCAATGCGATGTGATGAATATGACAACAACTAACCTGATTTGGTGGTTAGCATTATTAGAGAAGAGAGTGGTATATCTAAATGTTTGGAGTGAACGAAAACCAAAGAGTATTAACTGATAAGGGGGTGTCCGTCATCAAATAATTTGAGACAGATGGCAATTTTACTTTGAAGAGTGATTGCTCATCTGGTTTCATTTAAGCAGCAGACTTAGCGTGCTGCAAGCGCCTTAACTTCATAGTCCTCCTTTTTGTCTTTTCCCGCTCAAGCAGGATTGTGTGCCCTTGGCCTGTGTAAACATCTGCTGGCGTCAGATTATTCAGGCTTTCGTGGTAACGTAGATGGTTATAATGGCCGACGAATGCCGCGATCTGGTTTTCAAGATCTCCTGGTAGAAAGTAGTTTTTCAACAAGATGCGGTTCTTGAGTGTTTGGTGCCATCTTTCAATTTTGCCCTGCGTTTGAGGATGGTAAGGCGCTCCACGTGTATGTGTCATGCCTTTGTCTTTCAAATACGCGGCCAACTCACCCGATACATAACACGGGCCATTGTCTGACAGCAGGCGCGGTCGATGAACGACATTTGCATGATCAAGCCCCGTTTCTGCCAATGCTTGATCTAGCGTATCTTGAACATCTGATGCCGCCATCCCAGTGCACAGTTTCCAAGTAATGATGTAGCGGCTGTAGTCATCCAGAACTGTTGATAAATAGAACCAACCCCAGCCAATAATTTTGAGATAAGTAAAATCAGTTTGCCAAAGCTGGTTTGGTGCTGTGGTTTTTTCCCGGAACTCACTGGCCGCTTTCATGACAATAAACGCGGGGCTAGTGATCAAGTCGTGGGAACGTAGAAGCCTATAAACACTGGCCTCAGAGACGAAGTAATCGCGTTCGTCCGTAAACGTGACTGCCAGCTCCCTTGGGCTAAGCTCTGGTCGTTCCAGTGCCATATCCAACATGGCTTGCCGCACTTTATCAGGGATACGGTTCCAAACATGTCCGGGATGTGACTTGCGATCATCAAGACCAGCTTCGCCACGCTGCAAATACCGATCATACCAACGATAGAAAGTTGGGCGTGTCACGCCCAACGTATCCAATGTCCGTTTGACAGGAAGATGTGAACTCTCCACCAGCCTGATGATCTCTAACTTTTCTGATGCAGCATATCTCATTCTGGGTCGTCCCCATCCCCGATCATGCTTTTTTTGAGAAGCCGCAGTTCAAGAGTTTGTTCGGCCACAACTTCTTTAAGATCACGCGCCTCACGCTTTAGAATGGTGACTTCGCTAGATGTTGCTTGGCGAACAATGTCACCGGCCAGCCGTTTCTTTCCAGCTTCCATGAAGTCTTTCGACCAATTGTAATATAAACTTTCTGCGATACCTTCACGCCGGCAAAGTTCCGAGATTGAACTTTCTCCACGAAGGCCATCTAAAACGATGCGTATCTTCTCTTCCGCAGAAAACTTCCTGCGCGTTTTACGTTTAATCTCTTTAACATGTCTATCAGCCGATCCGTTCGGCCCTGTTCTCGTTCTCATTGTATTTCCTTTTCAAGGATTACGATGAGCTAAAAACTCTAGCTTAGCAAAACATACCGTTCTGTCTCAAAGGCGTTGATGGGATACAACCTCTTACGAACCTTAGAGTCGGTTTAGGATAGCTATGTCTTTCAACTATTTTAGTAGTCATATTAACCTCTAAGTACTGACGATAGTACTGACCAAAGTACTGACATAAGCACTCTCAAGTCCTTAATAACAAGGCTTTTCTATAATAACAAGGGAAAATGATGGTGGGTGATAAGAGACTCGAACTCCTGACATCTTCGGTGTAAACGAAGCGCTCTA
>MDSY01105842.1_pt1 | contig 10344 bp, 6 predicted proteins | sample 811131 | NCBI WGS metagenome assembly MDSY01 (sample SAMN05326643, study PRJNA326480) | marine metagenome | isolation source: seawater | place: Atlantic Ocean: South West | collected 2010
AATTACAGTCAAAAATTAAGCAACGATAAAACGTATACAATAGGCTATATTAAGGAAACATTAGAGAGTCCGGCTTTAGATCATGAAGTAAAAATTCATATTCTAGATAAAATAAAACAATTAAAAGCATCCGGCCATAACGTGTTAGCATTGGATTTTCCCTATCTCGACTATGTGGTGCCTACCTATTATATTTTAACAACGGCCGAAGCCTCCTCTAATTTAGCTCGTTACGATGGTGTACACTTTGGACACAGGAGTGCCGATGCTAAAGATATTCCTAGTACTTATGCAAACTCTAGAACAGAAGGCTTTGGAGAAGAAGTCAAGCGCCGCATAATGTTAGGTACTTTTGTTTTGAGTGCAGGTTATTACGACGCTTATTACAATAAAGCTCAAAAGATACGGAGATTACTTTTGAATAAAACACAATCCATTTTTGAAACATGTGATTTTATTTTATCTCCAACTTCACCACATACGGCGTTAGAAATTGGTAAAACTTATCACGACCCTACTCAATTGTATTTGGAGGATATTTTTACTGTTCACGCCAATATTGTGGGTATTCCCGCGGTCTCATTACCCACAGGAATACACAGCAATGGAATGCCATTTGGAATTCAACTTATGGCTCCAGCCTTTAAAGATGATGAATTACTTGCTATTTCTAACCAGATAATGAACATGAAGTAGTTAATAATTAACAGAAATTTATCTTAATTTAATTAGCAAATGCCTCATTTTTGTAAGTATGAATAAACTAATTTTATTTTTACTTTACAGTAGCGCATTACTATATTCTAATTTACTAACTGGATTAGCTTCTGATAGTCTTAGTTTTATGCTACAAAAAGATGACCCTAAATTAGCTCAAATGGATTCTTTATGGTCTCTTGAGCAATCATCTGCCCAACAAATTGAAATAGACACCAGTAAATTAAACCGCTGGAGCTATGCCCCTGATAGCATACCCTTTTTTAGCGATTCACTGATACAACTTCGTTTATCAATTCTCAATGAACAAACCCCTTTCGAGTTAGTGTATAATGAAGCGGTTAAAACACAAATTAATATTTATGCTAACACTTATCGAAATCATGTTTCAAGAATGTTAGGTAAGGCCAATTACTATTTTCCTTTGTTCGAATCTAAACTCGATGAATTCAATTTGCCCTTAGAATTTAAATATTTGGCTATTGTTGAGTCAGCCCTAGATCCTCAAGCACGCTCTCGTTCCGCAGCAACAGGTTTATGGCAATTTATGTATGCTACTGGCAAAATTTATGATCTAAAAGTAACTTCCTATATTGACGAACGTAGTGATCCATTGCAATCAACTATTGCTGCCTGTGAATACTTTACATTTTTGTATAAAATGTTTAATGACTGGGAGCTTGTTTTGGCAGCATATAATGGCGGCCCCGGATATGTTTCTCGAGCCATACGCCAATCAGGAGCTAAAGATTATTGGTCTTTGCGCCCCTATCTTAGAAAGGAAACACAGAATTATGTTCCCAAATTTATTGCGGTGAATTATATAATGAATTTTTACTCTGAGCATAATATCTATCCAATACCCTATAGATTCACAATGGCAGAAACAGACACTTTAAGTATAAATCACTCAATCACTTTTGAAGTTTTGTCTGAAACTTTAGAAGTTGACATCGATATTATTAAAGAGCTTAACCCAATTTATAAAAGAAATCTCATCCCCGTAAGCATAAATAGTACCACAAGTATCCGCCTACCTTTTAATGCTGTAGCAACCTTTATAAACAACTCCGATAGTATTTATACCTACAGTGAATCCCTACAGGAAAAGTATGTGCCCATGGACGCCCCTGTTGTACACCGAGTAAAAAAAGGTGAATATTTGGGTAAGATTGCCAATCATTATCACACGACTATTGGGCGATTAAAAAATTGGAATAACCTATCTACTAATAATTTAAGAATAGGACAAAAATTGATTATTTATGTTAATCCTGATTCTGCACCTTTTTCATCTGAAATAGCAGCCAAAAAAGATGCTAATGGAGAGCTCATTTATACTGTTAAATCTGGGGACACTTTGTGGGATATAGCACGAAAATATTCAGGTGTTTCTGTTACTCAAATAGAACAATTAAACAATATTAATTATCGTGATTTAAAACCTGGTTTGACCCTTAAAATTCCCAAAACAGGATAGATGCGACAATTTTATTTTAGCCTCCTTTTTTTAATCAGTTCCTGTATAGGAGAGGGGAATATTATATTACCATCTTACACTGGAGCTATAAATGAAGTTGTAATTGTTATAGATGAGCCTTTATGGGAGGGTGCCTGTGGGGATAGTCTTCGACAGTCATTTAGCACAGAAGTTCTAGGTCTCTCTTGGAGCGAAACACTGTTTGACATTATACAAATTAACAAAAAATCATTTAGCCGAATTTTTAGAACACATCGTAATTTACTTATCGTACAAAAAGGCCAACAATCCAAAGTTTATTTCGACAACCGAACATATGCTCAAAATCAATGGCTCTGTATCGTAGAGTATCAGACAGTTGCAGATCTACAAAAGTTATTAGGACAATACGCCCCTATTATGGCTTATCAGATAGCACAAAAAGAACAAGAGCGCTACATGAAGATATCACCACCGAGAAGACAGTTTGAAGCACTTAGCAAAGGTTTTAATTTAAACTTCGGTATACCAAGCGACTATAAGCTTGTTTTGGATACTACTAGTTTTTGTTGGTTGGAATTTAACCCTTTAGACAGAGAAATTATAAAAGGTATTTTTGTTTATGAATACCCAAGTATTAATACTTTTAACTCACAGACTATCTTATCAGCTAGAGATAGCGTTCTTCAAAAGTATGTTTTTGGCTCCTCAGACGGAAGTTATATGACTACCGAAAACCTTTATCCACCCCACATTTCCATCCATACAATCAACATGCTTGAAGTTTTAAAAGTTAGGGGGCTTTGGAAAATGCAAAACGGATTTATGGGTGGGCCTTTTATCAGTAATTTTATAAATGACAAATTAAATGATAGAGTACTAGTAATAGAAGGTTTTTTGTTTAATCCTGGTGAAGAGAAACGCAACAGTTTACAAGAGCTAGAATGGTTGATTTCTGATTTTAAAATTCAGTCTTCAAACTAAGAAGTAGGTTTCTTCCTGGCGCACTAATTCCACTCGAAAAAGTTTTATAGTGAGCATCTAGTATATTTTCTAATCTCAATTGGGCTATTAACTCATCACTTATTTTTACAGAATATCCAAAATTCAGCGTCCACCAAGAGGGTGTTCCATCTATGGTAGCCTCATCTAAATTATCGCTACCACTTGAGCCGTAATTTTCATCTTTTTTCCAAGCGTTATATAAGACAATTAGCTCTATTTTGTGTTTGTTTTTCACCCAATTCAACTCACTCTTACCATATAATGGAGGTATGTGATCTATTGGTAGATTTGAGCTATTGTCTTTTCCATAGACATATGAAATAGTGTGAGCGCTAGAGAACTCTTTGTTCAAGTGTAAGAACACTTTTGCATTAAATCCATATAGTTTAGCCTCTTGTGTGTTGATATTAGCATAAATAGGTAAATATTCTCCATCATACCACAAACTATCTTGTCCGTTTAGGGAAAATGCTTTTTTTAGTATAGCGTCTTCTAATATGGTGTAGTATGCTGTTGTAGAAACATAACTTTTTTCCAAACTCTTATTTAATGTTATATCAATATTTTTTGACTTCTCAGGAGTTAGATTTTTATTTGGCACAGTGAGTTTACCAGATTTTTCAAACACCTTAGTAACATCGTCAACATTTGGACTTCTAAATCCTGTTGACAGGCACAATATGCTTTCCCAACCCTTATTCATTTTCCATTTTAAACCAAAACTAGTTGTAAATGCATTGTTATTGAGTTGTATGGAACTATATGGTAAGTTTATAGCATTTTTTTCATTAAAGTCAGCATTCAATAAAATACTCGAATACCTTGATCCAACATTAAAATTAATTTGTTTTGATAGAGGTGTTTTGAATTGGCTGTATATAGCAATCGTGGTCATATCGCTACCTCCACCAGCATAACGTGTACCGTACCCTTCAGTAGCCTTAGAATTAACGATATTGTGCTGTAAATCGATGCCGTAATTTAGGGTGTTATATTTCCATTTTTTGATGAAATAAGCAGTATTAGCAAATATAAACACATCTTCAGTACGCTGTATTAAGTCTGTATTGTACTTCTGGCTATTTCTACTTTCTTCTAATCTTTGATAAGAAATTGTATTATTAAAACTATCATAAAAAAAGTTCTTCTTTTGGTGTTCAGCGCCCAACCCTAATAACAGACGTTTTTGTGGACCATAGTACCATTGAGCAAATTTTGGTTGACCGTTAGACAGGTCATTTAGTTGGTCAAATCTGTTTAGATTTGTCGTACTCGATACCTGCAGGTTCATTTTAAGGCTGAGGTATTTAAAGGCATCTAACCTTATTTTTTGTATGAAATCTATTTGGTCATAGCCAGTTTTTAGTTGCTCATTATTATCAACAATATGGGTTTCTTTTCCCCAGTTTGCGTAACCATGATAGCGTTGTTTACCCATTTTTAGGTTACCAAATCGATTAAGACTTATGCCCTGTAAAAAGCTCCAATCACCTTTACTCCAGCTGTGGTCGTAATATAGGATTACTGCATTGTTGACAGAGCTATATCTTTGTAGCAAGTTTGCTTTCCACAATTGTCCTTTTAGTGGTGATTTAGTATGGTAATGCACTACTCCGCCTAAAGCGTCACTTCCATATTTTACAGAAGAAGGCCCGAAAACGATATCAACACTTTCTAGTACTAGAGGGCTTATACTTATACTGTTTTGTATATGCCCAGAACGGTATATGGCATTGTTAAGACGCACGCCATCCACTATTAACAAAACCCGACTAGCCTCAAATCCTCTAATTATAGGGCTGCCTCCTCCTGATTGACTCATTTGTACAGCTACTGCACCTGATTTTTGTAAAATATCCGCACTGCTCATTGGTGCATCTTGAAAAATATCAATAGCATCTATTTTTTCTATTCTATTGTGACTTAATAAGCGTTCACTTTCTTCTTTATCCTCGGCAAAAATAATTTCAGGAATAGTTAAGCCCATCATGATAGTGTCTTGCGCAGTGCTTTGTGCTAATAAGCTAGCATATAATAATAAACACAATAATTTAAGGCAATATTTTTTCATACGTTTAACACACTTTCTAAAACATCTTTGGACTTAATGTAACCAAAGCCATCTATATGTAACTGATAATACTCAAGCAAATAGTTAAGTATTCTTTTTTTATTGTGAATTGGTTCAAATTTTAACGCAGAGACAAACTCTTTGTTGTTAATAATGTAGTGTTTGTGATGATTCCTATCTTTACTAAAACAGCCGTTTAATAAATCAAAATATGGAAAATTGGCGTTTTCTATATTGGGGTAAAAGCCTAAATAACCGCTTAGACTTATTAGAAAACGAATGTGAAATTGACTGTCAAAGTTGTTTTTATCAAACTTAATTAATGATTCTTCTAAAAAACGATATAGCCCCAGATTTTCTTCTTCTTCTTTAAGACATTTGCTTAAAACCTCTCCCAGAAATAGAGCTACACTACTTTTAAGTACATGAAAAGGTATGCTGCTATATACAATCGGCGACTTGATCTCTCTTATTCTATGAATGGCATTATTTTTTTTGTAATATGCTGTTAGCTCAACAATATTTAGAGGCTGATAGTATACCTTTCCTCCATTTTTTTTTCTTACCCCATTAGCTACATAGGATTGAATCCCTTTTTGAGCGGTATATATTTTTGAGATGATACTCGTTTCTTTATACCGTAAGCTAGATAAAACTATGCCTCTAGTTTGTAAGTACATTATTTTATAAAAAGTATTTTTGCAACATTTGTTTCTAAACCCGTCGGGTCAGTACTAAAAACTAGGTAAACACCTGTGTCTGCTCGTTCACCATTACCGTTCTTCCCATCCCATATGGCCTGTCCTCCGAAAGCCGTGGTCGTCTTAATCAAGTTGCCTTTAATGTCAGTTATTTTAATACTAGCATTATCGACGACATTTTTTATAGCAATAGGGCCACTATAATTTTCTCTTACAGGATTGGGGTATACTATGACATTCCCATGTGTATTTTCTCCTTGAGTAGCCTCTCCTTTGTAGGAAACCAAGCCTTTGTCTGTTGATATAAAAACTTCTCCACTATTGTTGTTGATTGATATATGGTTAATAGTATTTGATAATATAGGACTATTTTCTTGTGTAAAATGCTCTATTTGTTGACTACCGTTTGATGAATAAACAAATACACCAGAATTTTTTGTACCAAACCATTTACGGTTTGCTCCATCAATAGCAATAGCCGTCACAGACTCATTGGAAATTATAGGTTCAATATAGCCGTCAGCTTCAACTAAAACCTGTTGTGCGTCACCATCTAAGCCAAAAGCTTTATCTGTATCATAAAATACCGCAACCCCTTTGTCAGTTCCGACCCACACCTCTCCATTGTTATCTAATGCTAACGAATAAACAGTGTTTGAAGGTAGATTGCCTTGTCCTGTACTAATATTTAAATGCCTGTTTCTGTCATCACCTGTGTTTTCTGGAGTGCCGTTGTCATCGTAAACAATTATACCACCTCCTTTAGCAATAAAAAACCATTTTTTACCCTGATTATCAATAATTAGGTCTCCTAAATGACTGTTTTGTGTATTATAGCTAGTTATATTGTATGACTGCCATTGACCATCAGTATTCATAAATGCTAGCCCTTTACTTACAAGAGAATTGGTAATCCAGACTAAACCATTTTCATCAACAACAATATCTTTAACTCTAAGCCAGCCGTAGTTACTATCACTTGTATCGCTTGAAATTGTTTGTAGATTTCCGTTGGAAGTTTCATAGTTATGCTCTTTTACTAGTATATAATTTCCTAAATCATCATCGTATTCCAACTCTAAAAGCCCATTGTTCCAAGAGCCGGCATAAAGTTTGCCATTAGACCCTTCTACTATATTGGTTATGTCTTTAGCACCACCTAAACTTGTATAGGGTAAATTGAACCAATTGTAGCCGTCTGACCAATGAAAACCTTGGTATGTATTGTTGTTATCCCACTGGATAGAAACACCCCCTGTAGATATAACGATTTTATCTTTTGTTATTAAAGTCGAAAACGCTCTGTTTGTTATCGGCCCTGAGGGTTGATAATCTTTTAATGTTAGGTTTTCATTAATTCGAACTAGGCTTCTTATCCTATCACTCAACCAATATATATCTCCATCTACAATAACATCTGACACTGTATATAGGTAAGAACTTTCTTTAATGGTACTCAATGTATTGTCAGGCATAATTTCTATTAGATTGCTTTGTGTGCCAACAAATAGCCTGTCAGAATCTGCTTTCAAAAATTTTATGTTTTCGGTTGTAGCCGCCATATAAAAATTTTGTGAGGAATAGCAATATATATGTTCTAGCGACTCACCCAAAAGATAGATCTTTTGATGTGCAATTTCTACATTAATTATTGGAAAATCTGTAACCACCTGTTTCCAAGACTGGTAGTCTAGTAAATTATCATTCATGGAAGCTTTAAATAAGCCTATATCCGTAGCAGCATATATACTGTCCCCTATAAAGCACAAATCATTTACTGCTAGATTTCCATTGCTATTTAAATAAAATGTGTTTGCAATTTCTTTTTTTTCAGTGTTTAACTCTATAATTCCGAACGAACAAGATAGGTAGGCATTATTGTTATTAAAGACTATTTTGTTAATGGATTTATCTCCAACAATATTTTCCATTTCTATGTCTAGCATACTATAAATACTATTGTTTTCAATGATATCTATTTTGGCGCTATTGTAAGCTACAACTAGTGTGTTTTTTTGAGGGTTTTTTGCCATGGTAGATATACCTACATCGCTTAGGCCATTAACAGTGCTTACCCTGTTTAGAGTTTCTTCTTCTACATCTAAGTAAAACAAACTGTTTTCAGTTGCCACATATATTTTTCCATCCATTTTGGCCACACCAATCGCATCATTATAAGGCAAATAGTCTCGCCAACCACCGATTTCAACATTTTGACTATTGCTGCTTAAGCATACAAGTAAGAAAACATATAGAATTAGATTTTTCACAGTAACAAAATTAATAAACTTATAACTATTGTTTGTTATTTATATTGTCAGAAGTAAAACTCAATTATATTTGTGGCTATTAAGAATGGCTCCGTAGTTCAACTGGATAGAATGTCAGATTTCGGCTCTGAAGGTTGGGGGTTCGAATCCCTCCGGAGTCACTTAATATTAAAATGTATTATTTAATGCGAATTAACAAGCTTGACGGTCTAAGGGGTTTTTGTAGTATTATGGTTTTGCTATTTCATTATCCATATGAATTTATGCCAGACTTTCTTTACAATAGTTTTTTTATTCGTCAATCATGGAGTTTTGTAGACTTTTTTTTCGTTCTTAGTGGTTTTGTCATTTCTTATAATTATAGTAATATTTATAGCAAGAGAAGTTTTTTTTCTTTTATTGTTAAAAGAATTATAAGGCTGTACCCACTTTTGGTATATACCACATTAGTTTTCTTCTTTTTTAAAGTAATATCTGACATCTTTTTCACTGAATTAGTAAATTCTCCTAAATCTATTACCACCTATACTTTAGATACCCTTAACACCCTATTATTAATGAATTCTACACCTTTTTTTGGAGACCTATCTGTCAATTTAGGAATGAATTTTCCCTCATGGAGCGTATCAGCAGAGATTATTGCTTATTCATTATTTGGTTTAACCTACTTATTTTTCTCAAGTAAGAAAATAATTTCTCATTTTTATTTAATACTTATTTCAATTTTAATTTATCTTTTCAAGGAGAACACTTTTCTTGCAGATTACTCATGGCTTTTTTTACGCGCTGTTGTTGGATTTAATTTTGGATGTATTGTTAATTGGCTTTTTAAGAAAAATATAACCGTAAATAGTTTTTGTGAATTATTTTTGCCACTACTTGTTTTAGCCTTTTTATTTCTACTTAATGTTTATGATTCAAAACAATTTTTTTTATTAGATTTAATAGTAAGGCCAGGTTTTTTTGGTTTTGTGATATTTATAATTCTTAGCACAAACAATATTTTCAGCAAAGCACTTGAGTCTAAGCCCATGATTTTTTTGGGAAAATTGTCTTATTCTATTTATTTAAATCATGTTTTATTACTGTTGGTGATTCCAAGATTGATTTTTGTTTTCTTCCAAATGCCTCAAACCTCTTTCAGCCAAATTATTGTCTTAATATTTACAGTTATTGCTGTTGTTGTATATTCAGTAATTACTTTTAGGTTAGTTGAGGTTAATGTAGCAAAATTCTTAAGGTCTAGACTTAAATTATAGCCCCCCCTAGTTTCAGACGTAAACACCTGTAAAACAAGCATTTACAAAAACTTCTTTTAAGCGCGCCTAAGCCGTTTTTTTAATATTTTAGCCCCAACACACCATTCAGACCGTCGCGACCCTTAAAACGCCTTATAACGCCTCTTTTAAGCAAAACCATCTTTTATTTATTTTTTTATGTGTAGCCTTTTATGTTTTTGTAGCTTGTGTTTCACGTGAAACATTTATTGGGCAAGTTTTGAATAAGCTTATCTTCCCATGAAAACAAGTAGTATGTTGATGTCAGAGGGAGAAACTCCGCTAATTCTTGCGGCCTGACCGATCGTTTCGGGTTTTATGTGGTCAAGTTTTTCTTTTGACTCAGAAGAAATAGCCTTTATTTTTTTAAAATCAAAGTCTATGGGTATTTTGATTTTTTCAAGCCTGTTAAGCTTAAGAGCGTTTTCTTTTTCTCTATTTATGTATCCCTGATATTTTATCTGAATTTCAGCTTGTTCTAAACCTTCTCTGCTTATTTTTTTTGTTTTTTCTTGAATGCTTTTAATGTTCAATATATCTTCTAGTTTTATTTGGGGTCTACTCAAAATTTTGCCAACCTTATTCTTTTGCTTAATTGGACTGCTATTGTTGTTTTTTAGTGTTTTGTTAATGTTTTCTGGGTTTATGCTCTCCTTTTCAAAATATGTCAACGCTTCTTTAGTATTCCTTATTTTCTCATCAAGTTTGCTCAATCTTTGGTCATCTACTAATCCAATCTCTCGGCCTTTTTGTGTAAGCCTTAGATCGGCGTTATCTTGCCTTAACAAGATTCTATATTCTGCTCTTGAGGTAAACATTCTGTAAGGTTCATCGGTCCCTTTGG
>MDSY01068940.1_pt1 | contig 10340 bp, 11 predicted proteins | sample 811131 | NCBI WGS metagenome assembly MDSY01 (sample SAMN05326643, study PRJNA326480) | marine metagenome | isolation source: seawater | place: Atlantic Ocean: South West | collected 2010
AAGAAAAAGATACAAGGTCATAGAAAAATAAAACTATCCTGTTTATAGATGACAAATAAAATTGAAAAAGATATTATAAAAGATCTTGATACATCAAAGAACTACGTTGTAGCTTTAAGTGGGGGTGTAGACAGTGCAGTTTTAGCTACCATAGTTGCTAAACAAGTACCTAATTTAAGATCTATATTTGTTAGACATAACCAAAAATACTCGAAAGACTTAGAGGAATCTGCTTATAAAATTTCAAAAAAGTTAAAAATTGACCACAAGGCTTTAGATTCAAACCTAGAAGATAACTCATCTGAAACAAAAATGAGAGAAGCCAGATATGAGATTTTATATTCACAATTAAAAGAAGAAGAGATACTCTTAATGGGACACACGCTTTCAGATAGAGTTGAAACTTTTTTTATCAACCTTCTCAGAGGTACAAGAGTTAGAGGCCTAAGATCAATACCTAAGATGACAGAAAGAACGAAGAGACCCCTACTAGGAGTCTCAAAAGATAATCTTATTAAATATGCAAAAGAGAATGACATACAGTATTTAGATGACGTATCTAACTTTGATAACACAATTATTAGAAATTGGATTAGAAACGAGTTAATTCCGAAAGTAGATGAAAAATTTTTAGGAAGCATTGAGGAAAAAGTAAGCAGCTTAATAGCAGAAATTGAATCAATTTTTGAAACAACAGATTTAGAGTTTAAATATGTTAAAACCGCAAAAGGATATATTGAAATACCTGTTGGATTAATTAAGGAAAAAAATATAAAAAGTAATATGTATATTTCATTACTTTCAAATACATTAGGGATGCCAAGCATGCAGAAAAAAGATATTGAAAAAATATTAACGGCAATTAATGATGAAAAAAAAGTTAATTTTGATAATAATTGGAGCTGTGGTGTTTCAAACTCCCTATTAATTTTTGTAAATAAAAAAATTTGGTCAGAACAGTATGAGACTAAAGAACAAGAATTTGGATTTTTTAAGTTCATGTCAACAGAGAAAGTAAAATTTATGAATAATTGGACAGCATTTATTCCTAAAGAAGAATCTTTTAGTATCCGTACTATCAAGGATGGTGACAAAATAAAAGTAGATGGAAAAAATATTAAAGTATCAGAGATTTTTAGAAATTATGGAATTAGTAATGTATTAAAAGAAGTATGGCCAGTTTTTTTTCTAGAAGAAGAAGTTTATTGGGTGCCAGGTGTTAGAAAATCGGATTCCCTTATTCAGTATGAAAAATCTGGAAAATCAAATATAATGATTGCTTCAATAGAAAAGAGTTCAATTGAAGATTACTAAAAAAATAATAAGCGAAGAGCAAATTCAAGAAAGGATCATTCAATTAGCTACTGAAATTAACAAAGATTATAAAGGAAAAAATTTAATTATATTAGGAGTATTAAAGGGCGCCTTTATTGCGATTAGTGACTTAGCCAAAAATTTAAATATTGATGTTTCTTTTGAGTTCATGAGTATCTCCTCCTATGAAGGTTCTGAATCTACAGGTCAAATAAAGATTGAAAAAGATTTAGATGTTGATATTGCAAAAAAAAACATTTTAATTGTTGAAGACATATTTGACACAGGTTTGACTCTCTCTTCTTTAATTGATATTTTAGAATCTCGAAATCCAGAGAGTATTGAAACTATGTGCATGTTTGTGAAGCCTGTAGAGAATAAAATTCCAGTAGAAATAAAGTATAAAGGATTTGAAATTGGTTCAGAATTTGTAGTTGGTTATGGGCTTGATTATATGGGTAAATACAGAGAGCTACCTTACTTAGCTGAACTATCTTAGATTTTCTTGGTTGCTTTTAAACTTTAATATATTAAATTGAAACATAATGGAAGATAAACAGAAAAAGACAACGAAACCATTTTTGCTCTATGTTGCTTTAGGCTTGTTAATATTTATAGGTGTTCAACAATACAATCAAAACATAAATGCTCCTACTATTTCAACATTTTCAGAATTTCAAAAATTAATTAATAATGGAGAGGTAGTTGAGGCCACCATAAAAGAACAGTCAAATACTGTTCAATTTAAAATAAATAAAGATGATAAAATTTTTCAAACAGAGTATCCGGAAGGGTTCGAAGGAGAGATTTTTCAAATACTAGTTGATGAGAATATTGTTTTAACAACAGACACAGAGCCAGCAGGATTACAGGAATATTTTATAGCATTTTTACCATGGCTATTTCTTGCAGGATTTATGTTTTTTATGTTTTCTCAAGTTAGGTCAAATGGGAACCAAGTAATGCAATTTGGTAAGTCAAAAGCTAAAGAGATTGACGAAGAGCTACCTAAAGTAACTTTCAAGGATGTTGCTGGAGCAGAAGAAGCAAAAGAAGAATTAGAAGAAATAAAAGAGTTTCTTAAATCTCCAGAAAAGTTTAATAAACTTGGTGCGAAAATTCCAAAGGGTGTTCTTTTAGTAGGCCCACCAGGAACCGGAAAAACTTTATTAGCAAGAGCAGTTGCAGGTGAATCAGACGTACCTTTTTATAGTATTTCTGGGTCAGATTTTGTCGAGATGTTTGTCGGTGTTGGCGCAAGTAGAGTTAGAGATCTATTTAAAAAAGCAAAGGAATCTGCTCCATCAATAATTTTTATTGATGAGATTGATGCCGTAGGAAGAATGAGAGGAGCGGGATTAGGAGGAGGTCATGACGAAAGAGAACAAACTTTAAACCAACTTCTTGTAGAAATGGACGGTTTCGAATCAAATCAAGGCGTTATCTTAATGACTGCTACCAACAGGCCTGATGTTTTAGATCCAGCACTTCTTAGACCAGGTAGATTCGATCGACAAGTAATTGTTGACCGACCAGATTTAAAAGGAAGAGCAGAGATCTTAGATGTTCACTCTAAAGACAAGCCATTAGCAAAGAATGTAAATTTAAAAACTGTTGCTAAACAGACACCCGGATTCACTGGTGCTGATTTAGCAAATTTATTAAACGAAGCAGCGCTATTAGCTGCAAGAAAAAATAAGAAAAAAGTTTCAATTAAAGATATAGAAAATTCAATAGATAGAGTTTTAGCAGGCCCAGAAAAGAAAAGTCAGCTAATGAGCGATGAAGAAAAATTAATTATTGCTTATCATGAAACAGGGCATGCATTAGTTGGATGGGCACTCCCAAACGCTGATCCAATTCATAAAGTAACAATAATACCAAGAGGGAGGGCACTTGGATACACACAGGCACTTCCAGAAGGCGAGAAGTATTTAACATCTAAAGCTGAGCTAAAAGACAAATTGGCAATGTTAATGGGAGGAAGAGTTGCGGAAGAGATTATATTTGCTGATCCTACAACTGGAGCATCAAACGACATAGAAAAAGCAACAGAAATAGCAAGAAGAATGGTTATGGAATTTGGAATGAGCGATAAGTTAGGTCCGATGCTTTTTGGAAAAGGTTCAAATGAAGTTTTTTTAGGAAGAGACTACGGGAGACAACAAGATTACTCAGATCAGGTTGCTTCATCGATTGATGAGGAAGTTAAAAGCCTTTTAAGTGATGCTCATATTATTGCTGGGAAAATTTTAAAAAAGTTTAAAAAACAAATGGAGACAATGGTCAAAGTTTTAATGGAGAAAGAAACTATTGATAAAGATGAAGTTGCAAAGATATTTAGCTCTGTAAAGAAAGTAAATATAAAAGGCACTGGACCAACTCTAAAATTAGCATGAAAAAGAACACGGAAGAAAAAATAGACGTTCAGGAAGCCCTAGCTTACTTTCTTTCGGATCATTCAAATAAAAGCATTGAGGAAACGAAAAATATTTCAGAGAGGTTTATAAAGCAAATTCAAATGAAATTAGAAGATAAGAATAATGATATTAATTTTATTTTTAATGAATTGGATAGTGTTGTCCATAATCAGCCAATTTATTTTAAACAGTTGCCTTTTATAAGCTTGTGCGAGCATCATTTATTACCATTTTTTGGTTTTGTTGATATTGCAATATTCCCATCACAGAAAATTGCTGGATTCTCAAAATTTGCTGATTTAGTTAGATATCTTTCAAATGAATTAACACTTCAAGAAAAACTTACAGAAATAATTGTTAATACGATAAATGATGTACTTGAATGTGAAGGGGTTTTTGTAAGAATAACAGCTAAGCACTTATGTTCAGATATGATTAATCCTAAAAACTCAATTTCTGACATAATCACTACTTACTCAACAGGCTTATATGAGTTAGATTATTCTTTACGCTCAGAAGCAATTTTAAATTTAAATTAATTTGTTTTCCTGGAAAGACTTTTTATCTAAACTAGATAAAAAAATTATGGGGATTATAAATATAACTCCTGATTCATTTTTTGGTGACGGTGTTCTAGATTCTAATAAATCATTACAGCGAAGATTTTCAATAGCAAGAGATAGGGGGATAGAATTCTTAGATGTAGGGTGTATGTCTACAAAGCCGAATTTTAAGGCTATAGACAATCTAGATGAACTTAATAGGTTTGAATATTTTCTAAATAATATGAATAATGAATTTAAATATTCTATAGATTCAAATACCGTAGAAGTTATTGATAAAGCATTAGGTTCAGGTTTCTCAGTTATAAATGATGTTTTTGGCTTCCAGAATCAAGAAATAATATACAAAGCTATTGAGTATGGCTGTGGGATTGTTCTTGTTCATAGGCATCCTCTTTCAAAAGATATTCATGAAAAAATGGAGTACAAAGATATAGTTAGTGAGGTGAAAGTCCAAATAAATGAAGAGGTTTCTAGATTAATTAATTTTGGACTACACGAATCCCAAATTGCAATTGACCCAGGGTTAGGGTTTGGGAAAAAATTAGAAGATTCAGCTAGGTTGCTATTAGAAATTGAGAGTTTGGTTGAAGACTTCCCTGTAGTTGTTGGATACTCAAATAAGAAATTTATTAATTCAGGATCTTTACCTAAAGAGAACCTTCTAGATCATTGCTACAATTCAGGGGTTTCATTGGTTCGATTACACATAGATAAATGAAATTTAAGTGTAAGCTAATATACTGAGTATTTATAAGGGGAATAATGGCAGGTTTGCAACCAAATGATTTTTACTGGGTAATTGAAGGAAAGCTTGCTGTATCGGAATGTATAGGCGGTGGCGGACTAACATCAAGAAAAATTAGGAGAGAAGAAGAAATTCAGTGGCTCAAGAGCCAAGGAATTAATTCAATTTTTTCTTTATTAGAGTCTGATTTTAATTTAAAAAACTATCAAGAAGTTGGATTTAGAACATATCATTACCCTCTTGGTCAAAACATTCCAAAGGAATCTATAGAGTTAATTTTTGAGTCCATTAAAGAAGCTTTAGCTGATAAAGAGATAAAACTTTTGATTCATAGAGAGTATTTAGATGAAGAAGTACCAGGGATACTCGCAGGTTATTTAATATATTCAAAGCTTCTAGATGATCCAATCTTAGCTAGAACAATTCTTGAAAGAATTTTAGGAAAACCACTTTCTCCTACAGCGATTTCTTTTATCCCGAATAATTAATAATGTCTTTAACTATTGACGTTAAAGGAATTAAAGCATATGGAAAGCACGGTGTTTACACTGAAGAAAAAAAAGTGGAGCAACTCTTTTTGGTCGATGTCAAGTTATTTTTTGAAGACGCAAAAGAATCAAAGGATTCGTTAGAAGAAACCATTAATTATGAAACAATTGTTGAGCTAATAATTGATTTAGTAAAAAAAGAATCATTTAATTTAATTGAAACTCTTGCAAAAAAATTACTAGAGGGTATTCAGCAATTAGCTAAAGAGACAAGTTTGATAAAAGTTATGAAAAGAGCCTCTGTTACTGTTCGTAAGCCTGAAACATTATTAAATAAAAAAACTGAAGATATAAGTGTTACAGTAAGTGAAGAATTTTAACAAAATTATTTTATCTATAGGTTCAAATCTTGGAAATAAACAGCAAAATATTGAAAATTCCTTAAAAGAACTATCTAGAATCTCTCAGATTAAGAAAGTATCTTCAATTTATGATTCAGAGGCAATACTTTTTGAAGAACAAGAAAACTTTTTTAATATAGTAGTTGAGGTTGAATATAAAAAAACCCCCCAACGCCTATTGAAAGATATAAAAAAAATTGAGAAATTAATTGGAAGAAAAACAACTTTTAGATACGGGCCAAGATTGATTGATATAGATATTATATTCTTCAATAATATTGAGGTACAAGATAAAGAATTAACCATTCCACATTATGACTGGCAAAACAGAAGGTTTGTTATAGAACCGCTTTCAGAATTATTTAATGATTTTAATTTATTAGATTATAAAATAAATGATCAAAAATTAGTAAAAGTAGGTACTATAAATTACAAGTAATTACGGGCACCAAATATTAGGGCACGATAAATATGAAAATTATAAAAGAAATAAACCAAGATATATTAGATGCCGATATTTGTTTAATTCCTACTATGGGGGCTTTACATTCAGGTCATCTTTCACTAATTGATGAAGGAAAAAAATTAGGTCTGCAAACAATGGTTTCCATTTTTGTTAATCAGATGCAATTTAATGAAGAAGATGATTTTAATAATTATCCGAGGCCGATTGAAGATGACATAAAAATTTTACAGGATTTAAATATTGATTATTTATTTATTCCAGAAAATAGTTATATTTATTCTGAAAATACTTTTGAGATAATTAGTTCTGGGCTCTTAGGAAAACAATATGAGGGTAGTTCAAGACCAGGACATTTTGATGGAGTCCTTACAGTTGTTAATAGATTATTTGAATTAATTAAGCCTAGAGTTGTTATTTTTGGGAAGAAGGATGCGCAACAATTATTTTTAATTAAAGAACTAATATTTAAAAAAAGATGGGAAATAGAAATAATTGCAGGTAAAACTATTAGAGAAAGGTCAGGTCTAGCTTTAAGTAGTCGAAATTTATTATTAACCGATATTGGTAAAGAGAAAGCAGCTTTACTCTATACAATACTTAAAGAAGCAAAATTAGATTTTTCTGACAAAAGAGAATTAGATGCTTTTGAAGTGTTTAGCTCAAGGTATCAAGATATAACTATAGATTATCTAGAAATATTAGATTTAGAAACATTTTCTACACCAACAGAACAAACTGAGGACTATATTATTTTAATTGCTGCAACCATTGAGGGCGTAAGGTTAATTGATAATATCGAATTTAAATTGGAGAGTGTATGAAAAAAATTATAGCTATTGATGTTGGCAATAGTGAGACGACTGTTGGGGTTGGTAATTCAGATACATGGGCAGGTTATCGATTTACTACCAGAAAAACAATAACTTCTGACGAGCTACTTATGATGTTTAAAACAATTATTGATATAAAGCCTCTTAAAGAAAATTTAATTGACGGTGCAATAATTTGTTCTGTTGTTCCTCAGATTACAAATAGTGTTGCAATGGCGACTAGTAAGTTTATTTCAAAAGATGCATTAGTTGTTGGGCCAGGAGTGAAAACAGGTTTAAAAGTTAATATCGACAACCCAAAGGAGCTAGGTCCAGATAGGATTGCTAATTCTATTGGAGGATATATTAAAACAGAAAGTTCAGTTATTGTTGTTGATTTAGGAACTGCAACTACTTTTGACTTAGTTAATGATAAAAAAGAATACTTAGGAGGATCTATTGCTCCCGGTATAAAAGTTAGTTTAGATGCTCTTACTTCAAAGACATCTTCTCTTAAATCTGTTGAACTAGAGACACCAAAAAATGTTGTTGGCAAGAATACATATGAAGCAATACAAAGTGGGCTTATATTAGGACATACATCTATGATTGATTCTATGATTGAGAAAATAATTCTTGAGACTGGATTGTCACCAAGAGTCCTCATTACTGGGGGCTTAGGTAGGGTAATTCAGCCTTTATTAAATATTGAATCTAAATTTGAAGAGAATTTAACATTAGACGGACTTGAAGAAATATATAAATTAAATAATTAGGCTGTATAAATGAGCACTTTTTCAAAATCAGAAAAGGAAATTTTTGAGTTAAGAAAACAAAAGATTAGTTTTTTTAATGAACTAACTTCTAATTCTTTTCCAACAAGCTTTGAGGGCGCAGTTGATATAAAAGATATTATTGAGAAACATAACGAAATTGAGCCTGGAGAACATACTGGAATTGAAGTCTTAATTAAAGGGAGGATTCTGCAAAGCCGTTCTTTTGGGAAGCTTTCATTTTTTGATTTATTAGACAATACAGGCAAAACACAACTATTAGTTGATAAAAGTAATATCTCCAAAAAAGAGCTTTCTCTTTTTGAGAATTATGATTCGGGAGACATAATTGGAGTTCTTGGTGAAATAATGAAAACTAAAAAAGGAGAATTATCAATAAAGGTAAAATCTAGCACTATCCTCTCAAAATCATTAAAAACACTCCCAGAAAAATGGCATGGCTTAAAAGATAAAGAAACAAGATTCAGACAAAGGTATCTTGATTTTATTGTAAATTCAGATTCAAAAAGAACTATTGAAATAAGATCAAAAATAATAAATCTAATTAGGAATTTTATGGAAGCACAGGGTTTCATTGAAGTTGAAACTCCAGTTTTACAACCTAAAGCAGGAGGAGCTATAGCAAAGCCCTTCACAACACACCACAATGCTCTAGATGTGGATATGTATCTTAGAATAGCTCCAGAGTTATACCTTAAGAGATTAATAGTTGGAGGTTTTGAGAAAGTATTTGAATTAGGGAAAGTATTCAGAAATGAAGGTATAGACCAAACACACTCCCCTGAATTCACAATGATGGAAAGTTATGAAGCGTATGTTGATGTGAATACAGTAATGGACATGGTAGAAAATATGTGTTTACACATTTTTGAAGAATTAGGTGTTGAAAAAAATATAAAATTTATGGACATTGAAGCTAATTTTTCTGGACCGTGGGAAAGAGTTAGTATGTATGAACTTGTATCAAGAAAATTTAAAGTTGATATAAAGCATGACTCTGATATAAAAAAAGTAAAAAGTGCATTAAAAAAGGAGTTGCACAACAAACCAGAAGCGAAAACAGTTGGACTATTGGTTTATGAGCTTTTTGAGAACTACATTGAAGATGATATTACTAATCCGACTTTTGTTACTGATTATCCAGTCGAGGTATCACCGTTCGCTAGAGAAAATAAGAATAAACCAGGGGTCACTGAAAGATTTGAATTATTTGCATTTGGAAGTGAATTAGCAAATGGCTTTTCTGAGTTGATAGATCCTGAAGAGCAAGAAAATAGACTTAAGATACAGGCACAGAAAAAAGCTAAAGGGGACGAGGAAGCACATGTTGAAGATCAAGATTATGTAGAAGCTCTTCAATATGGATTGCCACCAACTGGGGGTTTGGGATTTGGAGTTGATAGATTCGTAATGATTCTGACTGATAATCCTTCAATAAGAGAAGTTTTGGCATTTCCGCATTTAAAGCCTGAAAATTAATTACTTCTATTTATAAGATAGTTGCTTATATCAAATAAGATTTCTTTGATTTTAGAATCCTGGATATCATCTAAGTTTCGCATTCCTTCTTTAAAATGGTGATTTAAATATTTTTTAGATTCATTAATTATTCTTTCATTGTTGAATTCTTCAATAACATCTAGCAAATTAATTTCTGAATTCTTTATCTCTTCTAATATTTTTTTTATTTTTTGTCTATTTTCAGATAAAGCAATGAGGACAGGAAGAGTATAAGTTCCTTCAAGGATATCTTTACCTGCTTCTTTCCCTAGCGCTTCGGTGTTAGAACTTAAATCTAAAATATCATCTGTTATTTGAAAAATTAATCCACTATGCCAAGCCCAATTACTAATTGCTTCAGTTGTTTTATCGTCACATTTAGCAGCCATAGCTCCTAGTTTTGCACTAGTCCTTATTAAACTAGCTGTTTTTCCTTCTATGACTTTCATATAATCATCTGTATTGTGTTCTGTGTCATATTGATACTGAACTTCTTTTGTCTGTCCTTCAACAAGTTCAGCATATGTGGAAGCCAATAATTTTACTGATTCAAGACCTAGAGTTTCAGCAGCAAGCTCCGAGGACCTTGCAAGCAAATAATCTCCTGCGAGTATAGATAAAGTTGCATTCCACTTTACATTAGCACTTTGAACGCTTCTTCTAGTCTCGGCTTCGTCGATTACATCATCATGGTATAGACTTCCTAAGTGGATTAATTCAACAGCCACACCGGCATCAATTATTTTTTTATTATCACCATTACCCAATTCTCCAGCTAATAAAGTACAGATAGGCCTAAATCTTTTACCCCCAGCTTTTATTAAATACTGAGAAATA
>MDSY01142333.1_pt1 | contig 10340 bp, 8 predicted proteins | sample 811131 | NCBI WGS metagenome assembly MDSY01 (sample SAMN05326643, study PRJNA326480) | marine metagenome | isolation source: seawater | place: Atlantic Ocean: South West | collected 2010
AATACAGAAGGAACATATACAATTACATATACAGCCACTGATAATGCTGGTAATCAAACTGTGTTAACTAGAACTGTTATTATTGATAGCACAGGACCAGTATTGACTCTTAATGGTGCTAATCCATATAATCATGCTCAAGGTAGCACATTTAACAAATTAACTATGCCTTCAGATCCACCTTATACAGTATCTGATAATATTGATACTAATGTAACTATTGAAATAACAGATGATATCGATATTAATACAATAGGAGCATATACAGTTACATATAAAGCCACTGATGATGCTGGTAATGAAACTGTATTAACTAGAACTGTTAATGTAATTTATCAACCTGCAAATAAATCTGCACTTCAAACTGCAGTAAATTTGTGGATAAGTGATAATGCATCTGCTTTATCTACATATAGTGATATTAATACTTGGGATACTTCGTTGATTACTGATATGTCATCATTATTTGAAAATAAAACTACGTTTAATAGTGATATTTCTAATTGGAATGTGTCTAATGTGACTGATATGGTTTCAACGTTTCAGAATTGTTCAAACTTTAATCAACCATTGAATTCATGGAATGTTTCGAGTGTGACTGATATGGAAAATATGTTTTCAGATGCGTCGTCATTCAACCAGGACATTAAAATATGGAATGTCTCGAGCGTTGCAAATTTTACTGATATGTTTAATGGTGCAACACTAATGAATGCAGCTCCTTATAATGCACCAGATACACCTACTTACACTCCCTTTTTGGGCCCATGGTTTACTGGACCACCATATCAACCTGCAGATAAAAATGCACTTCAAACTGCAGTAAATTTCTGGATGAGTGATATGGTATCTGCTTTATCCACATATGGTAATATTAATACTTGGGATACTTCATTAATTACTGATATGTCATCATTATTTGAAAATAAAACTACGTTTAATAGTGATATTAGTAATTGGAATGTGTCTAATGTGACTAATATGAGAAAAATGTTTTCTGGTGCATCATATTTCAATCAACCGATTGGAAATTGGAATGTTTCTAATGTAACTGATATGTTGTCTATGTTTTTTGATGCATTGTATTTTAATCAGGATATCTCTCAATGGAATGTGATTAATGTGACTCTTATGCAGTCTATGTTTGATGGAGCTCGCTCATTTAATAATCCATTGAATTCATGGAATGTCTCTAATGTGACTAATATGGGTACGATGTTTTCTAATTGGCTTAAATCGGGAGTATATTCATTCAATCAGGATATCTCTCAATGGAATGTGAAAAAGGCACGGGACCTCAGGGGTATGTTCCGTGATGCAGATTCATTCAATCAGGACATTAGACTATGGGATACTCATGCCAATGTAATGTTGAATGACATGTTTATTGATGCCACAGCTATGCATAATAATTATAGTGGATCAGCAGGATTCGGGAATACACCTAATGCAAGTTGGTTTGCTGGGTTTCCATTTCAACCTGCAGATAAAAATGCACTTCAAACTGCATTAAATATGTGGTCAGGTAATACTGCTAATGCTTTATCTACATATGGTGAAATTAATACTTGGGATACTTCATTGATTACTGATATGAAGCAATTATTTTCTAATAATGAAGATATTAATAGTAATATTTCAAATTGGGATGTGTCTAATGTGACTGATATGAGTTATATGTTTGCATTCGCAAGCATATTCAACCAGCCTCTGAATGATTGGAATGTGAGTAATGTCACTACTATGAATTATATGTTCTATTTTGCAGCACAATTTAATGGGGATATCTCTCAATGGAATGTGTCTAATGTGACTGATATGGGTAATATGTTCGGAGGAGTATCATCATTCAATCAGGATATCTCCCAATGGAGTGTGTCTAATGTGACTACCATGGGGTATATGTTTTATGATGCGACATCCTTCAATCAGGATATCTCCCAATGGAGTATGTCTAATGTGACTAATATAGAAAGTATGTTAAGAGGAGCATCATCATTCAATCAGGATATTAGAATATGGAATGTTTCAGGTGTATTATCAGGTAAATTTTTGAATATGTTTAGGCATGCAACACTAATGAATGCAGCTCCTTATAATGCACCAAATACACCTGATGCAAGTTGGTTTACTGGTTAGTTATTAAATAATAAAATAAATAGTTTAAAAAAATAAATTAATTAATATTATGGAATTAAATAATATTAATGATGCACCTGAATTTTCAAAATGTTTACAAGATAAAATAGTTACAGCAAAAATAGTATCCGTATATGACGGAGATTCAATAAAAGCAATATTTCAATTTAATAATACTTATTTGAAATGGAATTGTCGTCTTGATGGAGTAGATACACCTGAAATAAGAACTAGAAATTTAAAAGAAAAAGAATATGGATTATACGTAAGAGATAGACTAAGAGAACTAATTTTAAATAAAATAGTTACATTGAAATGTGGAGAATTAGATAAATATGGTAGGTTATTAGTAAATATTTATATAGATAATAATAAAAAAAGTGTAAATGAATGGTTAATAAATGAAAAATATGGACAAGTTTATACAGGAGGTAAAAAAAAATCATGGGACGAAAAATCATTAACAGAAAACATAAAACCTACATCTCCAAATGATATTGTTAAAAGTTTTCTATATTTTAATACAGATAGACCAGGAATGAATAAATAATTTAATATATAATTTTTATCATATATTAAATTTACCATACATTTTTCAATAATCTTTGATAATAACTTTCACACATGTGATCACTTACTCTCCAACAATTAAATAAAGAAAATTCCCACCATCCATTATAACTATATTCAGGATAATATTGATAATCATCATCAAATAGTCTAATACAGTGTCCAACATGTTTATAATTAATCATAGGTGCAGCAGTAACGACATCTCTGTTATTACTTACTCTAAAATGATTTAAATTAGGTTTTTCATTGAATGCTAATTTCCAATCATTATTACCAACCCTAGGACTAGCAAATGAAACAATAGTAATATCATTATCAATTTCAAAAGATAACATATAACCAAATAATGTACATAATGCCCCACCTAAACTATGACCAGTGATATAAATATCATAATCAGAATTTTCTTCTAATGTTTTTTTAACAAGTTCTAAAATTTTATTATAACTATCATTAGTAGTTAATTGTTCATAAAAGCCTCCATGTACATAAACATCATTATGGTTTTCAGGTTGATATTTATCATCTAGTTTATGTTTAAATATTTTTAAATCATAATACCAATCAGATTTTGATTCACTACCTCTAAAAATAACATTAATTCTTTTTTTAGCATGACTAATAGTAACACCACATTGAAGGTCTGTAACTTCTTCAGTAACAAAACCAATAATTTCACCATGAGGAGAACCTTTTGCTATTTCCATTAATGCTTCTTTTCTTTCTTCATTTAATGATACTAACTTATTTTCATTATCACCTTCTTTTATAGATGATAAAAATCCCTCTAAATCTTGTCCTTCATCAATAGTAAAATCTTTTCCATAATTATAAACTAACATAGTTAATCTGAGTAAATCAAGAACTTCTTGATGTGATATAATTTCACAACTCATTTATATAAAATATATTATTATTTTATTTAATGAATTTCATATTTATCGCCTATTTTTATTAACATACCAACATACTTAGGTTGTGTCTGTCCATTATTTGCAACAGCTTCATTATAACTATCAAGATCATATACTTCAAAAGTTGATGAATTTAAAGCGTAATCAATATCATTATAAGTAATAACATTAGCACTCCACTCTACAGGTTTTAAATTAAGATATTTATCTCCAACTTTATCATTTTTAAAATAAGGATATGAAGAAAAATCATTAGAAATTATCTTTCCATAACCATAACATACAATGTTTTCTTCTTTATTTTTTTGAGAATATAATTCACAATCAATAGATGTTTCTTTAATTGTATGTAAAATTTGTTCATTTATATCTTTTTTAATTTTTGCAATTTCGAATAAAGTTTCATCAGTAGTAACAGGTGTTTTATTATCTAGTCTACTTCTATCTCTATTTTTTAACTCTATATTCTTATCAGATAATCTTTGTTGTTTACTTAATGTAGAAATATATAGATATATTTTTAATGTTCTCATATCAGGTGGTAAATCCTGATGAGAGCAAATTCTTTTAGCTCTTCCTATAACTTGTTCAATTCTAACCATATGCCAATATGGCTCAACTATATGAACATATTTAGTATTCTTTAAATTAATACCTTCTGCTCCAGATGATGTAATCATAAACACTTTTATTACCTCACCATTTATATTATTTTTAAATTTATTAGAAAGCTTAGATACAATGTTTGATGGAACACCTTGATTCCAAGTACTATTATATATATTTCTAATAATTTCTTTTTCTTCTGGTGTTTCACTACCTGTATATAATACAAATTTAGGTTTGCCTATATCAGTATCATTCTCGATAATATCATACTCATTGCCAATCTTCTTAATTTTAAATTCAGCAAAACCGTTAGCTAATAAAACTAATCTTAAAATACCAATTCCTTCTATTGTTCTGAATTGACTATATAATAAATGTAAACCGCTATTTTCAGTATCTTTAATATTTTCCAATATTTTTAAGAACTTAGGACTATAAAGTTCAAGTTTTGTAGGACTTAAAAATTCACTTTCTCCATTTTCATCTTTAGATTCAAGTAATTTTAATGTTTTCTCAATTTGTTTATTATAATCGATTACATCTTCTTGTATTTCTTCTTCTTTTTCTTCTTCAATATAAGTATCCATATTTCTTCTATCTTTCAAAGTTGTCCCATTTATATCCTCTTCAGTAATATCTTTATTATTACTAGGTGGTAATGGTCTTGTAATAGATGAAGGAAAAGCAAAATTACAAGCGGCACGAGAAAATATCTTATATGTCGATGATATAGTTAACATTTCCTTATCTAATTTTTTAAAAGCAGCTTTTTTATTCGCTCTTTCTTTATCAGCTTCTGTTTTTCTTATTTTCTCATAAACAGAGAATTGGTGCTGTGACATTTCAACTTTTTGAATATGATATTCATTATTATCGTCTGTTTTTATTATTCTTGGTAATAGTTTTTCTTGAGCACTTCTAAAATATGATGTTAAACCAATAATTCTCTTCTGAAAAAGCTCAGTATTTTTCAAGTTTCCAACATTTTCATCGATAAAGTAATTATTAAATTCATCTGAGTCATCTGGTAAAGCCTTGTTTAATTCAATTGTTACATTATTTTCATTTATATTTATTTTATTTTCTTTAAGAATAGATATTATAGTTTTCATAAAATCTGCATCGCTAATATTTCCTGTAATATCTAATTTTACACCGTTATATTTTTGGAAAAGTTCTCCATCTCCACCTATATTTTTTCTAGTTTTTTTATTACCTCCTCTTTTTATATTTTTTTTTGTACCTTTCAATGCACCTCTTTTTTTTTGTATTTATAAATCCATAAGGATTTCTAGTAATTATTAAATTATTATCCTTATATTCAATAAAATCATATGTCTTAAAATTTTTCTTATCAAACATTTTTATAAAATCATTTACATTCCTTTGAGAACCTACATTAAATTTCCATGTTTTAATATATCCTCTTAAAATATTAAATAAAATTCCAATTTCATTTGGATAATTAATAATTGGTGTTCCTGTTAATAAAATAACTCTAGAATTTGAAGCACCCATGAGAAAATCATATAATTTATACGATAAAGAATCTTTTTTTTTCAATTTATTAACTATTCTACTTACAAAATTATGAGCTTCATCTATAATAACTACTGAATTATCAAAAGGGTTTCTTGTATTATTATTTGATAATAAATTTAATTGTTTCAAATCCATACCATTATAATTCAAATCTATATATTTTGACCTTATCATATGGTTTAATTGAGTATCAATACTAGATTGATCACTTGAAGATAATTGAGAAAAATTAGATTTATTTTTAATATTAACTAACCATGCACCTCCATTATTTTTAATAAAATCTGTTGATATATTGAGAGCTTGTGATAATACATTTATATATTCTGATTTACCTTCTATTGATACAAATTCCCAAAATTGATTTTTTTTATATAACTCATCACCACATTTTTTCAATTCACTAAAAAAATTCATTTTTAAAGATGCTGGTGTCATTATGTATACTTGTTTATCATTTTTCATACCTTCTGCTAATGCTATAGAAGAACATGTTTTTCCAGAACCTAAACCATGATATAATAATAAACCTCTGTATGGTGTATATAAATTAAAATAGTCCCTAATAACTTTTTGGTGTGTTAATAGTTCAAATTTTGCATTGTTATCTGAATTACATGATATTTTACTCTTATCATTTTTTAATTCTTCAAAATAATTTCTAAAAAGTTCTCCCATTTTTTGAATAAATAATTTTCTATTATCCATATAATAATTCGATGACTTTACATTTAATTTAAAAGATTTTGGCATTCTTTCTTTAATTGGGACATCATTTATAATTACTTCTTCAATATTTTCTCCTTTTATTATTATTTTCTCATCAACTTTTTTTTTTCTACCTCTTTTTTTTGGTGGAGCTAAATCAACTACTTCTTCTTTTTCTTTGTTTTCTTCTGTTAATGGTTCATCACTTTTAATTTCAATTGTTCTTTTTTCTTCTTTTTCTTCTTTTTCTTCTTGTTTTTCCAGTTCTTTTTCTTTTTTATCATCATAGAATACATCATGAACAATAGGTCTAATTGATTTTATATCTCTAATTATAGGTATTTTAAATGCTTTCTTATCTTTTAATCTATCTATTATTTGACTACGATTTAAATCATATTCATGTCTTTTATCAATAATCTTTATTTCATTATTTTTTTCTTCTTTTTCTTCCTTTTCTTCTTTTATTTCTTCCTTTTCTTCTTGATTATCTTTAAATTCTACAAAAATATCTTTCTTTTTTTGAGGAATAGGGCGAACTTTAAGTGCATCTATTAATCTGACTGGATTATTCATATAAATTATTGTATATAGTTATTATATAAAATAATTTAACTATTTAAATGCAAAAAATTAAAAATTAATTAAATTTTCTATTGCAGTGTTACAAGCAATTTGTTCAGCTTTTTTCTTAATTTTATGTGTTCCTTCACCTAGGTATATAAAAGTTTTTTTATGAATACTCATATATTGATGTATATCTGCATATGAATTATATGTTTTTATACTTACTGATTCAAAATGTTTAATATTTATTGGATTTTGACCTAAACATAAATAAACACCCATATTATAACCAGTTTCTTGATTATATTCACTTATTTCCATATAATAAGGTGTAGTTTTAAATTCTTTTTGTATTTTTACTTGCAATATGTTTTTATAATTATCATCATTTTTTACTAATCCGATCCAATCTACATGTTTTTCAAATATATTTTCTACAAATTTTTGTACCATTTGAAAACCTGGACCAGTACTAAAAAAATTATCAAACCATCCATGCTCATCTTTTATATTTACTTTATTAAAATCTAAAAATAATGCACCTATAAATGATTCAAATAAACAGCCTAATTTCTTCAAATTTGTTCTTGTCTGTTTACTTTCAGTATGCTTTGACATTATTAACCATTTATGTAAACCCATATCATATGCAATTTTACCAATTGATTCATTTTTTACCAATGCAATCTTCTTCTCTGTCATAAATCCTTCATTCTCCTTTGGAAATCGTTTATATAAATAATATTTAGTAATACATTCAAGTACTCCATCTCCTACAAATTCTAACCTTTCATTCGATTTTGTATGCAATCCCAAACAGTCATCTGGTTTATCTACAATTATTATATTATTATTTTCATTTTCAAGATCTGGTCTACGTAAATAAGATTTATGTATAAATGCACGCTTATATAAAACAAAATTATTTATTTTGTAATCAACCCCATAAATTTTTAATATTTTTCTTATTTCTTCTTCTTTTATTTCAATATTTAACGGATTGTAAGGATCAAATATATATTTTTCATTTCCCAATTCGTCTTTTTCTATTCTAATGTCTTCTTCGTTATTTGTATTATTCATATTATTATTATTCATTTAATAATATGAATCTATATCTATTACTATCATAATATGTTTAAGTCCTTTTAAAAAATAATAAAAGCTTTTATTATAAAATTAAAATATTTAGTAAATATATAAAATGGTTCTTTCAACAACTAAACGCACAGCCGCAATTGATAGTATTGTAAATCGCCCACAAGGTGGCGGACCTAAAAAAGCTGGTTTTCCTTACCTCGTTGGTCGTGAATCCTGGACTTCATTACACTTTAGAGAAAGAGGTACTGCACAATTTTTAGATTCTATTAGACATCCTACTGCTGGATTAAGATATAATAGCCCTGCCTCTCTTAAAATGAGATTCTCTAGACCTGTACATCTTCGTCCTAGTGAATTCAGACCTTAAATAAATTTATTATTTGTTATATAATTAATATTAATACTATATAATTTATAGTATTATTATGGAAATTATTGTTGATTATCGAGAAAAATCTCTTATAAATAATTTAAATTTTTTAGCCTCTACTTTCTCTTCTAATATATCTTATGTATCTTTACCATTAGGAGATATATTATTAAAACATAATAATAAAGAAATTATATATATTGAAAGAAAAACATTAAATGACCTTTTATCAAGTTTAAAAGATTCTAGATTTTCTGAACAATCATACAGACTATCTAACAGTACTAATATTAATACTCATTCTATTATTTATCTTATTGAAGGAGATATTAATTCTATTGTCGATACATTGCAACGAAAAATGGTTTATTCTTCAATTTCTTCATTATATTATTTTAAAGGTTTCTCTGTTTTTAGAACAAACAATGTAATTGAATCTGCAGAATTAATATTGAATTTAGCAGAGAAAATTAATAAAGATCTTTTAAAAAATATACCATCATATTTAACTATTAAACAACCTATAATTACTGATATATCTTTTAATGATCACAACCCTACTGACTATTGTAAAGTTGTAAAAAAAGTTAAAAAAGATAATATTGTTAAAGATAATATTGGACAAATTATGCTTTGTCAAATACCAGGTATAAGTTCATCATCTGCAATTGCAATACTTAAAGACTTTGATAATTTTTCTGAGTTTATTTTAAAACTTCGAGAAAATAGTGACTTTTTAAATAATATTGTTTTAGAATCTAATGGAAAAAAAAGAAAAATTAGTAAAAAAGTTATACAAAATATTATTGAATTCTTAATTTAATACATCTTTTGGAGGTTTAAACATTGTTGGTACTTCTTCATGATGTGTTCCTTTAGGTGTAAATAATTTTGGTTTTTTTACTTCTCTACCTTCATATTTCCCTGCATCTACTGCTGATTTAGTATATTCTGTTCCTCCCCAATTAGAATCCATTGGATTATAACTATATTTTCCATTTATTGTTGAATTATGAATATTATCTAATGATGTAAATTGTCCCATATGCAAATTATGAGGATCAAAACTTGCATAATTATTTTCGTTATATGGGTTTCTATCCCTAGTTGCATCTAACGGAACAATATAACCTTTAGAATCTTTTTTTAAATCTTCTGTTATGTTATTTGTTTGTTGTAATCCACCTTGCATATCAAATGGAATAGGTCTTATTCTATATACTTCTTCTCCTTGTGTGTTTGTTTCACTTTGTAAAAATAATATTGGACATTTTTTCCCCATGGAACGTTCCTTTTCTAAATGATTTATATATTCATCTAAATTATTAAAGTGTTTCGGATTTTTACCATCCTCTTTAGGTGCATTTGAATTATATAATAATAAATGATTCCCTTTTTTAATTAACATATTTGGACATTCATTATTTTCTCCTTTATTATGATATCCTTCTTCTCTATCTTCTGGTCTACTTCCTGGCACTTCTCTATTATTTATTAAAAAGGATAAACCTAGAATTAATAAAATAAGTGATAAAATTTTTAGAAATTTAGACATTATTATATATTTAAACTGAGAAATATATTTGTATTAAATTAAATATAATATATATATATACATAAATGAAACCACAACAAGCTGGATTAGTATACGCTGAATGGTGCGGTCATTGTCAAAGTATGAAACCTGAATGGGATAGTTTCGTATCACAACATGGTGGAAATTACAAAGGTATTCAAATTAAAACTCATAATGAGTCAAAAAAAGAACATGATTTTGAAGCAAGTGGATTCCCTACCTTTTTCTCAAAAGCTGGTGG
>MDSY01026747.1_pt1 | contig 10339 bp, 8 predicted proteins | sample 811131 | NCBI WGS metagenome assembly MDSY01 (sample SAMN05326643, study PRJNA326480) | marine metagenome | isolation source: seawater | place: Atlantic Ocean: South West | collected 2010
AAAGTTAACAAAATAAAACCGCTAATGACAGTTTTTGAAAGTGACGATAGTATATTAGACATGATTACTCCATATGATAGTTTTAATAATATTTATAATTTCATGTTGATGTGAATTCAAGAAATCTTTTTTATGTAAGAAGTTTACAAGTAAAATTTTATTTTAAAAAAAATGAAATTGTAAAGACCTTATTTTTTTTAGAAAACTACTTATTTAGTTTACTTAAACAATCAGATGAAGTTTTAGTTATAAAATTAAAAGTCAAATGGATTTATGATCAAATTAAAAATAACAATTATACAAATGAACTTACAAAAAATTTAAATGTTTTTAGAGATGAAATTTTAAAAAAACAGATACTAAATCTGATTGAATTTTTTTCCAACGTTATAGAAGAAAAAGAACTAAATAATATTTTTTATATTTTTAAAAAAATTAATTCCATATTTAATTCCATTATTAAATATAGTGGCAGCAACTTTGTTACTTCTGTTTACTTCCAATTTTTTCAATATATTTATAGAGATGATTTTAAAAATATAGGTGAGTTAAAAAAAGGCTTTTTGAACAATCAAATGCAGATAAATGATAAATTTGAAGATATTTTCAATGAAGTGTTTTTTAAGTTTTATATTTTAAAAAAAAAAAAACTTACTAAGTCTTTATATTTATTTTATTTGTTGATATCTTTTTTTAAGAAAAATGAATCAAAAATTTCTTAGAATATTATTTTTTATGATTTTTAATGTTTTTTTGTTTTTAACATTAACTTTAAATATTAACTTTTTATATTTAACTTTAAATCTTTTAATAATTTTCTTTTTGTATGAAATTTATCTATCTAATAAAAAGAACAATGAGACTTTTGAAAAAATTCAAAACTTAAATAAAGAGAATGACATTAATTATCTTCCAGCCTCAGAGCATCCAATAATTAAGGCTGCTAAAAAAAGATTAAAAAATTAACTGCTACGGATGTATTCTCGAAGACAATGAGCGGTGTCATTATTTCTTTTTGTTAATAACTTAGGTATTTCTCCTTCAAAAAGAATATAACCGCCTTTGTCTCCCCCCTCGGGGCCTAAGTCAATAACCCAGTCTGATGATTTGATAACATCTAAGTTGTGTTCTATTACAATTACTGTATTTTTATTTTCAACAAATTTGTGAAGTATTTCTAGTAATTTTTTTACATCATGAGGATGTAAACCAGTTGTTGGTTCGTCTAATATATAAAGAGTTTTACCTGTAGCTCTTTTTGATAATTCTTTAGCAAGTTTTATTCTTTGCGCTTCGCCTCCAGATAGTGTGGTTGCAGATTGACCAATCTTAATGTATTCAAGACCTACTTTTTTTAAAGTTTCAAGTTTTGAAGATATGGATGGAATTGCTTTGAAAAAACTTAAACCCTCTTCAACAGTCATATTTAGAACATCGGATATATTTTTATTTTTAAATTTTATTTCCAAAGTTTCTCTATTAAACCTGTCTCCCTTACATAGGTCACATTTTACAAAAACATCTGCAAGAAAATGCATTTCAATTCTAATGACTCCATCTCCTTGACAATTTTCACATCTCCCTCCTTTAACATTAAATGAAAATCTTCCAGGTTTATAACCCCTTGACTTTGATTCAGGTAGATTAGAGTACCATTCTCTAATAAAGGTAAAACAACCGGTATAAGTAGCCGGATTTGATCTAGGTGTTCTACCAATTGGACTCTGATCTATTTGAATTATTTTGTCTATAAATTCAGAGCCTGATAAGGATAAAAATGGTAAAGATTTTTCATTTGAAGTAACTTTTATTTTAGAGAGGGCTTTATACAATGTTTCAATTACAAGCGATGATTTTCCACCACCTGATACACCGGTAACGCTAATAAATTTATTTAAAGGAAACTTAATTTGTACGTTTTTTAAGTTATTCCCACTAGCTCCCTCAAGCTGGATAAAATTATTACTGTTTCTTGAATCTTTTTTTTCAATTTTAATATTTAAGGTTTTTGATAAATATTGTCCTGTAATACTCTTTTTATTCCTTTTTACCTCATCTGGTTTTCCAGTTACCACAACATTTCCACCGTTTATACCAGCTCCTATACCTATATCAATAATATAATCTGATTCCAATATTGTCTCTTCATCGTGCTCTACAACTATTACAGAGTTTCCTAAATCTCTTAATTTTTTTAAAGTATTTATTAACTTTTTATTGTCTCTTTGATGCAATCCAATTGAAGGTTCATCTAAAACATACAAAACACCTGTTAAGCCTGATCCTATTTGGGAGGCAAGTCTTATTCTTTGACTCTCACCTCCAGAAAGTGTGGCTGAATTTCTAGATAGTTGTAAGTAATTAAGTCCTACGTTATTTAAAAAAGATAAACGATCAATGATTTCTTTTAATATATTTGAAGCAATTTCTTTTTGATAACTTGTGAGACATTCATCTAAATTTTCAAACCATAAAAGAGCTTTTTCAATAGATAGCTGTGAAATAAAGTTAATATCGCATTTGTTTATCTTTATTGATAATGCTTCTTTTTTTAGTCTAGATCCGTTACATTCTTCACATATAAATTTAGTCAAATATTTCCCTAATTCTTCCCTTTGCCATAAATCTGATCTTTTGAGTTTATTTTCCAAAAAGCCTAATACACCGTTGAATAATTTATTGTAACTCCATCCAGTATATGAGTTGTAAAAATTTATTGTCCGACCATCACCGAATATAATCTGTTTTTTTTTCTCTTCACTAATTTTTTTCCATGGTTTGTTAGGGTCTAGACCACAATGTTTAGCAATCTCAAGCGTAAACTCCTTATAAAACTGGTTATTTTTATTGAGAGGTAATACTACGCCTTCTTTAAGTGATAATTTTTGATCACCAATTATTAAATCTGGATCAAATTTTTCATTATATCCTAGACCATCACAACTTTCACATGCTCCATTAGGACTATTGAAGGAAAAAAGTCTTGGTTCAATTTCCTCAATAGTAAATCCAGAAATTGGACAAGCAAATTTAGATGAAAAAATATGATTTTTATTATTGTTTGTATCATAAAAATAAATTACTCCGTCAGAAAGATTCAATCCAGTCTCTACTGATTGTGTAATTCGGTTTTTATATTTTTTATCGATTTTTATTCTGTCAACAACAACTTCAATATTATGTTTAAAATTTTTCTTAAGTTCTGGAATGTTTTCAGAGGTTACAATTTCATTATCAATTCTAAATCTAACAAAACCCTTTTTTACAAGGCTTAATAATTCTTTTTTAAATTCACCTTTCCTATTTTTAATGATTGGAGATAAAAGTAAATAATTTGACTTTGTATCCATTTTAAAAAAATCGTCAACAATTTCTCCCACACTCATTGATTTTATTTCTTTTCCAGTTACCGGAGAATAAGGCGTTCCAATTCTTGCAAATAAAACCCTAAAATAATCATAAATCTCAGTAACAGTTCCTACTGTTGATCTTGGGTTTCTAGAAGTAGTTTTCTGATCTATAGAAATTGAGGGTGAGAGTCCTTCAATTAAGTCAACATCAGGTTTATCCATCATATTAAGAAATTGTCTTGCATAGGATGAAAGGCTCTCAACGTATCTTCTCTGTCCTTCAGCATAAATAGTATCAAATGCAAGAGATGATTTACCTGAACCTGACAAACCACTGATGACAACAAATTTGTTTTTTGGTATGTGAAGATTTATATTTTTAAGGTTATGTTGTCTAGCCCCAATAATTTTAATAAAATTTGTTGATATTTTTTTATTCATTTTTGTTTTTTCATTGGTGTATTTTAATTTAATTATGATATTATTTAATACTTATTTATCTAATTAAAATGGCTGGTTCAATAAACAAAGTTATATTATTGGGAAGATTAGGCGCAGACCCTGAAATAAGAGTATCTCAGGATGGTAAAAAAATCGCCAAGTTCTCATTAGCAACCAGTGAAAGTTGGAAAGATAAGTTAACTAATGAAAAAAAAGAAAAGACAGAATGGCATAAAGTTGTAATATTTTCATCGGGATTAGCAGAAATATCTGAAAAATTTCTAAAAAAAGGGTCGTTAATTTATATTGAAGGACAAATTTCTAGCAGAAAATATACCGATCAATCAGGTGTAGAGAAATATATTACTGAAATAGTTTTGCAAGGCTATAACTCCCAATTGACTATGATAGACAATAGAAGTGAAAATTTTGACAGAGATAATATTTCCTCGCCAAATTTGGATAATCCAATAGAATCTTCAAAAGCAAATGAGAACATTCAAGGAGTTGATATTGATGATGATGTTCCATTTTAAACAAGAGTTATAAATGATAGATGATTCGAACCCAGAAGATTTAAATAATTTAAAAAAACTAGAACGCATCGATATAGAAAAAGAAATGCAAAGTTCTTTTTTAGACTATGCAATGAGTGTTATTGTATCAAGGGCTTTGCCAGATGTTTGCGATGGACTTAAACCAGTACATAGAAGAATTATTTATGCAATGAATGAAGCTGGATATGTTTCAAGTAAACCATCTAGAAAATCAGCAAGAATCGTTGGAGATGTTATGGGTAAATATCATCCACATGGCGACTCTGCCATTTATGATGCAATGGTGCGTCTTGCTCAAGATTTTAGTATGCGTGTTCCTTTAGTTGAGGGCCAGGGAAATTTTGGATCAATGGACGGTGATTCTGCCGCAGCTATGAGATATACAGAAGCAAGGTTATCTAATATTTCTTCGTATTTAATAAATGATATCAATTATGAAACGGTTTCATTTAAAGAAAATTATGATGGCTCTACTTTAGAACCAGAGCTTCTACCTGCTGAATTTCCAAATTTATTAATAAATGGTTCTGAGGGTATTGCTGTTGGAATGGCAACAAAGATACCACCGCATTGTCCTTCTGAAGTAATAAACGCTTGTTGTAAATATGTTGAAAACCCAGATATTACATCAGATGAACTTGCTCAATATGTAAAAGGTCCAGATTTTCCCACTGGGGGTATTATTATTGGAAATAATGGAATTAAAAGTGCTTATTTAACGGGGAAGGGTTCCATTCTCATTAGAGGCAAAACATTAATTGAATCTTCAAAAAAAAATAGAGAAAGCATTATCATTTCGGAAATTCCATTTGCCGTAAAAAAATCACTTTTAATAGAAAATATTGCAAAAGTTGCAAGAGATAAAATAATTGAAGGTATATCTGAGCTTAGAGATGAATCAAATAGAGAAGGAGTTAGAATTGTAATTGAATTGAAAAGAGATGTTCAATCTGAAGTAGTTTTGAATCAACTTTTTAAATTTACTTCCCTGCAAACATCATATGGAATAAACATGCTTGCTTTAAATAAAGGTGTTCCAGAGTTATTAACACTTAAAAGATCAATTCAGCTATTCATAGATTTTAGAAAAGATGTTATTTTTAAAAGAACAAGATTTCACTTAAAAAAAACAAGAGAAAAAGCACATATTCTTTTAGGGTTGTCAGTTGCATTAGAAAACATTGACAAAGTTATAGAGATAATTAAATCCTCTGATGATACAAATGACGCTAAAGAAAAATTAATTGGATTTAAATGGAAAATTCCGAATGATAAATTTTTAATAGACTTCATAAAATCTGATAATCAAGAACTCATTTCAGAAAGTTTTTTTAAATTAACAGAATCACAAGCCAAATCAATTTTAGAGATAAAGTTGAGTCGTTTAACAAATCTTGAAAGAGTAAAGTTGGTCGATGATTTGAAAGAATGCGTAAATTTAATTGCAGATTATTTGGACATTCTTTCTTCAAAACAAAGGTTAAACAATGAATTAGTAAAAGAACTTCAAGAAATAAATTCAAAAATTGAGTCAACAAGAAAAACAGAAATCTCGGAAAGTGAAGAAATAATTGATGATGAATCACTTATAACTTCAGAAGAAGTCGTTGTCACCTTTACTAATACTGGATATATAAAAAGAGTACCTTTGAACTCATATAGGTCACAGAGAAGAGGTGGTAAAGGTAGGGCAGGAATGACTACAAAAGAGGAGGATTACGTCAACAAAGTTTTTGTTGTAAATACATTAACACCATTACTCTTTTTCTCATCTTTAGGTATTGTTTATAAGTTAAAAACTTACAAGATTCCATCGGGGAGCCCTACTTCAAAAGGAAAAGCTCTAGTTAACATATTGCCACTAAAATCTGGAGAAAAAATTACTGCAACAATGCCTTATGATCAATCTGATGATAAAAATAATATTATTTTTGCTACATCAACTGGTAATATAAGAAGAAACAGGCTTACTGATTTTTACAACATCAATGCTAACGGCAAAATTGCAATGAAGCTACGAGGTGATGACGAATTAGTCAATGTGATAATTTGCTCAGAAAAAGATAATATTTTCATGTCAACTAAACTTGGAAAATGTATAAGATTTGGTTGTAAAGATTTAAGAGTTTTTTCTGGGCGTTCGTCTATAGGCGTTAGAGGTGTAAGGTTAGCAAAAAATGATTCTGTTATTTCATTGGCAATATTAAACGGAATAGATTTTGATGTTGAAGAGAGAAATGAATACTTAAGAATTAGTTCATTAATTAGAAAAAAAGAAAAGTATGATATGAATCTTTTAAGTGAAGAAAAATTTAATGTTCTAAAAGCAAATGAGGAATTTATTTTAAGTGTTACAGATAAGGGTTTTGGAAAAAGAAGCTCTGCATTTGAATATAGAAAAACTAATAGAGGTGGTGTTGGAATTGCTAATATGCAATTAGGTGAGAGAAACGGTAGTGAGGTGGTCGCATCCTTTCCAATAACTGATAACGACCAACTAATGTTAGTTACTGACAAGGGGAAGTTAATAAGATGTCCTGTAAATGATATTAGAATTGCAGGTAGACAAACTCAGGGAGTAACACTGTTCAATGTATCTGATGAAGAAAAAGTTGTATCTGTAGCTAAACTGGAAGAAAATGAGTAATCAACCTAGTTCTATTATCACAGGGATTTATCCTGGTACCTTTGATCCAGTGACTTTTGGACATCTTGATATAATTATTAGAGCAACTCATATTGTCAATAAATTGATTGTTAGTGTTGCAGAAAACTCGCACAAAAAACCTTTTTTTACCATCAAAGAAAGAATAAATATGATTAAAGAATCCCTAAAAAAAGTTGATCCTAATGAATGTGCTATTGAGGTTGTTGGTTTTGATAATCTTCTTGTCGATCATGCAAAAAAATCAGGAGCAAAAGTTATAATTCGTGGATTAAGAGCAGTTGCAGATTTTGAGTATGAATTTCAAATGGCTGGAATGAACTCAAAGTTAGAACCCCAAATTGAGACTATATTTTTAATGGCGTCTGAAAATTTGCAACTTACATCAGCTAGATTTGTAAAAGAGGTTGCTTTTTATAATGGAGAGATTAAAAATTTTGTACCAGATAATGTAATTAAAATGTTTAAAAATAAAATGGAGGGTAAAAAAAATGTTTCTTTTAAATAAATTTTTCTCAGTTTTTGTATGTGTTTTAGTTTTTAGCACTGCTTTTTCTGAGGAAAATCCAAAAATTCATATGCTGCTTGATAAAGGGTTAGTGATTATTGAAACTTATCCAGAAAAAGCACCTAAAACTGTTAATAGAATTGTGGAGCTTAGTAAAGAAGGTTTTTATGATGGTTTAACTTTTCATAGAGTTATTTCAGGTTTTATGGCTCAAGGTGGAGATCCTAATGGAAATGGTACAGGTGGTAGCGGTCAAAATATTGTTGCTGAATTTAACGACATTAAACATCAAAGAGGCATTGTGTCAATGGCAAGAAGTAATGAAATTAACTCTGCTGATAGTCAGTTTTTTATCTGTTATGATTCACATCCATTCCTTGATGGCAAATACACTGTGTGGGGAAAAGTTGTTCAGGGAATGAATCTAATTGAAAGAATTCCAGAAGGTAAAGGTCAGAATGGTCAAGTTTTAAGTAATCCAACAAAAATTATTACAATGAGGGTAAAGTAATAATTAAATTTTTAGTTGTTTATTATTTATTATTTCATTATATCCTAATAAATAATAGTATAAGCGCCCGTAGCTCAGCTGGTAGAGCACTCCCCTTTTAAGGGAGTTGTCATGAGTTCGAACCTCATCGGGCGTGCCATAAAATAACATTTGGGTGTATGTTAGCTAAATTAAAAAACTACTTTTTTACAGGAATACTTGTTACTGCACCTGTGGTAATTACCTTTTGGATAGTTATATCGCTAGTTAATATTTTTGATAAATTAATAACTCCTTTATTACCTCTGTATTTAAATCCTAATACTTATTTACCAAGAGATGTTCCTGGTTTAGGACTGATAGTTTTAGTTATATTTTTAATTTTTATTGGCTTTATTGCTGCAAATTTTTTTGGATCATATATTTTAAAAAAAACTGATCTAATTTTAGGAAAAATTCCACTTATAAAGGTTTTCTATAAAACTATCAAACAAATTCTTGAAACAATTCTTAGAAGTAATTCTAATGCATTTAGGGAGGCTGTGTTGATGGAATATCCCAGAAAAGGAGTTTGGGTTATAGGTTTTACCACTGGTCAGGTGAAAGGTGTTATAAAAGATAAAACCAATATAAGTATGGTTAATGTTTTTGTTCCTACTACGCCAAACCCCACATCTGGTTTTCTTTTATTGGTTCCAAAAAAACAGTTGATATATTTGAATACCAACATTGATGATACAGTAAAAACAATAGTATCTGCTGGAATTATTCCTTTGAATCCTAAGGTGAAAAAAAATTAGTATAATCGACTTTTTTGTAAAAAATATCGATTAATAGATTACTTACCTCTATCTGGTTGTTACCTAAAATCTCCCTACAATTATTTTTTGTTTTTTCAAGGAAGTCTAAATCTTCATACGGAGTAAAAAACCTCCACTTAGGTAATCCAGACTGATTAGTTCCAAAAAAGTCTCCAGAACCTCTGAGTAATAAATCTTTCTCTGCTATTTCAAACCCATCTGATGATTGCTTTAATATCATTAACCTTTTTTTTGATGTTTCAGATAAATTTTGATTATAAATTAAGATACAATGACTCTGTAAATTCCCTCTGGCAACTCTCCCTCTAAGTTGGTGTAACTGAGATAACCCAAATCTATTTGCATCCTCAATAATCATTAATGTAGCAGATGGTATATTAATTCCTACCTCAATAACTGTTGTAGACACAAGAATCATTTTCTTTTTTTTAAGAAAATTATTCATGTTAAATTCGATTTCTTCTTTAGTCATTCTACCATGAGTTAGTGCAACCTTATTCTTAAAAATTTTAGAAAGATATTTAAACCTTGATATTGCAGTTTCCTTTTGGTCTTCGTTATCTTCCTCTTCATCTGCTCCAATAATGGGTAAAATCCAAAAAACTTGTTCATTATTATCAACTTTTCTTCTTATTCCTTCTATTAAATCATCTATTTTTTTACTATTAATTGTAGATGTAATAACTTCTTTTCTATTTAACGGTTTAGTCTTTATAATAGAGGTGTCAATTTCACCGTATAACGCAAAGGATAAACTTCTTGGAATTGGTGTGGCCGACATAATTAAAGTATGACAATTTAAAGATTTTTGAATTATATTAATTCTTTGTTTTACTCCAAATTTATGTTGTTCATCTATTACAACGAGACCTAGTTTTTTAAATTTTATTGATTTATTGTAAACGGAATGAGTTCCAATTAATAAATGAATTTTATTCGAAATTAAGTCTTCATAAATCTCATTTTTATTTTTAGTTTTACTTGTTAACATCTTAATTTTTATATTTAATTTAGATAAGTAAGATTGGAAATACTCTAGATGCTGTTTAGCTAATATTTCAGTTGGTACCATGATTACGCATTGAAAACCAGCACTGATAAAATCTAATACGGCTAACAATGAAATAATAGTTTTCCCTGAACCTACGTCTCCTTGAATGAGTCTATACATTTTATTATACCCAGAAATGTCCTTTTTAATTTCTTCGTATGTTAATAATTGATCTTTGGTAAGCTTAAAATCTAATTTACTTATTATCTGTTTTGAATTTGAAAAATTTTTTTTTAAAATCTTTTTTTTTTCTTTTTTTTTTTTTTTTAATTTATTTTCTGAAATTAAATGATTTATTATTTTATGTATCATTATTTTAATCTCTTTCCCTTTATCGGCAAATAATAATTTCAGTTGTGGTATGAACTTTTTTCCTTTACAAAATCTGCTAATACCTAATATCTTTAATTTTGTCTTTAATTTTGGTTTTATATCATCTAAATTTTCTACTTCTGT
>MDSY01142583.1_pt1 | contig 10336 bp, 7 predicted proteins | sample 811131 | NCBI WGS metagenome assembly MDSY01 (sample SAMN05326643, study PRJNA326480) | marine metagenome | isolation source: seawater | place: Atlantic Ocean: South West | collected 2010
CATGAATGGTTGTGAGTTAATGTTCTCATCATCCTTAAGGAAGTCTAGACCACCTTTAAGACCTTCGTATACTACACGACCATAGTTACGACCAGAAAGACCTAGCTTAGGCTTTACTGTAGCACCTAGTAGAGGACGACCGAAGTTGTTTAGACGCTCACGCTCTACAACTACACCAGTAGCTGGACCTTGGAATGTCTTAAGGTAAGCGTAAGGAATACGCATATCTTCTAGACGAAGAGCCTTAACAGCCTTGAAACCAAATACGTTACCAATAATTGAAGCTGTAAGGTTAGCTAGAGAACCTTCTTCAAATAGGTCAACTTCGTACGCAATGTAACCGAAGAATTGATCCGGAGTGTTTGGTACTGGATCTACACGGTATGCTTTAGCACGGTATACATCACAAGCAGTAAGTAGGTCAGTCCATACAACAGTCCATGTTGCAGTTGAAGACTCACCTGCTACAGCAGCAGTTGCTTCTACAGGGTCTACACCTGGTTGTGGTGTAATACGGAATAGTGCAAGTACATCAGTAGCTTTTACAGTGTAAGTAGCATCCCAGTAGCCCATTTTAGCGTAAGGGATTACACCTGATTCGTAACGTTCGCTCTTAATTCGTGTACGTTCTGATACAGATTGAGACATGAATTCCTCCTTAGGATTAAGGCAATATAAAAATAGTTTTGCAATTGTGGCTGTCTTAAATAATAAATTATTAATACAGCCTCATTGATAATATACCATCAAAAGGATAAATTTTTTGTTTAAATTTTTTGAAAAAAAAATCAATTTCAAAATTTTAATAAATTTTGAAATTGAAATATTTTATTTACGAGAATAGAACTCAACAATTAGAAGTTCATTCACTTTAAGATCTACGCTATCACGATTTGCTACTGAAAGAACATTCCCTTTCAAATTATCACGATCTAACTCTAAATGAGGAGGTACAGCACGAAAATCAACATTCTCTACATTAGCTTTTGCTAAACTTTGCGAACCCTTCTTCTCACGAACAGCAATTAAGTCTTTCGGCTTACATTGGAAACTGGCAACATTAACCTTTTTTCCATTAACAGTAATATGACCATGTGAAACGATTTGTCTTGCTGCAGAAATAGTAGGAGCAAAACCTAAACGATAAACAATATTATCTAGGCGCATTTCTAAAATCTGTAATAAGATGGATCCTGTTGCACCTGGTAGACGACGAGCTTCCTTTACATAACTCAGTAACTGTTTTTCAGAAATACCATAGTTATAGCGTAATTTTTGCTTTTCTTGTAAACGAATACCATACTCGGAAAGCGAACTCTTACGGCCAGCTTTTCCAGGACCATGTTGACCTGGTGGGAATAAACGTTCCGTCGTTTTTGACGTAAATCCAGGTAAATCACCTAATTTACGTATAATACGTAATTTTGGACCACGATAACGTGACATAATTATTATCCTTTCAGACTAATTTAATATACTTATAGCATATGAATTAAAACTCGTTTTGTAAAGATTTTAAATTTAAAATCTTTACAAAACGAGACTTGAAATATTTAAACCGAGTCAGAAGCTAACCGAACACGACCGGATAATGCCCAATTCTGTAATTTTTGACTACGGTCAGGATCCAAACGAGATAAAGGAATTATCTGGCTTAGACCATAAACGATATCTGCAGTTGTAAACTCACGCTTTTCATTAAAAGCCTTAAACATACCTTCCACAATGGCTTGCTCAATTTCTGCACCAGAAAATCCCTGTGATTTAGAACTCAATAGCTTTACGTCAAAATTTGTACAATTTTCTGGTCTTAATCTTGTTAAGAAAACATTAAAGATCTGAATTCTTTCTTCCGTAGAGGGTAAATTTACAAAAAAGATCTCATCAAAACGACCTTTTCTTAAAATCTCCAGCGGTAATTGATAAAAATTATTAGCTGTCGCAACGACAAATACCGATGAAGTCTTTTCAGATAACCAAGTAATAAATGTACCAAGTACTCTACTAGACGTTCCATTATCACCTCGATTTTGTGAATCTGAAAATGCTTTATCTATTTCATCAATCCATAGGACACAAGGAGCCAAAGCTTCGGCAATTTGACACATTTGTCGAACCCGACCTTCTGACTCACCCACAATACCACCAAACAAACGACCAATATCTAATCTTAAAAGTGGTAATTTCCAATCATTAGCAATAGCTTTAGCAGTCAAGGATTTTCCGGTTCCTTGCATTCCTGCAAGTAAAAGCCCTCGTGGCGCCGGTAAACCGTAAACTTGAGCTTTTTTAGTAAAAGACTCCTTTCGGCTTGTTAACCAAAATTTTAAATTTTCTAAACCACCAATATCGTCAAACTTAACCGTTGTGGTTTGAAATTCGAGAATTTGTGTCTGACCTATAATTTGGCGCTTCTCATTAAGAATAAGATCTATTGTTCTATTATCAATTGTAGAATACTGGGCAATCGATTTTGATAATGCTCTTCGAATTCGCTCAAGAGATAGCCCCTGGCAAGAACGAACAAGAAGATCTAACGAATCCTCCTCAAAAGGTTGTTTCAAAGTATCGAATAAACGAATTAACTCATTCCTAATTTCAATGGCATTAGGAAGAGAAAACTCAACTACAGTAATCAAATCGGCTAATTCTGGAGGTATGTCGACCTCAGAAGCCAGAATAATAATAGATTTCGGTTGTTTCTTGAAAGTACGCATTAAATTTCGCAGTTTTCGAGAAATCGAAATATCCTGCAAAAATTTATTGAAATCCTTTAGTATAAATAAAGCTGGACTATCAGAAGTTAGTTTTTCAACTAATTCTAAAGCTTGTAAGGGATTTTTAGCGGCAAAACCCTGATTATTCGGATTATTAATATAACCATCAACAAAATCCCAACTATAGATTGCTTTATTACCTATCTTCTTTAGACTTTTTCTAATCGTATATTCAAGGCGATCCTCTTCGTAACTAGAAATGTAAAGAATAGGATACCGTGCTTTAAGTAATAGGTTAAAATCCTCAGTAAACACGCTTATCTCCTAAGGAATTCCTTTTAACCGCTTATGGTTAGACGCTTACGTCCCTTCTTGCGACGTGCTTTAATAACATTTTTTCCTGAGTGTGTCTTCATACGGGCACGAAAACCAGACGTTCTTATAGCTTTTCGGTTCGTACCACCAAGTGTTCGCTTAGACATATTTCTTTATCCTTTTTTCAAAAATTTAAACAATACGAGATTTTAGTACATTATAAATTGCATTATATTTTATTTCTCTTGTGGTATCAATAAATAAGTTAAAAGCTTCGTTTTTATACTCTAATAGAGGATCTAATTGGCCATAACTTCTCCAACCAATTGAATCACGCAGAATATCCATTTTTTGTAAATGACTCTTCCATGCAATATCAATTTGAGATAATAAAGATGACTTTTCTAATAATCTGATTAAACCAGGAGAACGAGTTTCGAATTCAATTTCCTTTAAATCATAGGTCAACCAAAATTGAGCAATAAAGAAGCAACAAAGTTGATCCAAGTTTAAATTCGCGACTTCTTCGAATGAAACAATCAAGTATGGAACTCCTATAATGTAGGAAATTTCAGTATTTAACTTATCAAACTCAGCCTTATCTAATGAGGATTCTGGCTTAGAAGCAAGCAACTTTAAATCACGCACTAATGATATAATTAAATCTTCACCATACAATAACATTTCAGTTCGAACACTATCATAGTTTAAAATTGTTTGGCGCTCCTTAAAAATTGCTTGTCGTTGTTTATTTAGAACATCATCATAATCGAAGACACGCTTACGAGTATCATAATAGAAAGCCTCTACTTTCTCCTGGGCAGAATTTAAAGCACTTGTTAAGAAAGACGCTTCTAGAGGAGTATCCTCAGTAAGATTAAATTGTGCCATCATATTCTTGATCTTATCGCCACCAAAAATACGGAAAAGATTATCATCTAAACTTAAAATAAATTTAGAACAACCCGGATCACCTTGACGACCAGCACGACCACGTAATTGATTATCAATACGTTGTGACTCATGACGTTCTGTGCCGATGATAAATAAACCACCTAATTTTTTGATTTCTTCTTTTTCAAGTTCGGAAATTTCCTTATACTTGCTATAGAAGTAGTCATAAAGAATATTTATTGTTTTATAAATGGATTCACCTGAATCTTCAACTCCATTCTCAACAACATTAAGTAATATTTTTTCTAATAAATCAATTTTTGTAATTCTAAGTAGGACAATATTTTCCAGAATTTGCGAAGTTGTTATACCCTCCTTTATAAAAATTTTAAGAATGGACTCAAAATCCCCGCAATAATCCTTAGCATAAGGAAGAGAAAAAACTTCTTTAAAATTAAGTTTAGCAATTTCACTCTTATCAAGAGTAATAATATATTTAAATAAATCAAGAATAGTTTTTCTTGCCTTAAAATCGGGGTTTCCCCCCAATAAAATATCTGTACCTCGACCAGCCATATTTGTAGCTACCGTTACAGCAAAACGACAACCAGCTTGTGCAACTACCTCGGACTCACGTTTAATATTTTCTGGTTTTGCATTTAACAATTGATGACTAATCTCGCGCTCTGATAAAAGTTGAGAAATAATTTCTGACTTTTCAATACTTGTAGTACCTATTAAAATAGGTATTCCCGTTTGGTGAAGTTGTTCACATTCTCTAGCAACAGCCTTCCACTTAGCGAATTCATCCTTATAAACAAGATCTGGAACATCTTTGCGAGCAATCTTCTTCGTTGTGGGAAGAACATTCACTTCTAAATTATATATTTTTTCAAGTTCAACTTCGGCAGTTTTTGCTGTTCCAGTCATACCCGATAACTTAGGATAAAGAAGAAAGAAATTTTGATATGTAATTGATGCTAATGTTTCTGATCCCTTTAAGATAGGAACTTGCTCCTTTGCTTCAATAGCTTGGTGTAATCCATCACTCCAACGACGATCAGGCATAATCCGACCTGTAAATTCATCAACAATTTGAATTTCTCTGTTTTTTACAATATAATTAACATCTTTTGTAAATAAAGTTCTAGCTTTCACAGAATTCAAAATAAAAGGAACCCATGGATCCTGCGTATCGTATAAATCCTCAGTTTGTAATAATTCCTGAACTTGAACAATACCTTGACTCGTTAATGTAGCATTTTTGGCTTTTTCATCAATTGTAAAATGTACGCTTGGTTTTAAATAGTTTACAACTTCATCTGCGGCAACATATTTTTCAACTGGAGTATCCGAAACTCCCGAAATAATTAGGGGTGTTCGAGCTTCATCAATAAGGATAGAATCAACTTCATCAACAATAGCGTAATTGAAAGGACGTTGAACTAACTCGCTAGGTTCAGTAGCCATATTATCTCTCAAATAATCAAAAGCCAATTCACTATTAGTGACATATGTTATATCTGCGGAATAATTTTTCTTGCGTATAACTGAATTTTGATTTTCTTGAACTAAACCAACTGAAAGACCAAGAAATCTATATAATTGGCCCATCCAACGTTGATCACGTCTTGCTAAATAATCATTAACCGTCACAATATGTACACCCTTTAAAGATAAGGCATTATAAGATGCAGGTAATGTTGCTACAAGCGTTTTACCCTCTCCTGTTTTCATTTCCGCTAATTTACCGGAATTTAAGACTAAACCACCCATTAATTGGGTATCAAAATGTCTTAATCCAAGAGTACGTTTACTAGCTTCTCGTGTTAAAGCAAAACTCTCCTCTAAAACATTAGTCATATTTTCCTCTCTTTGATAACGCAAAATTAAGGAACGCATACGTTCCTGAATTTGCGCATCTGACAATGTTTGAATTTCGTATTCTCTATCATTAATTGCTTTAATTGTAGGAGCAAATTTATTAACTATATTTCTTTCCGAAGGGTTGAAAAGATCATTGAGTGTAAACATTTTTAAATATAATTTTTATTTTAAGTAACAGAATATAAGGATATTATTACAATAACTTTACTTCTTTTATTAACGCCTAAGCAATAACTAAAAACGATTTAGAAAACTTTATACCACAAATAAATTTTGTGGGATGAAATTGAGATATACAATCATTTATGCTATACTACTCATATATATATTGGTTCATGCGCCATTCAATTTAAATTCACAATATTTGCATGAATTAAATCGTTTAATAATTATTGTAACACATATGGTAGATCCCATTAAGATAATCATCTCTTTCCTCAATAAAATCATTACTTCTATTAAATACATAGTCGAATTACTAGCTGAAGGTGTCGAAAGAGTAGGTTGGAAAGGCCGTAATTTGATTGTACCACTGATAAATTTATGGTTATTATCAATAATAATACCGGGTATACGTGAAACGATCAAGAGATTTAGATTTATCGCTCTAAAACAAAAAATTATGGAATGCCAAGCGGGAGCTTTGGCTACATATGGATATGCCTGGGATGAGACTAATCCTCCAACCACGGAAATGCTAGAACCTTATTTTAAATTAAAAAATAACATAGATCTTGGTGTAAAATTTTTATGTTTGCTTCTTGTAGCAGCAATTGCATTTGAGATAATAAGTAGATTCCTTAATACTCGATTACAAAAGAAGATGTTTCAAGAAGCTAGCGTACAAGAGGGTGGCTTCACATTAGACAGTTATAAATATATCATAACGGTATTTGATCGTCTTTTTGCAAGTTGCATCTACTTATATCCCCTAATTGAGGCATTTCAAAGATATTCCGAGGGTCTTTTTGTATTCCAACCAGAGTTACAAAGACCGATATTAACTATTTTTGGACCACTCTTAGACTGGTATATGTTCGAATTTCCAAAACTAACATTCCGTCAAGGCCCTACACTTTTATTTTTCTTTATATTTTATGGGCTAACTCGAAACCGTACGGGAATAAAATATTTTATACGATATCATGCTACCCAAGCACTTTTAATACATTGCTTTAATTTATTTCTTTCGGAATTCTTACAATTTGGCCTAGGTATTATAAGAGCCGCAAGTTGGTGGTATAGCACTACTTATTTCGTATTAGTTTGTTGTGTTTTAGTTATAGTACCTGCTATGATAGCTTGTTTAATGGGAATAGAAACAAGACTCCCATTTCTCGATGAAGCCATATTAATCCATATAGGGGAAAGACCAAAAGATGGACGAGCCCGAACCTAAAAATACATTGTTTGGCATACTTTAAAAGTCAATGCCAAACTCCACCTTAAAACCTAAAACCAAGAAAAAGAAAACTCCCCAGGTTGGATTTGAACCAACGACCAATCGGTTAACAGCCGAACGCTCTACCACTGAGCTACTGAGGATTGAAGCCTATAAGCTTCTATCAACGATAATGGAGAAAGCAACTTCTGTCAAGCTAGAGTTTATTTAACTATTTAATAATTACCGATCTTATTATATAAGTTTAAAGTTTACTTTTGAAAACGTATTTTAAAATACTGTATTATATATAATGTGAGAACAAAAAAATAGAATTCTAGAAGTTACAGACAAGATTAAATGAATAACTCATCAGCAAACTTAGAAAACTTAGTAAATCAACCTTATAAATACGGTTTTTCGACACAAATCGAAACAGACAGTATAAAAAAGGGTCTAACCAGAGATACTGTAAAATTAATATCTGAAAAGAAAAACGAGCCACCTTTTATGCTGGAATTCCGTTTAAAAGCTTTTGAAAAATGGCTAAAAATGGACGAACCAGATTGGGCTTTCATAAATTATGAAAAAGCAGATTACCAAGCTATAAAATATTACTCTGCACCAAAAAAGAAAGAAAAACTAGAAAGTCTAGATGAAGTAGATCCAGAACTACTAGAGGCTTTCGAAAAGTTAGGCATTTCAATTAGCGAGCAAAAACGCTTATCGAATGTTGCAGTTGATGCAGTTTTTGATAGTGTTTCTATCGGAACCACTTTTAAAACTGAGTTAGCAAAGTCTGGAGTTATTTTTTGCTCTATATCCGAAGCAATTCAAAAGTATCCTGAATTAATAAAAACCTATTTAAGTAGCGTAGTACCTGTAGGAGATAATTTCTTTTCAGCATTAAATGCTGCAGTCTTTACAGATGGATCCTTCTGTTATATTCCCAAAAATGTAAAATGTCCCCTGGAATTATCAACATATTTTAGAATTAATGATGAAGAAAGTGGCCAATTTGAACGTACTTTAATAATTGCAGAAGAAAATAGTTCCGTAAGTTATTTAGAGGGTTGTACAGCACCGCAGTATGATAAAAATCAGTTACATGCCGCAGTTGTTGAACTAGTAGCTATGGACAATGCAGATATAAAATATTCAACGGTACAAAATTGGTATGCCGGTGATGTAAATGGAGTAGGAGGAATTTATAATTTCGTAACTAAACGCGGCCTATGTGCCGGAAAGAATTCAAAAATATCTTGGACACAAGTTGAAACGGGTTCAGCCGTTACATGGAAATATCCAAGTTGTATATTAACTGGTGAAAATTCTACAGGAGAATTTTATTCCGTTGCCCTAACTAACAATAAGCAACAGGCCGATACCGGAACAAAAATGTTACATATTGGGAAAAACACAAGAAGTAAAATTATTTCAAAAGGTATTTCAGCAGGAAACTCCAAAAATAGTTATCGAGGTTTAGTAAAAATTGGCCCTAACGCAAGTGGAGCAAGAAATTATTCACAATGTGATTCACTCCTACTAGGAAATCAATCTTCCGCAAATACATTTCCTTATATACAAATACAAAATTCAACTTCAAAAGTTGAACATGAAGCTTCAACGTCAAAAATCGGAGAAGAACAAATTTTTTATTTCTTACAACGAGGTATTGATATAGAACAAGGAATTAGTCTAATAATAAGTGGATTTTGCAGAGAAGTATTTTCGGAATTACCTATGGAATTCGCTCTTGAAGCAGATAAACTTTTAAACCTAAAACTAGAAGGAACAGTTGGATAAAAATGAGTATTTTATTAGATGTAAAAAATGTAAAAGCACAAATCGGAGAAAAGGAAATCTTAAAGGGTATAAATCTAGAAGTTAAAGCAGGAGAAATTCATGCAATAATGGGTCCAAATGGATCAGGAAAAAGTACTCTATCAAAAGTCTTAACGGGACATCCAGCGTATGACCTTACTGCCGGAGAAATTAAATTTGAAGATACAAAAATAAACGACCTTTCACCGGAAGAAAGATCACATCTAGGGTTATTCTTAGCTTTTCAATATCCGGTAGAAATACCCGGTGTAAGTAATGAAGAATTTTTACGCCTAGCTTATAATTTAAAACAAAAAGCAAACAATTTAGAGGAGGTTAATCCTATTGAATTTTTTGGGATTTTACAAAAGAAATTAACTTTAGTTGGTATGGATCCCAGCTTTTTAAATCGAAATGTAAACGAAGGATTCTCTGGAGGCGAGAAAAAAAGAAACGAAATTCTTCAATTAGCCATTTTAGATTCCAAGGTATCCATATTAGATGAAACAGACTCGGGCTTAGATATTGATGCCTTACGCACCTTATCTGAAAGCATAAATAAAATAATGTCTAAAGATAAAGCAGTCATATTGATTACTCATTATCAAAGATTACTAGATTATGTAAAACCAGATTTTGTACATATAATTCAAGATGGAAAAATCATAAAAACAGGTGATGCTTCACTTGCAAGAGTATTAGAAGAACGAGGATACGAGTGGCTAAATTAAAAAAACAAAAAGAGAAGACTGGTACTTTAAAATACCAGTCTTCTCTTTTTGTTTCATATGTTCTAAGAAACGTCTAATTAATAAAACTAGGGCATCGAGTTATTTTCCCACAAAGTCCCCCTTGCAGTATCTTCACCGCAAAAATGTTTCACCTATGAGTTCGAGATGGTTCAAGGTGGTGCCATTTTGCTAAAAACACCCTAGAAAAAAATAAAGTAAATTTAATAAATAAAATTCAAGTCCTCGGTCTATTAGTACATCTCGGCTCCATATATTACTACACTTCGACCTAATGCCTATCAAACGGCTAGTCTTGCCGTGACCTTACTCCAAAAGGATGAGAGTACTCATCTCGAAGGGGGCTTCCCACTTAGATGCTTTCAGCGGTTATCCTTTCCATACTTAGCTACCCAGCGTTTACTGTTGGCACAATAACTGGTACACCAGCGGTATGTCCTTCCTGGTCCTCTCGTACTAAGGAAGGATCTTCTCAATACTCTAACGCCCACACCGGATATGGACCGAACTGTCTCACGACGTTCTGAACCCAGCTCGCGTACCGCTTTCATGGGCGAACAGCCCAACCC
>MDSY01054602.1_pt1 | contig 10335 bp, 8 predicted proteins | sample 811131 | NCBI WGS metagenome assembly MDSY01 (sample SAMN05326643, study PRJNA326480) | marine metagenome | isolation source: seawater | place: Atlantic Ocean: South West | collected 2010
CGCTGCGGCCGGCTTGCGTGGGCGCGGCGGCTGTCGCGCGGCCGCGTACTCCTCTCGCAGCTGCACCTGATCGCCCGAGATGCCCGCGACTGCAAGCGCTGCCTCAAGCTGCAACTCCTGCGAGTGCTGCTCCTCCAGCGCTTCTCGGATCAGCTTGCCGTGGATGCAATCTGCAGGCGGCTCGCGCTCGAGCCGCTGCCCGCGCTCGGAGGCGAGAATCGATCGAATCGCCTTCCACCTCGCGAACGCTCGGCTGGTGGATCCTCTCTCGCCGAGAGCGGTAGCGTGCAGCTAAGGGAGAGTAGTAAAAGAGACTACTCTCCCTTAGTGCAGCGCTGGCGGCGTGAGCTCGAAGCATACGTCGCCCTCTTCCTCGAGCACTCGGCGGAGCGCTTCGTCGATGAGCTCTGCGACTTCATCCGCGCGCAGCAGCGGGCGCAGCCGAGCGTCGACGGTGCCAACGACGGCGCTTCCCCTCACAGCGGGCATGCGCCTCACGGCCGCGCTGCGCCTCACGGCCGCGCTGCGCCTCACGGCCGCGCTGCGCCTCACGGCGGGGCTCACGGCGGGGCTCACGGCGGGGCTCACGGCGGGGATCCCACTCACTGCGAGGCTCACGGCGGCGCCGCCGCTGCGCGCGCGCTCCTCGCGCCAGCGGCTGTCCCGCTTCCTCGCGAGGAGCTCTCGCGCGGCTGCGACGCGGACGCCTCAGCACGCGCTCCGAGCGTGCTGCTGCTCCACGCCACGAGCGAAGGGCTCCTGCTGATTCTCTCGGACCGATCCGGGCGCGGCGCGGCGCTGCTGCAGCGCACCGGCACGCGCGGGCTCTCCACGCTCCCGGAGCTCTCTCCGGGGTCGCTCTCTCCGCTGCTGGGCGCGTGGGCCGCCCCCAACGGCGCGCTGCTCCGCGTGGGCGAGAGCCTCGTCCTGATGCATTCCTCGGGGATGCTCTCACACGTGGCGAGGCTCCCCTCGCGCGTTCGCTCTCTCGACGCCGTCTGGGCGAGCGAGGTCTCGCTCACTGTCGCCGCCATCTGCGAGCCAGGGGATGCCCCGGGGGATGCCCCCTCAAAGACGCCGTGCGGAACCACCCGCTCTTGCGAGGGGGGGGGGCAGGGAGCGGGCAGGGAGCGGGCAGGGGGAGAGCCGCTTCTAGAGCGGACGGGCGCGCGCCTCACAAGTCCGCAGCCCTCGACAGTAGCCATCTACGGAGCGCCGCCGCCGCCGCTCCTCCTCCGACGATTCGGCACGGCGCGCGGATGGCAGACCCTCGCACACCTCCCCCCGGGCGCCACCCACCTCGCGCTCTCGGCCTCAGGGGATCGCTGCGGCTGGTGCGTGCGCAAATCCCCTCTGTTTTCACACCATCACGCCCCGTGTGTCCCCACCCCGTGTTTCCCCACACCTCACGCCCCCATTTTCTCCCACCGTGTCTCACCCCATTTTTTCCGCACACCTCACGCCCCATTCCTCCCCACTTCTCAGGTGCGTGCGCGACGCGCGCGCTGCGGCCGGAGCTGCGCCCACCGGCGACCCCACCGGCGACTTTTACGTGAGCGAGCTCGCACCCGACGCAGCCACACGGCCTGTGAGCCAAGGCGCCGGCGCGTGCGGAGGGATGAGATTGGCGCCCGACGGCTCCGGCGTCGCCTACCTTGCGAGCCACGAGATGCCCACCCCCGAGGGGCACCGACCGCCGCTAGCGCTGTGGTGGGTACCATGGGACGGTGGGGTGCCGCCTATCCGACTCTCGCCCACCCAAGCCCACGTGGTCGACTTTGGATGGGCGCCCGCAACTGAGCTGCCGACCGCTGAGGCGATCGCCGAGGCCCCCGGGGCGGCGGCCCAGGGGGAGGCTCACGAGCGCGCCGCCGACCCCCCACGTCTCTCGACTGCGGACATGGCCGGTACACGCCGCCTATGGGCCACGATCCTCCGTGGCGTCCACACGACCACCCATCTGCTGGATCTCTACGGCACAATGCTCGGACAGCTTGAGCTGCCGGCGAGCGGCGCGCCCTGCTGGCTTGGGGCCGAGCAGCGGTGCGTGCTCATCACAGAGAGCCTCGAGCGGTTTCCCGCGCTGTGGGACTCGGCGGCGCTCACGCCCCTCCCGCTCCCACCGGGCTTGCCATACATGCTCGCAAAAGAGGAGATGTTTGCACCGCCGCGTGGCCGTCCGCTGAGTCTCGTCACGCATGCGCTCGCCGGCAGCGCGCGCGACGCTCCGCTCGTGCTCCTGCTGCACGACTCCGTGGGCGCGCCGCTCATCGCCCGACGCACGGGTGCTTTCCACCCGCGATATCTCGGCACCAATGGCATCGCGCGCCCATCACCACCGGTACCCATCCATGCTCTTGTCTCGCTCGGCTACCGCGTGCTCAGCGTTGGTGCGGTCGGCGGAGCCGTGGGAATCGAGGTGGTGGAGGAGGAAGAGGAGGAGGTGGGGGGGGAGGGGTGTGCGCCCGCGGAGGAGGACGCTGGCCACGCGGCCGTGCGCGAGCTCACGCTCGTACTCGATCACATCCTCGCCGACGCGGGGGGCGCGGCGGCTGACGTGGCGGCTGACGCGGCGGCTGACGCGGCGGCTGACGCGGCGGCTGACGCGGCGGCTGACGCGGCGGCTGAGGCTCACGCCCCCCCTCCTGCCGGCGTCGGTTCGACTTGGCTCCCCCCGGTGGGCATCATTGGCGAGGGGCACGGCGGATACCTCGCCGTGCGCGCGTTGAGCTCGAGCACGCGCTTTGCCGCCGCAGCAGCCTTCGGCGCCTACGTGGACGCACGGCTCCGCGCTGCCGAGATGGGCGAGACGCCGCCCGACGATCCGCGAGCGCCGCCGCCCGAGGCTGCTCACACGCCGCCATCCGAGGCTGCTCAAACGCCGCCACCAGATGCTCCGCCCAGCACGACGGCCACGTTGCCCTTCCACGCCTCGTCGGAGGTGGGTGTGCGCGAACTGCTAGAGGGGCTCGGCCATATCTCGACACCCCTACTCCTCTTACATGGCACCGCTGACCCACTCGCGCCGCTCTCGCACTCGAAACTACTCTTCAACTCGCTCCGGAACGCGAGAGTGCCCACGGAGCTTGCAATCTACGAGGGCGAGGGCACCGGTCTCTCAGAGCCACGGCATCAACGCGACGCTGCCGAGCGCATCTGCAGATGGTTCCAGGCGCACATGCCCGTCCCCGTGCCGCCACTCTCTCGGTCGTCATAGACCAGTCTCAGCAAGTCAGCATGAGTTTCTCTTTACGGTACAGTATCTAGTATGGTAGGCGAGCCATCTTCTAGCTTAGGTAGAAACAAGAAAGAAAGGCATCACAATAAGAATAACTGAAGTCGCGACAACAAATAACGAGAAATATAAATATACAAACATATGCGCACGCATATGAATATGTGTATACATGAGGGGGTGTCAGAAGGCTCAGAACTCATAAGTGCATCGACTGCTTGATCACAGGACTGTGCACTGTCACGTATCTGACACACAATAAATACCGGCATGCCACTCCAGCCAGCCATCTCACAAGATGACGAGTGCGGCAAACGATAGCAGAAAATCGTGACAAAGGCAACCGCACGTCTCCCCTCCTCCCGCGCCTCATCATGGGCAAACTCATCCTTCAACAGCAGAGGCAAGAAACGTGGCAAAATGCACGCGCTCCCAAATATCGAATGGACGGGGACTGCCGGCCTTGCTCATGAACACTTGACTCTTCTCGCGCATGTCCACGGTCCACGCACAGCCTTGTCAAGCATCGATCATGCGGACATAGTGCATCAATTTGGCCTGCAAGCAAAGGAGGCGCCGCGCGCTGGTGAGTTCGATTCGGGAGTGACTTGGGCTCGAATGAATGTGCCAGGTGAGCTCAGCCTAGGCAAATCAGCAGCGCGCTCGTGTTTAACACGAGCTAGCCGCACCTGGTTGAGCTTGCATCTGAGGCAGAGAGCTTCGATAAACTCCTTGGAGGGCGGCCGGCGGTTTCCAGGATGGAGTCCGCCGTAGAGCGCGGCTGCGGCCACATGCACTGGAGGCACATCGAGCATCCGATACTGGTGGTACGAAGTGTCCACCTGAGTGCGCGAGAGCCCAAGGACTCTGGTCAGCACATGATGGCGTGGCAAGAAGCAAGCAGGGCGCAGGGGGCGTTGGGATCTGGTCATGTGAGGCACAATCGGATGCCACCAGGAACAATTGGATGCGTACCAGGAACTCGGCGAGTCGGTGCCGAGCGCAGTACATGTCGAGGCCATAGAGGGCGATGAGTTGCGAGAGGTAGCTGTACGGCGTCCGCGTGCCCACCTCCCATTCAAGCGCTGAGAGCACGACGAGCTCCAGGTCGAGAATGAGCTGCGTCGGGTCCATTGGCCACGTTGGCGCTTGGGCGGCGGTTCGGCTGAGGTGGGTGCGTTCCGGTGGCGGTTGCGTTGCCATGAAGGCGAGGAGCTGCGAGATCGGGGGCGATCGTGTGTCGTTGAACTTGGCCGACAGAAGAAGGCAGGTGAGCGCCGTCCATTTGTGCAGTCGCTCAGAGCGCCAATTGGCTGGGTACTCTCCTCTGAGCATGAAACGGTCAAAGAGGCGCACGGCACAACCGACCGTGTTCCTCGAAATGTCAAAGTTCCCAGCGGCGTGGAAGAGGAATTGGACAATGGACTCGCGCTCGTTGGGAGAGAGACCTAGAATGTCCTCGCAATCATCCGCTGAATCCAGCCGCCGCGCCGCGAGCTCCAACTCGTGCGCGTGAGGCGGCTCGTCGCGCATCTGGTTAAAGCTCGACTCCATGAGCTCAGCGTCCCTGAGCTCAGCGTCGCCTCGCGCCGAGTCGGCGGTGAGACTGACGCTCCGCTGAGTGCCGAATCCGCTCAGCAACAACTCGCCACTCTCGCTGCTCCTCAGCTCGGCGCCAACGCATAGTGCTGCCGCGAACGAGAAGCCCGAGTCGATTGATGCCGACGCCGAGACACATTCAATGGTGCTGTCACTCGCGCTCATGAAGGATGGAAGGCACGGCGTCTCACCGGTCTTACCCTCACGAGAAGAGGCGGAGGAGGAAGCGGAGACCAACGTAGGCGCGGACGATGTGGACGCAGGCGAGTCCAGGTAGCCCGATTCCAAGGATGAGTTGGACCCCGGCCGTTTGTGCTTCTTGTTGACGACTGTTCCTCGGCGGAAGACAATGGACTTCAAAGAGCCAGTCTTGTGGTGGAGAGAGAGGGCAGCGGCACTCGACGCAGTGAGCGGCGCCCTGAGCTTGTGCGGGTCGCGGAGGCGGCGAGGCGATGGGCGCACGCACGTGGTCATCGGCGCCTCTCGAAGTGTGAAGCGTTTTGGAACGGCGCTTTGATGCATGTTTTCACATTGTCCGAAATTCACCTTGGAGGTGTCGAGTTAAGTAATGCATGCGAGCTCTACACAATTTCCTGTTGCAATAGTAGTCACCAACGACTTATGTACTATTACTCAAATGACTTATTACACCACTTGCACTACTCACGTACTCGGTCAACGTATTCTACAATTGCACGACCTGCCCCCAGCTCGAGAGCCAGACTAGCCGTCGATACAACTTCTCGAGCTGTGCGCCACTGAAGAGCAGTGACGCGACTCGCAGAATGATGAGACGACCGGCATTCATTTCCCCCCGTTTTCATCTTACTTTAAAGGGTCGTGGCCCACAGTCAATTTCAATTAGAATTAGAATTAAGAATGGGAGAGTATCCATTATCATTATGTATCTATAAACTAAAAAGCAGCGTTTTACTACATACCCCCTGGCCCGAATTTCTGCAACCGCCATGGAGTCCGACCGATCGCTCGAGCTCGAGGCGTCGGCCGGCGCCTGGGCGTACGCGACAGGCGACCGCGTGCGCTTCGTGCTTCGCCTGCGCCATCTTGCATCGTCGTCCGCCGCCGCTTCCGCGCAGGATCTCTGGGTCGACTGGCTGAGTGTGCAGATGTGCGGCTACCTCTACCGCAAAGGCGCCACAGCTGCTGGCGCTGCCACGGCACCGAATCCAGCTGCACCACGCGGTGGAGGCACGTCACTCCCCGACGAGGCGCGCACAGAGTCCGCCGACGATCGCATCTGCTTCCTCGCGTCCAAGCCGACCGTCGTCACGGCCGGCCTGTGCTTGAGCCACAGTGAGAGCACGGCCTTTTCTGTGGTTGCTGTGCCTGCCGGCGGGCTTCCTGCGGCATTCGTGGGTGAGCACACGCGAATCGAATACGCACTCGTAGTCAGCCTCCGCATGATGAGCCCTCCGTCGAGAGAGCGTTCCGGATGGGCTGGCCTCTTGAGCGGATGGCGACGGGGTGGCATCTCAAGCTTGAGGCTCCCGTTGCTGCTGCTCAATTGCCAAGCGCCGGACGACGCGCCTCCTAAGGTGGAGCTGGGCAAGTTAACGGAGCCATTGCAGTGTCCCATTGAGAGCAGCGAGATCCACGAGCCTCAACATCTGGCTGAGCCGGCGGTGGCGGGAGTGACTATGGCGGGAGTGACTGCGGCAGATGATTTTGCAGATGAGCAATCGGAAGAAGACGATGATGATGATTGTGGAGATGATCATGGAGGTGATTATGGAGGCGACGGTGGTGGTCTGGCGAGAGGGGCTGCATGGGGACGCGTGAGTAGTGGCGCCGTTGGCGGCGGCGGTCCTCTCGTCCCTCCGAACAGTTTTCAGGTGAGGCTAGGAGACGCGCCCTTTGCGTCGGTCGAATTGCGGAGTGCCGAAGTGAGCCCAGGAGCGTTCCTCAGCGGCACCGTGGGCTTTGCGTGGGTAGGGGGGGAGGGGGCAGGGTCGTCGCGTTGCGAGCGGATGACACTCTCGCTCGTGTTGGAGGAAGAGACACGCACGCACGGCACGTGCAACCACATAGCGGCCACGGCCTCGTTCGAGACATCTTCACTCGTTCACAGCAGCTTCAGCCTGCCCCTGCCCCAGCACTGGCCCGTAGGCACCCGCACACCCCAACTCACCTTGGGATGGGCTCTCCTCTTTCGCTTCGAGCTCGACCGTGACGACGACGCACGGCGGCTAGATTGGAGATTGCCACTCACCGTGCGACCAGCGGCACGCATGGATGCGTGCTGTGCACCCTTTGTGGCACCGCCGCGGCGCAAGCTGCTAGTTTCATGTGAATAATAGATGATCAGTCGAGGCGCAAGCTGCTAGTTTCATGTGAATAATAGATGATCAGTCGAGGCGGTATCTAGTTATCGAGTTAGTCCTGTAATCTAATCGTAATCCGTAATGATTCTGATTGGGTAATCGGAATCTGTCATCTTGATCTTCCATAGACGAGAGACATTACATACCTAGGTAACGTTCAAATTTACGTTTTAGCTCAGAGAGCTATTTGTATCACTTCTAACTACTTGTACTTGCAGTAGACATCTCTCGAGAACTACGACGTCTTAGCGTCACCCTACTCTGAGCGTTTGACCGCCTTGGGCCTGATCGGCGTGCTTGCGGTGGCGTATGCGAGCGTGCCGAGCAAGACGAGCGCTGCGCCTGCCCAAAGCCTGAGCGAGCTTCTCAGAGCGGGTTCAAGCCACACGACGGCCAGTGCGAACGCGACGAACTTTTGGACCGTGAGCACCAGGCTGCCGTATAACGCCCCCGCCTGAGAAACGAGTCGCGTCATCAGTAACTTGCACCCGTAGTCGAAGACGAGATTCGTTGCGAGAAGGAACCAGACGCGTGGGTAGACGAGATCTCCAACCTCTCCCATGCTCCATTTGCGGAGAGTGCCTAGTACACCGCTCGAGCCGCTCATATAGCAGCGGCACAAGAGGACAGGAAGTCCGATTGCGTTCCGAAAGAAGAGCATCTCTGAGGCGCTCGCACGTCTGTGACGTTTGAAGGCGGCCTCCTGCAATGCCCCGGTGAGCGCGCGCGCGAGGAGGGATCCGCATATGAAGATCACACCCAGCGCGATCGCCCAATGCTCGCCCAGTGAAGCGTCCCCACCCAATGAGACGTCCCCACCCAACAGAGCGTCCTTACTCTTCGTGTCCGCGCCAAGATCGATCGCCGTCGCCGCATCATCAGCGGGCTCGGCAGTCGAGTGGCCGAGTGTGGATGGCCTGGCGTGACTCGCGCCGTCGACGGCGGTCATCACGAGGCCCGCGGTGACGACGATCACCCCTCCGAGCTGCCGTAGCGTGTAGTCCTTCCGCAGCAGCAGAGCGCCCACGACCGCATTTGCGACGAGGTTGCCGTTTTTGAGCGTACCGAGTACCACCGCCGGAATCGGAGACGCGAGCGCGCGGTTCATCCAGATGACGGAGAGGACGGCGCTGAGCGCGAGGCCGAAATGGAAGCGCAGGGGGAGTGTGGCGCCGCCCTCGGCGCGCAAGGCCCATGGCGCAGAGGCGCCCAACCCGAAGAGGATCTCAGCGAGCGAGATCAAATCTCCGCAGCTGCGGTCGTTGGTCGCCATCAGGTCGTAGGGCGCCTGGCAGCAGCAGCCGCAGGCGAGCATGAGGAGGGTGAGCGCCGTCACGCTCAGCTTGCGCGGAGACGCTTCCACGATCGGAGGACGGCGTGGAGTCTTGAAGTCGAGAGCCCTAGGCGTGTGTTGATGGAGCGATGCAAGCGATGGGTAGGGTCGTCTCCCGCTTGGTGAGGGTGAGGGTGTCGAAGTGGGGCTCTGGCTCGGGGTGGAGGAGCAGCTAGCATGAGTCGCGAGCTCCCTCGCCAGATCGAGGTTCCCGTCGATCGTCAAGAGCGACAGCTGCCGAGAGATCTCAAACCGCCGTATCTCACGCGACAAACGCTCGAGCTCGTCACGGCTCTCAAGGCCGCTGAGGGAGGCGCGGTGGGAGAGCTTGGGGAGTGGCGGGTGCATCACATCGCGCAGTGCGTGCACCGACTTGCTCAGGTCCCTCCGCCTCCGAGCCTCGGACGGAGGCGGCACCATAGGGTCCTCAGACTCCCCGGTGAAGGCGGCAATTACTCCTCGAGGCTATGATGCGAAGATCGGAGCCGGCAAGCCGGAGGAGGCTTGCAGGGATGGATGGATGAGTGACGGCGGGAGAAGCGGCGCTATGAGTTTGAGGGAAGAGGAGCAGCACCCCAGAGGAGAGCGGCAATGCCGTTGTTCAGTCCGAGTCAGAGATAATTGGTGAAGATTCAAACTTTTTTTAAGGGTATGTAACTAAGGTATATATAAACTAAGGTAGGTTCCTAATACCCTGGGTAAGGTTTTTATCATGACTCACGGACACCACCGAGGCTCTGCCGAGGGACTCCGGCTCCCAAAAGATGCAACGCACGTGTGAACCCCCATCGTATGCAGACCTTGCTAATGCATCAACCAAGGAGGTACTCCGAAAAAACTCGACGGATTCTTGCATGGGGCGGGTTTCTATTTAAATTTAAAGGGTCGTGGCCCACACTCCTATGCCAACCGCTGGCCGGCCGTAGTTCGAATATTCGTTATTTGAAATAATATTCACGTTGGAATATGCTGTTTTTTCAATAGCAATACGAATACTACATCATATGATCACAATGACAATATTTAATATATTTATATGCCGCTTAAATATTAATATTTATATATGTTTTATCATATAATTATATGATCATTTTTTATTGCTACATGGCGCTATTAAGTATTATCATTACAGGAACCTATATATCAAATGCGACATTTCGATTTCTGGTAGTGACTATCGATCATGACTCATGACTCGTGCTATGTGTACGTGTGTGCCAGAGAACCAACTTGGCCCAAAGCGAAAAGCACACTGCTGCACACCCGCCCACCATCCCATCTACTCAGTGAGGATTCACACAGGATAGATTGGTGCTCGGCAAGCACTCGGTGCGCCTCTTGGTATCGATCTGGTGTCCAAACTCAGCCTTGTACGCCAACTTGACCTCCTTCTTCTGCGCGCGCGCCATCCGTCGCTCCTCCTTGACCATCTGCTTGCGATCCCGCTTCTCCTCCGCACTCTCCTTCCGCGGCCTCGCCTCGCCGAGGTTGGGCATCGAGCTCATCAACGCCTCCTCCGCCTCGGCGTATCCACCATCGTCCTCAGCGTCTGGAGCCTGCGGCCCCGCGGACCCCGCGGAGTGCGGCAGCTCGATCCCCACGGGGAGCCCCGTCCTGCGATCAAGGTGGATCTGGTCCCCCTTGGACACCCGGTTCACTCCAATCTTCTTTGGATGATTATCCGTCGTCGTATACGTTGTGAGTATCGTCTCCGCATCCCATTCGTCCTCCTTGTTCGGCCCCTTGAGCGAATCGAAGAAGGGGTGCGAGTCCATCCACCCCTCATCCTCCTCCCCCCCCCCCCCCCCCCCCCCCCCCCCCCCCCC
>MDSY01050538.1_pt1 | contig 10333 bp, 10 predicted proteins | sample 811131 | NCBI WGS metagenome assembly MDSY01 (sample SAMN05326643, study PRJNA326480) | marine metagenome | isolation source: seawater | place: Atlantic Ocean: South West | collected 2010
AAGCCATTGCTCAAGCGATTTCGTATCAAATAGCACCCTGCTTTCTAAGGTCTTCAATTTCTTGAGCATCAAGTTCAAGTATCTCTTTGAGGACTTCGTCCGTATGCTGACCAAGTGTTGGCGGCGGGAGCCTATATTGGGGCGGCGTGGCCGACATTTTCAAGGGATTACCGATTAAAGGTATTTTGCCTGTACCTGAAAGTTCGTGATCCATCTCTATTTTCATCTCTCTATGCTTAACGTGCGGGTCATCAAAAACTTGCTTGATATCATTGACTGGACTGCAAGGTACTTTCAACTCCGCCATCTCAGTTAGCCATTCCTCGGTGGTCTTCCTTTTCATAAAAACTGGCATTTCCTCATAAAGTAACTGCCTATTTTTTATTCTAAGTGGATTAGTCTTAAAACGCTGATCATGTTTTATTTGATCTGCTCCGGCCGCTGTGCACCAATCTTGAAACTGTCTGTCGTTGCCAATAGCTAAAATAACGTAACCATCTAATGTGGGGAAAACCTTGTAAGGTACGATATTTGGATGCTCATTTCCTAACCTTTTTGGAATTTCGCCGGAAACTAGATAGTTTGTGCCCTCATTTATTAGCCAGGAGATTTGTGTGTCCAAGAGACATGTGTCTATATGCTGACCCTCACCAGTAGTATCTCTATGTCGCAGTGCTGCCAAAATAGCTGTAGACGCGTACATACCGGTCATTACATCTGCTATTCCGACACCGACCTTCACTGGTTCCCCTTCAGGAGCACCGGTAATACTCATAATTCCGCCTAAACCCTGGGCTAGAAAATCATACCCAGCTAGAGGCGCGTAGGGACCAGTCTGTCCAAAGCCGGTAACCGAACAATATACCAATCGAGGAAACTGTTCCTTAAGATCTTCGTAACCCAGCCCCAGTTTTGTTAGGCCGCCTACCTTGAAATTTTCTATGAGAACGTCTGATCTTTTTATGAATTGCTTCGCTAATTCTATTCCTGCGGGCTGGCTTAGGTCGATTGTTACAGATCGTTTGTTTCTATTAGCCGAAAGGTAATATGCTGACTCGGTAGTATCATTCCCCAGACTATCTTTCACATATGGCGGCCCCCAAGTTCTAGTATCGTCCCCAGCAGATGGCTTTTCTACCTTGATAATGTCAGCACCTAAATCGCCAAGAAGTTGTGTGCATGTAGGACCAGCAAGAATTCTCGTAAGGTCAAAAACACGTATTCCAGAAAGGGGAAGAGACGTTTGCATAGTCGATTACATTCCTCAAAATATGATAATGATTAAAAATTCTGCTCTTTAAACAATGAAACTATTTACATTTACCACTATTTTAAGCGCATCGGAATATTGAACTCCGAGGTGGTATATAGTACCTAGTAACATCTATAGAAAAACTTTTCACCTTTCATGGCGTTACTTGATTGCTGAACAAAATATGACAGAAACACTAAAAATCGATAAATTAACTAAACGGTTTGGGCCAAAGACGGTCGTTGATAACGTAACTTTTATTGCAAATAAAGGTGAGGTGCTAGGATTCCTTGGACCTAATGGCGCCGGAAAATCAACCACCATGAAAATGGTTGTAGGTTTTCTGTCTCCAACCTCAGGCACTGCCAGTGTGTGTGGTCACGATATTATAGAAAATCCATTAGAGGTTAAACGAGCCGTTGGGTATTTACCGGAAGGCGCGCCAGCCTACCCCGACATGACACCCCACAGTTTTCTAAAATTTATAGCATCGATACGGGGGTTCCGAGGCAGCGAGAAAATAGATAGGGTAGAAAACGCCATTAACATAACACGAATAGAAGACGTATCACGTCAACCAATAGAAACGCTCTCAAAGGGCTATAAAAGACGGGTGGGACTTGCACAGTCCCTAATACATGACCCAGAGGTCCTTATTTTAGACGAGCCAACAGACGGCCTAGACCCAAATCAAAAGCAAGTTGTGCGAGATTTAATACGATCAATGGCGACAGAGAAATGTATTGTAATTTCAACTCATATCCTTGAAGAAGTCGATGCTGTATGCACACGAGCAATGATAATTGCTTCAGGAAAAGTGGTAGCTGACGGATCTCCTGAAGAATTGAAATCTCAATCCGGAGCAGGCGACCTTGATGAAGTTTTCAGAAAGGTCACCAAAAATGCGTAATATTGGCCTAATTTTCACCAGAGAGTTTCAGGCTTATTTTGCCACGCCCTTGGCTTACATATTCATTGTTATATTTTTGATGTTGGCGGGACTGCTTACTTTTTTTATGGGTGGTTATCTCGAGCGAGACCAAGCTGACCTCGTGCCATTTTTTGAATTTCATCCTTGGCTATATCTTTTCTTAGTTCCAGCATTATCGATGCGTCTTTGGGCAGAAGAACGAAAACTAGGTACAATAGAACTTTTCCTTACCTTACCCATTTCCATGGGACATGCAGTACTTGGCAAGTTTCTTGCGGCTTGGGCTTTTAGTATCACAGCACTGTGTTTGACGTTTCCTTTTTGGCTTACTGTTAATTTTCTTGGCAACCCAGATAATGGGGTTATCCTGGCCTCATACTTAGGAAGCAGCCTAATGGCTGGAGCCTATTTAGCAATTGGCTCCATGATCTCCGCCACAACTAAAAACCAAATAATCGCTTTCGTTTTGACAACAGCTGTGTGCTTTATTTTTACTTTGGCTGGATCACCAGTAGTACTAGACTTTTTCTCCGCGTGGGCGCCGTCCGAGTTTGTCCAAGCAGTTGGCAATTTTGGATTTCTTCCTCATTTTCAATCTATTCAACGAGGTGTGATTGATCTTCGCGATTTATTTTTCTTCGCATCTATTATTATAATTTCACTCACAGCCAATGCTTTAATAATCGACTGGCGTAAGGCTGCTTAAATGGAGAAAATTAATCAAAATGCGAAAACTAATGCAGAGAAAACTGTTCGTTTTGCTTCAATTAGCCTAGTTCTTTTGTTCATTTTATTTGTTGCTGCAAACATCCTTGCTTCTGGCGCATTACAATCAATACGCTTAGATCTTACCAAAGACAGGTTATATACGCTTTCCCCCTCCACGAAATCGCTGCTCAGAGAACTAGATGAGCAAATAACATTTAAACTTTACGTATCATCAGGGCTTGCCCAGCAGGTGCCCCATTTGGGTGTATACGCAAGCCGGGTGCGCGATTTATTGTCTGAGTACGAGAGTATATCAGGCGGCCGAGTAAAACTTGAGTTATTGGACCCCGCCCCGTTTTCCAATATCGAAGATAGAGCAGTAGCAGCAGGTCTAAGAGGCAGACCGGCTGTCAGCGGCGGGGATAATATGTATTTCGGTCTGGTTGGCACGAACACCACTGACGATGTGGAAACAATCCCGTTTATTCAAATAGATCGAGAGTCATTTCTAGAATACGATATATCTAGGATGCTCTTTGCGCTGGCGAAGGCAAAACCCACGGTCGTCGGAATTCTCAGCACTCTGCCCACTGATGGAACCGTTAAATTTACCGCAACGGGCCAGCAAGAGGCTGTTCCTCCCTACGTAGTGAGAGACCAAATAGGAAGTTTGTTCGAGACCAGGTTTCTTGGCAAAGAGCTCGAAGAGGTGCCCGAAGACATTAACGTATTGCTTATTGTTCACCCGAAGAATACATCCGAAAAAACATTATTTTCAATAGACCAATATTTGCTCGCTGGCGGCAGGGCAATTATTTTTGTTGACCCTTTTGCTGAAACTGAAGGAATGCAAGGCCAAATGTTAGGGTCATCAATTGAAGGTAGTTCGCTAACCAAAATCTTTGACGCATGGGGTCTAGAGTACGATAAAACTAAAGTGGTCTTGGACCGCTTAAGCGCCAGAAAAGTTTTACCTGAGGCCGGCAACCGCCTGATCGAGTATCTGCCCTGGCTTGAGCTTAAAGGACCGAGCTTGGACAGTAAGTCTCCTATAACCTCTGGCATTGAAGTTGTCGCTGTAGCCAGCGCGGGCCATATAAGTGCGTTAAAAGATGCTCAGATCAGCTTATCTCCACTGATAGTTTCATCCCCTGGTTCTAATTTAGTTAGCGCTAAAAAAGTACAGGGTTTCCGAAATCCCAAGAAACTATTGCGGGAATTTAAACCAGGTGACGGTCAATATACCATCGCAGCTAGGATTACCGGATCTGTCAAAACAAGTTTCCCAGATGGGTTTCCTAGCCCCAAGAAAAATGAAGACCAAGATGAAAAAACCGGAAGCAAGCCCCCTACTTGGCCAGACCAAATATTAAAAGAATCTTCCAGTCCCCTTGATGTTATTGTTGTAGCTGATGCCGATATATTAGCGGACAGATTTTGGGTGATTATGAGAGATTTCGCTGGGCAAAAGGTTCCAGTTGCAACGGCAAATAATGGTGATTTTGTGTTAAACGCAATTGAGGCGTTATCTGGCGGGAGTAATTTAATGGAGTTACGGGGACGCGGTACTGCAAGTCGTCCATTTGAAGCACTAAGGGCCATTCAACAAAAGGCTTCGCAAGAATTTGAAGACAAAGAACGCCAGCTTCGGCAAACTTTATTAGATACTGAGAAAAAGCTGAAACAGCTGCGACGGAAAAATCCGGAAGCCAGTGACACCATAGTATCTGAACGAGATCGAAGAACTATGGAAAAAATGCAGCGCGATATTTTAAAATTAAGATCGGAACTGCGGAAAGTTCGACGCTCACTCACCAAGGAATATGAGAGTTTGGAAATGCGGCTATGGTTTCTTAACATAGCCTTGGTCCCTTTGACCCTCACTGCTTTCCTCATCATTTTAACAATTGTACGAAGCATGCGGCGAAAAAGACATGCCTACAAGTTTTAGATAATGAGAAAAGAACATGCTTAATCAAAAATTTGTAATAAAGCTGGCCTTGCTGACACTAGTTGTTACGATCGCAGCCTTTTTAATACACTATGAAAGATTGTCGAATACGATACGTAATGTGACAGAGGATTTGGTTTTCCCAACATTAACATCACAGATTGAAGCAATTAAGCGAATAAAAATTGTGAGTGCTACTGGCTCTAAAACAACTGGCTTTACCGTTATCCCCGATGGAAAACACTGGAAAATCATCGAGAAAGGGGGATATCCTGCGCGAGACAGCGCTATTAGGGAAACATTATTAGGGTTGACCGAGCTTGTTTATTTAGAGAGGAAAACAAAAGATCCAAACCGGCATAAAAAACTAAGCCTTCGTGATTTAAAGATAGAGGGATCTCAGGCAACACAGATTATCTTAGAAAATAATGACGGGGAAATTGTCGTCGATGCGTACTTTGGCAAGCGAGTCCAAAACCTTTCCGGCGGTACACCTTCTGTCTATTTCCGCCAGACGAATGACCCACAAACGTGGCTTGTACGTGGCGAGTTAGAAGTTCGCGGAGAAATCTTAGACTGGTTATCCGTTGTATTATTATCTATTCAACGGGAACGAATTCTAAAAGCAACCTTTAACTCACCTAGCGAACCAACCCTCGTGTTAAGCTACAATAAGGATATGGAAAGATTTGACATACAAGGTTTGTCTAAGAAGCGGGAAGTAAGGTCACGATACAGAGTTCTAAATGTGGGAACCATTCCCGAGAACCTCACACTGCAAGACGTTCGACCGGCTAAACTTATTCCAGCCCCTAACTTAAGGTCTGTGGAGTGGGAAACAAACGATGGTTTGGTTGTAACACTACAACTAGCCAAAGGAAAAGGGGCTGACGACCGATTATGGGCACATATAACGGCCGAAGCAATTGATCACGCAAAAGACAAAGTTATAAAAGAGGCACAACAAATAAACAGCAGAACCAAGGGATGGGAATTTTGGTTGGGTAGCGACGTAATCAAAAGGCTCAATGAAACATCAAAATCTCTTACTAAAGAAAAGTCAGCAGACTAGAAATCATAGGCTTCGTTGTGGGTATATGGGGTTCAAGTTCCTGTGAATAACGGACGTCGCTTTTCCATAAATGCAGTCCTGCCTTCCGTGTAGTCACTGCTGGTTTGACACTGTTCAACTGTGGAATGGTGGGCTGAGAAATCTCTCTCAGAGTCAGGTTTTCCTGATTCAATCAAGGCCTCTTTAACAGCCCGAATGGATAGTGGAGCGTTTTGAGCAACTCGTCCCAATAAATCAGCAACAGCTTCGTCCAATTTGTCTTCGGAAACCACTCGGTTAACAAGTCTCATAACTTTAGCTTCTTCTGAACTGAACTGTCGTCCCGTGTAGAATATTTCTGCAGTAAATGCCGGTCCTACCAACCTTTCTAATTCCATTATACCCTTGGCTTTATATCCTATACCTAGTTTTGCTGCGGGAACGCCAAAAGTAGATTTTTCAGAGCAAACTCTGATATCACAACCGATCGCTATTGCTAGCCCACCACCGATACAATAACCATTAACTCTAGCAATCGTTGGTTTTGTAATCGCGTTTAGCGATTTGTGAAAATTTGCTACCGATTCATTGTAAGAGGCCATAGCTTCGGTTGAAGCTCTTTCGATTTCAAATTTGGAAATATCAGCGCCAGCAACGAAAGACCGTTCGCCTGCTCCTGTCAAAACTATCGCGCGGACATTCGAGTCCGAAGCATATTTGTCTAATAAATTTGCGGAGCTGTCCCACATGTCTTTAGACATCGCATTCATACGCTCCGGATTGTTGAATACTATCCAAGCAATCTTATCGTGAATTTCGCTTATTAAAGGGCCAGAGCCACTTTTTACAATTTCTTCAACAATCATATTTCTACCTTTAAGTTGAATAATTAAACAATATTCTCTTTGCGAAGCTCTTGTATCTCACTCTCACTTAGTCCGAGTTCTTCAAGAATTTCATCTGTATGCTCGCCGTAATCGGGAGGCGGCATCGCCATCGCGCTCGGTGTTCGGGATAGACGAACTGGTTGTCCTACAAGGTCTATATCGCCGCGGGCGTGCCCCTTAACTTTTTTTGCCATCTGCAGATGCTTAACTTGGGGATCCCCAAAAGCTTGGTCGATACTGTAAATTGGACCACTGGGCACTCCATTTTTATTCAACAAATCAACCCAATAACTTGATGTTTCTGTTTTAATGAATGACTCAATTTCCTGATTGAGTGCGTCTCTGTTTTTTGATCTCCCGTCTGCATCAGAATAATCGGGGTGGTCCCTTAAATCATCACGCCCCACCAGGTCGCAAAACCTCTTCCAAATAACCTGTCCGGCGACACCTAGATTTATATATCCGTCTTTTGTTTTAAATACTCCTGTTGGAATACTCGTGGGGTGGTTGTTGCCTGCTTGCTGGGGCACCTCGCCGTCTACTAGCCATCGAGCGGCCTGAAAATCCAGCATGAACAGTTGCGCTTGAAGAAGGGAAGTGTCAATCCACTGGCCTTTACCTGAAACCTCTCGTTCAAGCAGTGCGATCATTATTCCTTGAGCTGCAAATAATCCCGCACATAAATCGGCAATCGGAATGCCTGCTCTAACAGGGCCTTGTCCCGGCAATCCTGTGATCGACATTACGCCTCCCATCCCTTGGGCAATTTGGTCAAAACCTGGCCGTTTTGCATAAGGACCATCTTGCCCGAACCCAGAAATACTCGCGTAAACCAGTGCCGGATTCTCTTTACTTAGAACTTCGTAGTCTATCCCCAAACGTTCTTTAACCTCAGGGCGGTAATTTTCAACAATCACGTCGGCTTTTCGCACTAATCGTTTTAGGAGACCAACACCTTTATCTTCCTTTAGGTTAAGTGTCATCGCACGTTTGTTTCTATGCAAGTTGAGAAAGTCCGGGCCGTGTCGAGCACCACCAAGCCCATTTCCACTTTCCATAGCTTCAGGGAGTTCAATTTTTACAACGTTGGCTCCCCAGTCAGCTAATTGTCGGACACATGTCGGCCCCGCCCTAACGCGTGTGAGGTCCAAGACAGTAAACCGCTTTAAGGCATCTGATGCTGGTTTCGCCGGCATTCTTCAATCTCCTCTAGTATCTACCAAACGCACAGTAGGTTACTCTGCAATTATAAAGCAAGTGTGGTCTTTCTAGGGTTGTTCTTTTTATTCAAGAGTTTACGACTTTTTGTATATAGAAGCATAAAATTGCTGCAAAATGATAAATTCTTGTTGGAGCGCTATCTTTACGGGTTTATTAAATTATACTCAGCCCCGAGTTAATCCTAGAGTGCTTTGTCAAGCTAAATGAAATACCAATTAAAACAATTATAAAACAATTAAGATTAGTATGAAGAATTTATTTTGTGGCATTAACGTGGAGATAAATAGGGGGGGGAAGCAACTCGCTACAAATCTCACGTTCAAAATCGAGTCGGGCGCCATTCTACTTTTAAAGGGTAAAAATGGTGCGGGAAAATCAACACTCTTGAGAGTTATGGCTGGCTTATCGAACCCTGCTTCCGGTAAACTTTTTTGGAACGATGAAGATATTGGAAAGAATATACCGCAGCATTATGGACGTTTAACGTATGTTGGTCATTTAACAGCAGTAAAATCAGATCTCACCATAAAAGAGAACCTAAAATATTGGCTACATCTGCACTGCAGGCACAAAAAGGGGGAGAGACAATTAAAAGAAAGCCTTGAAACCTTTAATCTTGCGGGCTCTTCAAATTTGCCTGCTAGGTTTTTGTCGTCTGGCCAAACACGGAAACTAGCCTTAGCACGATTAACTTTAAAAACTTCGCCATTATGGCTGCTTGACGAGCCAACGGTTGGGCTTGATGAGCCGGGGCTTACAAACTTAAGCTCTCTGTTAAACAGTCACTGTGAGCATGGGGGAATTGCGGTAATCGCAAGTCATGATCTAATCCAGGTTGAATGCCCTGTTCACGCATTGAACATAGAGGACTGCAAGAAGGATTAAAATGTTTACCTCTAAAAGCCGTTCACCGTGAGATTATATTAATGGGTATATTTTTTACTCTTGTCCGGCGTGACTTGCTTCTGGTCTACAGAAGTGCCAACGATGCCTGGTTAGTCCTAATCTTTTTCGTTATCGCCGTCACACTCTTTCCGCTAGGAATTGGACCGGACCCAAAAGTCCTTCAGCAATTATCTGGGGGTATCATTTGGATTTGTGCGTTACTGTCTGCAATGTTATCCCTCGACCGCGTTTTTCAGTCAGATTTTGACGATGGCTCGCTAGACCAAATGATCCTAACCTCTTATCCCCTTGAACTACTCGTTTTTGGGAAGTGTCTTGTTCATTGGCTAACAACAGGATTCCCTATCCTTTTAATATCGCCTCTGTTGGCCGCAATGCTTAATATGACGATAGATTCCTACCCGATATTGCTGATCACAATGCTGCTCGGAACGCCCACTATTAGCCTTATAGGTGTTGTTGGGGCCGCATTGGTACTTGGCTCCAGGCGTTCAGGGGTGCTCATTTCTCTCATAATCTTGCCTTTGGTCGTCCCCGTCCTAATATTTTCTGTTGCGGCCGTTGGACTAGAAAGTAGAATTGAGGATATTTCTTCAGCCCTGAGGTTACTTGGCGCTATACTAGTTATATCATCGGTTTTCTGCCCATGGGCTGCGGCGGCGACATTGCGAAATATAACAAATTAGGATTGAGAAATGCATAAATTTGCAAATCCAGCCCAATTCACAAGACTGGCTAATCGAGTTCTTCCGTGGACGTCGTTCTTTGCGGCTATCTGCTTTATCTTTGGCCTGTATTTTAGCATATTTGCCTCACCGCCTGACTATCAGCAAGGTGAGACTGTGAGAATCATGTATGTTCATGTACCCGCTGCATGGATGTCACTATTCACCTACACTCTTATGGCTGTTGCAAGCGCTAGCTTTCTCATTTGGAAACATTCGTTAGCAGATATAGCTGCAAGAGCTCTAGCGCCTGTAGGGGCGTCATTTACGGCAATTACACTTATAACAGGTGCCCTCTGGGGACAGCCAATGTGGGGAACATGGTGGGTATGGGATGCTCGATTAACGTCAGTGCTTATTCTATTTTTTTTGTATCTGGGATATATGACCCTAGTAAACGCGTTTGAAGATAGTGAAAAAGGGTCGAAGGCCGGAGCCGTGTTGGCCTTAATAGGTTTCGTAAATATCCCTATTATAAAATTTTCGGTGGATTGGTGGAATACCCTGCATCAGCCTGCCAGTTTGTCTCGACTGGATGCACCAGCTATAGATCCTTCTATGTTGACTCCGTTGATACTAATGGCGCTAGGGTTCAAGCTTTTTCTCATTACAATTTTAATAATAAGAATGCGCACAACCTTGATTGAAAAGAGGCTTCAGGCCAAGCACTTACTAAAAAGCGGCTGATTGTCGCAGCATAT
>MDSY01026232.1_pt1 | contig 10332 bp, 5 predicted proteins | sample 811131 | NCBI WGS metagenome assembly MDSY01 (sample SAMN05326643, study PRJNA326480) | marine metagenome | isolation source: seawater | place: Atlantic Ocean: South West | collected 2010
CCAGGATCTGGCGATGCTCGAAGAAGGCTTCCTAGCCGAGCCCAGGCAAGTCATGGACGCACGGCCGCCCGATGACGAATGCCGCAGACGGCTCGCCGCGGTCGATCCAGCCGAGGAGGGCACGGGTTCGCAGTGGCACACACGATTCGGTTGCTGGTTGCTGCCGCAGATGCTCCCGTGGGGCGTCCAGAAGTGGCAGGACCTCACTGAGGACGAGCAGGTGCCGCACTCTCACAGCACCGACAGCGATGGAAGCGTGGCGCTCAGAAGTGGCGGCGGCGCATTCGCTGGCGGAGCGCTCGCCGCAGCCTGCGCCATCGCCATCTTCAAGGTTGCGCGCCGCCCTCGCATGAGGAAGCCGGCGAGCCAAGGGGTTGAATCCGCCTGATGCTTCTTGTTGTTCCGCGCGCATCCTTCATTTGGCTCTTCCATGATGCATGTACGTGTGCACAGGTCGCACGCAGCTCCGAAAGTGAATAGTCATAGTGATAGTGGCAGCCAATCATTTAATTGAAATTCGAGTTCACGTGTGTAGACCGTAGGCGGACGTGTAACGTATATTATGGTATATACACATTTGAATTTCACAATGTCGATGATTCTGAACCAACCATTACATATATTAGATATACATGTGAATATAGATATACATATGATCGAGATGGAGCTAGGAAGCGGGGGTACTTGCATATGAGTATATACACGTTCCTCAGCTCTCGAGATCCGCGAGCTTATTATTATTATTATTATTATTATTATTATTATAGTATACACGTTCCTCAGCTCTCGAGATCCGCGAGCTCACAACGCAACTCATCGAGCACTTCGTTAATCTGTTCGACAAGCGCAGCGAGTTTGGCCCGAAGCTCCTCAAGCTCCTCTATCCGCAACCTCGCCGCGGTGGCCTCGCGCATCCTCAGCTGCGTCTTCGGCTCCTCCCGTTGCGCGCCATCCCCACCCTCATCAACGTGCGCATCATCAGCGTCGGCCGCCTCGTCAGCGTGCGCGCAAGCGCGTGTCCGTATCTGGTCGACGGCGACTCCGTGGCGGACGATGTGGAGCTGCGCAGTGACGGTGAGCTTCTGTCCCTCGAGCTCCTGCAGCCGACGCGCCGTCCCCGCCAGTGCGGTGAACGGCCCGCCGCGCCGACGAAACTCTTCCTCGAGCACATTGATCGTCTTGCTGATGTCCGCAAAGATGGCTGTGGTGGCGGCGACGAGCCCCTGGTAGCCCTCGGCCTCGGCGACCTGCAAGAAGCGTGTGAAGCCCTCTTCGAAGCGCCGATACTCGTTCGTCCGCCGCTCCTGCTGCTGGAGCAAGAGCTGCAGAAGCCGAGCGTCCGAGAGCGCCTCCAGCTCGGCCTTCGGCGGCAGCGGGATGGTAGGCTGGCATGTGAGGGCATCGCGGTGATGGGCTGTGACGCTCTGTAGATCGACGTTCTCCACGCAGTGCGAGCAATTCTCCTCGTGCGGCTTACTCATGCGCTCCGCAAGGAGCGCGTACGCCGCCGCAGCATCCATCGTGTCTGGTGTCGGCGAATGTCAATGTGTGAAGAGCCAACACCAAACAAAGATTAGCGCCCCCTCAATGGGCGCTAATCTTTGTTTTTTGGAGAGGGGTCTCTCTTCTGAAGACCTGTCCGGCCTGCTGTTGCTCTTTCTCGCTGGTGTCCCGGGTCGGCCAAGCAATGGCTGGGGGTTTCCCCTCGTGGTTGGGTGCGAAGAAGAACCCGGCCATCGAGAAGTGGGCCAAGTACAAGGAGGACTTCCACGTGCGTGGCCAGACAGGTCCCAAGTATGTGTGGAACTCTCTCCTATGGGGTATCGCCGTCCCCATCTTCATGTACACTCTCGTCAAGTCGGAGTCGCTGAGGGTGGACAGGCAGAACGGGCGTGACGGCACATCATACTTCCCGTCGCCACGGGCGTGACGGCACATCATACTTCTGAGCTGAGCACCCCACTCCGCTCTCAAGCGCCTACTCTTGAGAAGCGACCGCGAACTCTCCATGCTGCTGGCGCTGGGGCTTGCGCGCTCAGCCGTGCACCAGAGCTATGCGGTCCGCCTTGCTCGTTCCACATTGAGCGGGTTGCATTTTTGTATAACCTGCCCAGCTTTTCGGCTCAGAACAGGCACTCTCAGAGACGACAGCTTGAGCTTTCCAAGCGCTTGGGCTTGTAATCGTATTTACCATCTCTAGTTAAAAAGTCAATTTTAATGCCGACGACGATAATTATATGATACACTAATTTACCACACATTTCATAATGATGAGACACATATGAATACTGAAATATGACTATTCATATATGTATGTACATATTCGAAAACCACTCGCATTGTCAACTCCAACTCGCAGCTGTCTGGACTGGCAGCGCGAAGTAAAAGTATTTTATTTCTTTAACTAGAACTAATATGAACAGCTCTATATGAACGCCGAAATAAAATGTCTAGCTGTTGTATCTACATGGCTCACTGTAATGGCTACGAATAGTACGCACAGAGATCTGTCAGATCCACCCTCTCTCGTGCGCGCTTCTCAATCTGCCTCCGCGTGGGCATCGCCGGCATGGCACCCTCAATCTCGACTGCGAGAGATCCTGCGGCAGCGGCCCAGCGCATCGCCCTCGCGACGGTCTTGCCCTCTCCGTACCTTGCAGCCACGTAGGATCCGCGATAGCAGTCGCCGGCGCCCGTTGTGTCCACGGGCTTTCCATTCACCGTGCTCAGTGCGAATCTTCCCATCGCCGTCTCATAGGCCAAGAATCCGTTGCGCCGAGCGTACCCTGTGCGAGTCCACTGGGCACCAAAGTGGATGGAGCCCATCGCACCGAGTGTGACCAGAACCTCGAGCGACGTGTTGCCACACGAGGCAGCTTTGGCCTTGAGTGCCGCGACGGCATCCCGGACGAGACTGAGCTCTGTTTTGCCCCCCCTCTGCGTCTCAAATCCCGAGATGAAGGTGAGTTCGGTTTCGTTGGGTGCGATGACATTCACGTACGGGAGGAGCCTCGGATCGAGTGGAGCGTCAGTCCCGCCAACGTCCATCACCACAGGCGACCCCGCCGCAGCAGCAATCCGCGCGCACGCCACGTTCACGTGCTCCGGCACTTCGCGCTGTAGCATGAGCGCGACGGAGCGGCGCACGGCGTCACGGAGCGGCGCGCCAGCAGTTCCCTCGCAGAGATCTTCGATCGAGGGCCAGCGCTGGTTGGCCCCACCCAGCAGCAGGATGCCGTTGTCATTGTCAGGGAAGAGAAGAATGTACGCGGTGCCAGTCGGACAGCCGCGAAGTGTCGTACACCGCCCGACGTCGACCGCGCCGAAACGTGCGAGATCTGCGAGTAGCATAGGGTTCTCGGTGGTGGAATTCTCTCCAAAGTTGCCGATGAACTCACAATTGTACGTCTGCCCAGCCGCAGCCGCAGCGTTCGCCCCTTTGCCACCCGTCTTCTGCTCGAATGGGCCGTCGAGGGTGAGCAGTAACGCCTCTTCGCCTCCCTTCTTGCAGCGCAGGTCGGCCGCCTTGAGCTGGGCGGCGATCTGTGGGTTGGCGAGAAAGCTCTTGGCGGGGAGGGTCATCCCCTTGATCGGCGTCATGCTGATCGACTTGCCACCCAACTTGGCGCTTCCCTCGGGCATCTTCTGGTATAAGTCAACGTTGATAGAGCCGACGACGAGTACGCGGTCGGGCTGCTGCTGCTGCTTGCGGCGGCGCCAGAGGAAGGCGCCGCCGAGTATGGCGCCTATGAGTGCTGTGGCAGCAACCTGCGAGCGTGCCAAACCGCGCCGAGTGAACAGAGTCTCGCCTTTGGCGGCTGGCAGCGGCCAGCTCTTGGCAGCCGACCGAGCTGGCGCAAGTGCATGCTGCGAGGCAGGAGGCTTGGGCGCAATTGTGGTGCACGCGCGAGGGGAGTGGCGAGCTCTGGGGAGAGACTTCGTTCAGCAACGTGGCCGCACCTCGGAGGACCGCGCGCCGGGACTCGACATCTTGGCACCCATCACACCAGGCAAAAATCGGCGGGCGTGCTTTTTCTCCTTCTCTTAAAACTGTGTACCCAGGTACTTTCAAGCGCTACCTGCCGAAGCCCGCGTGATCGGCCTTTCGGTTGCGGTTTGAAAAGTGTTTCCAAGTCCTAGAGATGATGGCTCAGCAGCAGCAGCGGCCGCGGCCCAAGTCGAGAGCGGGGTCGCTGGGGAGCATGAACGGGCCACCTGCAGCGCGCGGTGCCAGTACGCCCGGCACGCCGCGCGTGGTCGTCACCCCCACGCAGCTCGACAAGGCGCAGCTCGACAAGGCGCAGCTGCGCCGGCACAGCTACACGTCCCCGCTCATGACAACGCCACACGGCAAGGTGCGAGGCGCATGGCACGCAGTCGGAGCCCTGTGCTGGGGTGGCGAGAGTGAGCGAGAGAGAGCACACGATCGCGCACCCACCCACGCACACAAACCTCTCGCTCACCTGCCGGCCACGAAACCATCTCTCTCTCTCACGACTCTCGCTCGCTCTGCGCAGGCGTTGTCGAGCGCAGCTTCTCCGACGGCGACGGGTGCGGAGGAGGGGAGCGTGCGCGTGATCGCGCGGCTGCGCCATTCGACCCAACGCACCCTCGACGAGGGCCCCGCCCTCACCATTGACGCCGAGCATACGGGGAGCGAGAGGGGAATCGTCGCACCCTCTGGACGCTTTGCAGTCCACGATGCCTTCGGCGGCGATGCGAGCAACCGTGAGGTCTTCGAGCGTGTGGGCGTCCCACTGGTGGAGGCTGTGCTCAAGGGCTACCACGGCTCCCTCATCGCATACGGTCAGACCGGCTCCGGCAAGACGTTCACCCTCGGCGAGCCGGCGCACACCGGCGACCGCCAAGGTCTCGTGCCTCGCGCGCTCCGGCAGCTGCTCGAGTCTGCTTCGGCATCGGCGGAGTTCGAGTACGAGGTGAGGATGCAGTACGTGCAGGTGTACCTCGAGAAGATCTATGACCTCCTCGAACCCTCAGCCGCCGCCGCCAACCCGCTTCACGTGAGAGAAGATGCGAACGGCGAAAGTTACGTACAGGTTTGAGAAAAAAAGAGCCGTTTCTCCCACATGTGGCGCCCGCCGTCGCTCTGTGTTTTCCCATATGCCAGCGGATCCATTCTTTTGACAGGGAGCAAATGAGGTGCAGCTCGAGAGTGCCGCCGATGCGCTGAGGGTCTTCTCAGAGGGGGCGAACCGGCTCAAGTTCTCATCGACGAAGCTCAATCGGCACTCCTCGCGCTCACACGCCGTCTGCTTCGTCAACCTCACGCGGCGTGTCAAGGGGGCCGGCGGACGAGGCGCAGCGGTCGTCTCACGAGGCGTAGCGCCGCCGCCGCCACTCTCTCCTGACGACATCTCAGCTGGTGAGGCGGCGGGGGCGGGAGGGGCGCCGAAGCCCCACGAGTCCACCGCCGAGGCTGCTCGCACGCCCTGCGCTCCACTCTCACAGAGTGAGAGCCAACAAGGCAAGGGGGGGGTCTCTCCGACCGCCAAGGGGGGGGTCTCTCACACGGACGCCCCGACTCCACGGGGCACAGCTCGTGAGAGCGCGAGCCCCCATGAATGCGCGGTCGCTGGCGAAGCCATGGGCGGCCTCTTCTCCCCAGGCACATTCATGGCGCTCCGCCGTCCCGCGCCCCATGCGAACAAGCCGCGCCGACCCTCGGCACTCGCTCCCGCCACGCGTCCGCCGCCACGAGCCGCGAGCTCGAGCGCGACGAGCGAGTCGAGCAGCGATCTCGCGGCGCTCCAGCGGAAGCACACGGTGATGCACTCGCGACTCACGATGGTCGACCTCGCCGGATCAGAGCGGCTCGGTAGATCAGGCGCCGAAGGCGTCGTCCTCAACGAGGCGCGAACAATTAACTCTTCCCTCCTCGCGCTGGGCTCGGTCATCAACGCGCTCGCGGGTGCGGAGAACGGCGTGCGCGCCAAGGAAGCCGGCTCCACGCGCAATAGCGGCGCTCGCTCGCCGCGGATGAGCAACGCCTCCTCGTCTCCCTCTCACGTTCCCTTCCGCAATTCTCAGCTCACGCGGCTGCTGCGCCAGAGCCTGCTGCACGCAAAGGTCCACCTGCTCATCTGCCTCTCCCCCGACGTGGCCGACGCAAAGGAGAGCCGCTCGACGCTCCAGTTCGGCGAGCGCGCGATGCGCGTGCGCAGCGCCGTCCGCCTCTCCGAGGCAGCGTGCCCAGACGTTCACCTCTTCGCCAAGCAGCTCCAGAAACAGCTCCAGAAAACGGAGCATGAGCTCAAGGCGCAGAGGGAGCGGGAGCGCGGCTCTGCGGCGAGGGTCGAGAGCCTCGAGGCCGAGGGGCGCACCCTCGAAGTCAAGTGGGGCGCCGAGAGGCACCGGCGGCAGACGCTTGAGAGGCTCTCCCGCGTCGACGTGAACGAGGTGGAGACGGCCGACGACTGGGAGCCGCACCAAGACATGGAGCCGCACCAAGACATGGAGCCGCACCAAGACATGGAGCCGCACCAAGACATGGAGCCGCACAAGGGCATGGTGCATGAGGAGGAGGAGCTCGATGGGGAGGAGTGCTTCTTCTCGCCATACTCCCGCTTCGCACCGTCGAGCAGGGCGCCCTCGACCCAGAAGCACCAGCCACAGCGGGCGGCCGAGCCAGCGCTAGCAGAGGCGGAGCAGATGATCGAGGCCGAAGCTTCCGAGGCGCCCGACTCGCCGGAGCCGACCGACTCGCCGGAGCCGACCGACTTGCCGGAGCCGACCGACTCGCCGGAGCCGACCGACTCGCCGGAGGCGGCGCTCAACGAGATGATCGCCACCGCAGAGCAGATCGAGGCGCCAGCTTCGGCGAGCCGCAACCTTGCCGCTCTCCACCGGGCGCGGCTCGCCGCGCTCGCGACCGCGCGTGAGCGCGCAGCCCAGGCACGCGCGGAGCGTAGGGCAGCGCGCCGATCGGCCAGAGCTGACACCGCCGTGGTCACCTCGCTCAAGAAAGACGCAGGGCGAGGGGACGAGGACGCGATACGAGATGTTGACGCCGAGCCGGAGAACGACGCTGGCCACTGGGCGGCTCCACCCTCACCCCCGAGTGGTGCCCCCGGTTCGGCCACCTCTTCGCGCACCACCTACCGTGCCGCGGAAAGGCCATCCGAGGCATCCGACTTTGGCTGCGTCATCTCACCTCAACCGATCGTTGGGAGGGGCCTCGCGATCCAAAGTACGGACGATTGTGCCGAGGATACGCGCGTTGAGCCGGAGGTGCCTCCGCCGCCTCCAGAAGATGAAGTGGTGCCTCCGCCGCCTCCCGAAGAAGAGAGTGCGAGCCTCGAGCGACCGAGCCGCCAGTTCTCTCTCACCAAGCTCGGCGCGCCGTGGAAGCGCAGGTACTCGAGAAGCCTCGTCTTGACAGAGGAGGGCGTGGTCACTCTCGACCCGGAGAGTGGCGAGCCGACCAATCGGTGGCCGTGGACACAGGTGGTCGGTGGAGGCAAGGTCGATGGCCACAGCCGGAGGCTCACGCTGTGCGTCGCGCCGCCCGCGCTCGAGTGGGAGGAGAAGCCGAATGCGAACCCGCTCTCTTGCCTCACGCAGCTCAGCTCCGCGGTATGCTCCTCGTTGCGGAGAAAGTCGACGCTCACCTTTGAAGCCCTCGACGAGGACTCGTGCCGTGAGGCGATTGCCATGCTCACTCACGGCATTCAGGCGGCCAACCACGCGCCGGCGCATGCGCTGTCCGCGTGAATCCAATGCCGATGCCACGTGGACGGGTGAGCGCACAGCTTCGAGCTTGCCGAGGGGCTCGGACAGCGCCTCGTCAGCCTGTATTTCCTATTTGCAGTATATATATTCATCATATTGATATTCAATATCGAATATGAATATATCGAATATGAATATATGGAATATCAATATGAATATCAATTCAATATGATTATGAATATATGAATATTGATATGAGTCATTCAGATGAGATTCAATACGACATTTCGATACCCATACCGTTATTATAGCGAATTATAATTCTAATTGGTCAGTTTCATGATCGAACATGTTTTTAATTCACTGATACTTAATACTTTATACTTATACTAGATACTAACTCTTACTCTGTAACTAGGAAACTCGTATAAGTAGTCAATATGTCAAAGTCGTAATCCGTATAATCCGAATCCCGCAATCCGTAATGGTAATCATACTAGATTGGCCTTATTCTGGTTGCAGCCCACCCCCCCAGCGTGCCGCGGGAAGCGCGTGCTCTCATCTCAAGGACGCCCGTGTGCAGCTTGGCGAGCTAACTTTGCCGCAGCCTTTCCTGTGGCCGGCCGCTGATCTCCTTTAGGCGGCCGCCGCTGCGGCCGCCCCCCCTTGGGTGCTGCCGCGATCGCGCTGTCCCTGCTGCTCCGGCACCATCGCGGCGCCCCCCCCCCTTTTGACTGCTCCCGCCCTGCTTGAGCTCAGCCCTCACAATCTTATGGACAGGCTCAAGCTGAGGGCTGGACACATGCGCCCATCCCTTTAGGTGCGGTTCCCTCCATAGCTTGGCCATGAAGGCGCCGTGGTGCATGTAGCGCTGGCCCGAGGAGAGCGAGTCCTCGTTGATCAGGCAGCCGTCGGGAGACGCCTTCGAGATGAAGACGTCGATGCGCACCTGGTCGGCACCGATGGCACGCGCAGCTTTCTCGGCAAGCTCCCACGCACAGCGCACGTAGCGCGGATCCTGTCGGAGCCAGTGCTGCCAGTGGGTGGGTGGAGGGTCGATGCCGCGCGCCACGAGCTCGTCCAGGTACGTGTCGTAGTAGTCCAGCTGCACCGTGCCGTCCTGTCGCATGAAGACGAGGGTGTTCTTATCCGTGCCATCGATAAGGTTTGCAACGTATGCCTGCCCCCAGTAGGTTTCGACCTTGAGTTCGACGGCGACGGACTTGTTGACGACGGGCGAGAAGGTGAGCTCGGCGGGACCCTGGAGCATCACCCCGGGCGGCACCACGTCCGTCAGCGCGTTGCTCATCCAGCGCCATGGGCGCGTCAGATCATCGGGTCGATAGGCCCATTTTTCGTGAACGAACAGTTCAAACTCATCCCAGTTGTCGACGACCCATTGGCGGGATTTGATGAGGCGGACGGAGTATGCGGAGCCCTGGGTGAGGTGGCAGAACTTGACAAACAGCGGCCACTTTGTCGCCTTTGCAAATGCCGAGCCGTCCTTGGCCGCGGCGAGGAACTCGGACTTGTCCGTCCAAACGCCGAGCATCGGCAGCGACGGCAGCCTGTTGCGCTCAAAGAAGCGGTACATGGCGCACTTGTCCTTCTCGATGACGAAATCGCGGCGCTGGTGCGTCTGCAGCATCCGCCACATGCCACCCAACCGACGTGCCACCACGTCGTAGTAGGTCACGTCCCACTCGGTCAGATCTTTCGACGCATTCGCAAAGTATGGGTGCAACGCAAACGTGGCCGCGGCAGCCTTCACGCGCGGGCGGGCCTCCTGGTAGATCTCCTCGGCGCGGAGCCAGCTAGCCTTCACCCGTGAGTCGAACGGACCCACTAGACTCGACAGGATGATACGGTCCTCGAAGAATTTGTTGTAGATTGGTGCAGTGAAGCCCGTCCAACCGTCGAGCACTGGGTTCTTGAGCTTGGCAACGAAGAGCGAGGCGCCGAGGGCTCCATACAAGGGGAAGCAGACGAGCCACATGAGGCAGCAATACCCACACCCCTTCTGGATGCAGATCGCGAACGCAGCGGTCGACATGACGACAGCCGCGAGGCATGCGGCAATGATGCCGATCAGACCGAGCAGATCGCTCCTCAAGAGGCACGCAGGGAGGATGGTCAAGATGGCAGCGATGGTGAAGACGGCGCCGGCAGAGAATGTGACGTTGAACGTCGGCCCGGAGAGCGCCTTGACCCTCCGGGCGAAGCGAGAGGGCAGCTGTCGACCAAGCTCGCACTCGGTCGTGTCAGAAAGAAGCGTCACGTGGGAGCCCTCCTCAGCGGCCTTGCGCGTCTGGATCTCGAGCTGGTCGGCGACATCGTCGACCGCACTCGTCATGGCCGTAGCCACCTGCTGGATCGACTGCATCTCTCCCGCACCAACTCCCACTTCCAAGGTGAGCGACGCGTCGCCTGACGGGACCTGTCCAACGTTTTGCAAGGGCGCTCTAAAGACTTGGTGATTCCCCGAAATGGCCCTGTATTTTGGAGGAAAAACATTCCCAAGTATGTACCTATGTACCTTGGGTACAGTACCTAAAAATAGGCAAAAACACTGAGTTTTTTTTTTTCGCATTCGGAGAAGGGCCATTGCTGGAGGTTGGCTGGGAAAAAGCGCTCGGCGCATAG
>MDSY01102109.1_pt1 | contig 10332 bp, 11 predicted proteins | sample 811131 | NCBI WGS metagenome assembly MDSY01 (sample SAMN05326643, study PRJNA326480) | marine metagenome | isolation source: seawater | place: Atlantic Ocean: South West | collected 2010
CGTTATTATTACCTTAAAAAATATCGAACTAAATAACTATAGTGCAGTCATAGCAGCACGGGTAAATATTACCTTGATTACATGTTATGTAACAACTTACATAGCCTTGGGTCGCCACTAGTATGTTATAAATTATCTCTGTTAGAAGCTGTGAGGTTAGTATTATTGAAATCCCAGTATCACCTTTAGCTAAATACATTTAACTTTTTGAAACGGAAATCAACCATGAACAAAAAATATATTCATACTTCTATTCGCTTTTTACTCTTATCACTGGCGTTAAGCGGACTAACACCATTAATAGCGATGGCGAGTAAAGCCTCACTTAACTTTAATGAGGTAGTAGTTAATGCCCCGCATACTCTCACTCAAAATATTATTGCCGCCGATGTTTTACCTTTTGTAGGTAAAGAATTACTGACTTTTTCGGTTGATCAAGAAAGTAATCGTTGGCTAACTATTTATCGTTTAGATACCTTAATTAATGCTTACCAAGTGGCTGAAAAAAAATTGATTCCTCAGCAGTTTTATCGTTTTGATGTCAGCCGAAGAAATGAAAAAAATGCGAGTAATGAACAGGAAAGTATTTACTTTCTTTCTGCTACCGAACTTGTACGTTATGACAACAAAGCCTTTGTAAAATTAACCGAGGTAAGTTCTCTTTATATAAAAGAGCAAGTCGATTTCTTAAGTCGAGGTAATTTTATACAAGATTTAAATAATGATGCGTTTGATGATGTTGTTATTACAGATTTTAACAAAACACAGGTCCTCATTGGTCAAAAAAACAATCAATTCGTAACACAACATTTACCCATTAATCCAGAAATTAGTGTGCAAAGAAATGGCGCAACCTACACAGAGAAAAGCCTATATTTTAATGATGCTAATCTCGATGATAAAACAGACATTATTTTAGTGGGTGATGGCGAGATGGTTATTTATGGGCAGGGCGATAATGCTGTATTTGAAGAGCAAGCGACGCACCTAACCGTTAATAAAGCTATTACGGGTACTAATTGGTGGGATAAACGCGATGAAAGTGGCGAATCCTTGGATCAAAGTAATTTAGAGTACCGCAAGTTAGAAGAATTACGTGATGTCAATGCTGACGGTATTATTGATATGGTGGTGCGCTATACCAAAGCTTCAGGCGTGCTCGATAGGGTTAATGATTATGAAGTATTTTTGGGTAAAGCAGTCGCAGGTAAATTAACTTATTCACAACAGGCCGATAGTGTTATTCGCGCTGATGGTACATTAGTCGGTTTAGAGTTTATTGATATTGATAACGATAAGAAGCTTGAAGTATTAGTAAACGGTTTTGAAATTGGTGTATCGCAAATCATTGGTGCTTTAGTTTCTGGTGCTATTGATCAAGATGTTTACGTGTTTAAAATGACAGATCAAGATCAATACCCTGAAGATCCCACCATTAAAAAAGGCGTTGAGTTAACCTTTAGTTTAAGCTCAGGGCAAAGTGGCAGTGCTGTTGTTAAGTTAGCTGATTTAAATGGCGATGGCCTAAAAGAATTAATTTTATCAAATGATGACGATGAACTGAGAATCTATCTGGGTCAAAAGACAGCTAAAACCACTAAACGTCAACGGGCCTTTGCAAAACGCAGTATTGGCTATGACACACAATTACCTAAAGACGGTGATATAGTCATGGTTGAAGATTTAAATGACGATGGTAAAGATGATTTGTTATTTAAATTTAGCAAACTAGACGGAGAGGGTAAGGGTAAAACTTTTAAAGTATTATTTTCTCAGTAACCTTAAGTCACTTTTATGTGAATTTAGGTCTGCGTTTCATAAATTATATTATGAATATGAATTAATAATAACGCATTAACTACTGGGGTAATATGCAACAAGCAATTTGTGGCTACCATCAAGATGAAGAACAAGATTGGGTTGCTGAGTTAAGCTGTGGGCATTTTCAGCATGTTAGGCATGCACCTCCTTTTGTTAATAGGCCTTGGGTAATGTCTGAGGCTGGCCGACATGCTATGTTGGGCGAACATTTACTTTGTAAAAAGTGTGATATAGGAGCAAAAAAAGATAGCTTCTAGCGGTTATATTAATCTAGTAAAGTTATTTAAGTTAACAATAAGCTAAAGTTGATTGGCTTTAAACCAGGTGGCATCAGCTAGTTGATACTGACCTTGTTGACTGTAGGTAGTGGCCAAAGCTTGTAAATCGTCTTTGTCATAACGCTTTTCAACGTCATTTTCGGTCGATTTTATTAGGCTGCCAAAGGCTTTTTCTGCCATAGCATATTGACCACTCATTAAAGCTAAATGGCCAAGATAACTCAGCCATTGCGTGCTTTGACTATTTTTATGCAAGTGTTTTTGTACTACGGCGATTAATTCATCAGCTTTGCTGATGGGGAGATGCCCAAGGTCTTTCAACATTGCCTTACTGGGCGATTTACTTAGTAGCGGCACTAATAATTTCGTTAGCGGCTCGCTAATCTTGTGTACAGCTAACACTTGACAATATGCCAATAATACTGGTTCACGCTGTTTCAATTTACGTGGTAAAGCTGTCCAACATTGTTGCAAAACAATATTGTCTTGTTGATTGATAAGTGAATTGAAATGCCCAAAGTAGGCGGTTTTTTCCCAAGCAGTAAGGGTCTTCTCAGTAATAGTTTTTTCTTTTCGAGCCATTGTTAAGGCATCAACCGCCTGCTTAAAGTGTTTTTCGATCAGGCATAAGTCAATATGCAGTGCTAGCAAACGAGCATCATGACCAAGTTGCAGGTGATGATCATCAATTAAACCACGGGCGACACCATAAGCCGCCTTGGTGCGTTGATCTATCAGAAGTTTAATGTGAACTAAAGTACTCTCGAGGCTAACGTCTGCTAATTTTTTGGTTTCTTTATCTAATAAACTCAAGTAATGGCTGGTATTGCTGTTAGCATTGACTTTTGCAGCAGCGGAGGCCGCTAAAAGATAGGCACTCTGCTTACGTTTAGAAGGGACAGCACTCTTAGCAAATAAATCTTCTGCCTGACTGAAGTCTTCTAACATATAAGCAGCAAGGCCCTTATTAAAGTTAGCAATACCACGACGTTGGCTGGCAAACACAAATTTATTCCAAGTGCCAAAGCTGAACTTTATACCACCTCGTAATAATTTAAAAATTAAAAAGATACTTATGGTTATTGCGGTAATCCAAAATAGGGCGGCGTACACTGATAATTCTAAGATAGTATCGCCTGAAGAAATTAAGATATAACCCTTGGCATCTAGCAGTAAAGGTCCAATTGCCAGAGATAAAAGTAAAGCAATTACAATTAAAATAGCGCGAATCATAACAAATCCTCATTATTGCTTTCTTTGAGGGTTTCAGGGTCATCAATCTCAGGTGAACTTGTTTCGTTAATCTCTTGTGTGTTATCTAGGGCATTTGCGTTTTGTTCTTGGTATTGACGTTGAATTTGTTGTTTATCATTCTCCAAGAGACGTTTAATTGCCGTTAAAGATTTTAAATCGCTGGGGTAATTGTAATAAATAGTTTGTTGCTTCAAATCTTCTATGGCTTGATAAAATGTTTGGTTGTTGGTTAGTTGCATATCAAAAAATTCGTTTAACCATTGTTGAATGTCGAGCAAAGTTTGTTGATAAATAGTGTCTTTTTGCTCACTGGCTGCCCATTGTACGAGTTGCACTTTTAAGCTTAAGTTTTGTTTAAGGTGTTGCTGTTGATCTGGGCTTAGCAGTGGTTCAACCATACCTGTTCTGCGGCGAACGGTAATAAAATCATTGAGGAATTTTTGCCATGTTTTAGCTAGATTGCTTTGCCAATCATCAATATTACTTGATAAGGTTAAGCTTTCTTGGCCACCTTTGAGGTCTTCGGTTATTTTTACTTGTGCTAGCGTTAATTGTGGGATTTGTTTGTTAAGTGCCATCAACCGTAAAATAGCGTCTTCAGGATTTAAATTTGGCATTAAAGCTAAGGCTTCAATATCTTCGTTAACTAGGGCGCGAATTGGTAGGTATTTTGGTTGTCCTAACGTTTTTAATCGACTATCGGCTTCACGTAATAATGAGATCGCGGCTTGTGTATCCTGTTCTAACCACATAGTGCGAGCGGCAATACGAATCAAATAATCTGCTTCATGAATTAACCAATCATCAGGTTGGCGAAGTTGAACTTGTTGCTCAAGTTGGTTGATTTGTGCAGATAAGGTGTTGAGCAAATTTTCATTGTTTTGTTGAGCTATATCGGCGTCAGCTTGTGATTGGCTGCTGCTTTTATGTTGCTGTAGCTGGTTATTGAAGGTTGTAATAAGGTTTTGTTTTAACTGAGCTTGGCTTTGTTTTAGAGCCTGTTGATTCTGCTCTGTTAGTCGAATAAACTCTTGATTATTATAATGTTGTTGCCACATGAAATGGCCAGCTGCAGCGACTATACTTAAACTCGCAAGTAACAGAGCTAAGCTAGCACGCTTGTTACTTGGCTTATTCGTTATTTGTTGTTTTGCCTCACTATTGCGCGTGACTTTACGCTGTGTGCTGCTGGATTTAGATATTGCTGCTGACTTTACAGAAGAAGCAGCTGTCGTATTTTTGGTGACAGTGTCGGTTGTTTTTTCAGGACGATTAGTTGCTGCTTTTTTGGGTGTTTCATTATCCGACATAGTTGTTTCTTCCATCGTTATTTATTTTACTCATAGGCTTACAAGCCAGCAATGTTACGCAGGGTATTGCATAATTTTTCTGTGTTAGCACCCTGGCTATTAATCACCTGTTTTAACCCCAGAGTTTTGGCCTTTGCTGCGATACGCTCACTAGCAACGACCCATAGGCAATGAGACTGCCAAAAGTTATCGGCCTTGTGACTTTGACTAGTTAAGGCCTTTACTAAGGCTAATAATATATCGTTACTGGTTACGACAATACAGTTAATTTGTTGTGCTCGCCATTGCTGGCTAATATCTTTTGGTAATGTTCGCCATACACGTTGATAACTTTCAATGTAGGTTATTGCAGCGCCACGCTGTTTTAATGTGTTGGCAATTAACTCTCTACCGCCGTTACCGCGAAATACAACAATATGAGTATGGCTTATATTGAGCAATTCTGGCAGTTTAAGTAACCCTTCACTGTGTTCCTGTTGCTCAGCAGGGCTAAAAACTTTTTTAACCCCTAGGGTAAGTAATGCCTGTTTAGTGGCATCACCAATGGCGAAAACTCTCTTATTACTCACTTGGCTTAGTGGTAAAAGAGTGTGGCAATAGTTAACTGCAGCGACACTCACAAAAATTAACGTGTCAGCAGTTTTTACGGCATTCATTATTTCAGCAGCGCTGGCGCTCGCTTGATAATCAAACAGAGCATACTGGCTATGAGCTATTGTTAAGTCACTGAGCTGCTCAGCCAGTTGTTTACCTTTAATATCAGGCCGAGTGATTAATACCTTTAAAGGGCCTTCAACATTGCCACTAACTTTTAGGTTCTGGCGGTTACTGTCAGTTGTTTCAATTTTTTTCTGAATCATTCGCTGCGTAAACTTGTTGCAAAATTTTATCAGCACCGCGTTCCAATAAAGCTTGTGCCAGTTGGTTTCCAAGAAATTCGCCTTCTGCAATAGGGCCGGTAATATCACTTTCAATCAGCTCAGTGCCATCAATTGACCCCACTAAACCACGTAAATGAAGATTTTTGCCATTTGCAGAGAGTATTGCAAAGCTGCCTATGGGGACCTGACAACCGCCTCGAAGGGCCTTATTCATTGCCCGTTCAGCTAACACGCGTATCCGCGTAGTATTACATTCAAGTGGAGCAAGTAAGGCTTTGATTCGTTCGTCATGGTTGCGGCACTCAATCCCTACCGCGCCTTGACCGTTAGCAGGTAACATAACCTCAGGCTCAATGAATTCAGTAATGCGTTCGTGCATGTTTAAGCGAATTAAGCCTGCTGCCGCTAAAATAATCGCATCATATTGACCATCATCTAGTTTTTGTAGGCGGGTGTTGACGTTGCCACGCAAATCACGGATATCAAGATCGGGACGTTGTGCCTTGAGTTGGCATTGACGACGTAAACTCGATGTACCAACTACGGCACCTTCAGGTAATTCATTCAGCGTGTCAATCTTATTAGAAACAAAGGCATCACGGGGGTCTTCACGTGGACAAATAACCTCTAAACCTAGGCCTTTTGGAAAATCAACCGGTACATCTTTCATTGAATGCACAGCGATATCTGCACGGTCTTCAAGCATGGCGACTTCAAGTTCTTTAACAAATAAACCCTTACCACCAACCTTCGCTAAGGGAGTGTCTAAAATAATATCGCCTTTCGTGGTCATGGGTACTAGTTTGACCAAAATGCCTTTGTGAAAATGCTCCAGTTGAGCTTTTACATACTCAGCTTGCCACATCGCTAGCGCGCTTTTTCGGGTAGCAATACGCACCGTGTTATTATTCATTTAATTATCCAACTTTATTTATACAATTATAAGCTTATTATGGCGCTGACAATGTTAGGGCAACTTCGGCTTGTTTACTCACCGCTTGTGACAAAAATTGCCATAATTCATCACCACTACGTTTATCTGACCACGTACCGTCTGCGTAACTAAAATGATGGCCATTGAACTTAGTGGCTACCCAAATTTCATGAAGCGGTGCTTGCTTGTTAATAATTACTTTGCTTTTATTGATAAAGGTAAGGGTTAACAGGCCTCCAACACCTTCGTAATCTATGTCCACCCCTGAGTCTTCAATAGCCTCTTCAATTGCCAGTAGTAGCTCATCTGCGATCAGGTTGTATTGACTATCGTTCATTGCCTATCCTTTAACTATCATTATTTGTCTAAGTCAGTATTATTGTTGATAAGCATGTGAGTATAATAGCAATTAGATAAAATAAATATAGATATAGGCCGCTTTAGTTAAGCTAGACTGCTTGATTTAATCGACTGTTACGGTGAAACTTTTCATGTATAGCAAAAAACTGGGTAATTTAACGCAACACACAAGTAATCATTTAGTGTTAGTAACACTTCTTAGTGCCGTGTTTTTGTCAGCCTGCGGTATTAAGGGCGATCTTTATCAAACACCTGCAGCAGATGCCACTGAAACAAGCTCGCAAGATAAACCATCTTTAGAATCGAAGAAAACTTCTGAACCTGCACAAGGCTTATCAGAGGAAAATCCATCAGCACTTAGACAAGAGTAAACGCCAATGCTAGTTAATTTTTCTAAAATGCATGGTTTGGGTAATGACTTTTTGGTGCTTGATAATGTTACTCAAAATGTATTTTTGTCACCAGAACAGATTGTTAAATTTGCCGATCGAAACTTTGGTGTTGGTTTTGACCAATTATTGGTTGTTGAACCCCCGTACGATCCTGATTTAGACTTTCATTACCGTATTTATAATGCCGATGGCAGTGAGGTTGGCCAATGTGGCAACGGTGCTCGTTGTTTCGCGAAATTTGTGCGCATGAAAGGCTTGTGTAATAAACATAAAATCAAAGTATCGACCAGTACCGGTAAAATGAATTTACACATTGAGCGCGACGGTAATATTTCAGTTACTATGCCTGTTCCTCAATTTGAACCAAATAAAATTCCCTTTACAGCTAAAAAAATCGAAGGCACTTATATTTTACGCAGTGACAGTGAAACCGTACTTTGTGGAGCGGTATCTTTAGGCAACCCTCATTGCGTTGTTACCGTTGATGATGTGCTAACAGCCCCTGTTGAGTCGCTCGGCCAAGAATTATCAACACATGAGCGCTTTCCAAAAGGTGCTAATGTTGGCTTTATGGAAGTTGTTGCAAATAACTACATTAAATTAAGGGTTTATGAGCGTGGCGCGAGTGAAACGTTAGCTTGTGGTAGCGGCGCATGTGCCGCAGTGGTTATAGGTTACATGCAGAAAAAACTCGCCAAACAAGTCACTGTTGAACTACCGGGTGGAAAATTACGTATATTCTGGCAAGGCCCAGGACATCCAGTAAAAATGTCAGGCCCCGCAACACACGTTTTTGATGGCCAATTATCTATTTAAATGCTACGCCGATAATAAGGCTAGTGATGGAATCTTATGAACAAAAAATCAAACGACATAGCTAAAATACAAACGTCTATTAATAGTGGTGATGGCCTTATAACTGATGATTTAGTGGCTGATTACTTACAAGATAACCCTGAATTTTTCAATCGCAACAAGCACCTTATGAGCAGTTTACGATTAGTTGATGAGCAGCGTGGTACAGTGTCTTTAGTTGAGCGTCAACAGCAACAATTACGTCAAAAAGTGCATGGCTTAGAAGATGAAATTACACAACTAATGACTGTCGCGACACACAATGAACAATTGTTTGTGCTTTATAGCGATCTCTATTTACGATTGCTTGATTGTCAATCAGCAGCAGAATTGCTGGACTGCCTTAATCAAACTACCATTGAGTTGTTATCGCTGTCGTCTTTTAAATTATGGTTAACGCCAACAAGTGATAACGTTTTAGCGCACGAAAGTGTGACTGCTAATGACTGTGCTGGTGTAATGCAAAACCGTTTAACCGACAAAGAATTTTATTTTGGACGTTTGCAAGAAAGTGAACAACGCCTAATATTTTCTCAATCTAGCTCAGGCTCAGTGGTGTTAATTAAGTTAAATCATGAAGATAAAACTATAGGCTTTTTAGCGATTGGCAGTGAAAATGCACATCACTTTGATCCACGCATGGATACTTTATTGCTTAGCCAATTCAAGCGCTTAGTCGCTAAATTATTACATCAACACTTAGCCATTTAAGCCATTATATTTGGCCTTTCAGGCTTTAAATATAGTTTTATTAGAGGTTTAACGGATGCAAATATATCGACGTTTAACAGCGATTAAAGCCATTAGCTTTGATTTGGACGACACCTTATATAATAATTTGCCTATTATGTTAGCAATTGAGCCTAAAATGCAGGATTATTTTAGTGCTAAGTTCACGACGTTATCACCAGAAGTAAACACAGCATTTGATCGCTACTTTTGGGCACCTTATCGACATCAAGCGTTAGCAACGTTTAAAAACATTGGTCATGATGTTGCTAAGTTACGTTTTGAAACCTATCGTTTAGGCTTTTTAGCACATAATGTTAATGCCCAACAAGCGGTTGTTGAAGCGCACGCGGGTTTGGCTTATTTTGTCAAACTACGCAGTGATTTTAGAGTGCCTGCTATAAGCCATAGTTTACTATCTCAGTTGTGCCGTAGGTTCCCATTAGTCGCCATTAGTAATGGTAATGTTGACACTTCAGTACTTGGAATAGACCACTATTTTCAACATATTTATCATGCTGGCTTTCAGCAATCAGACACTGACAGTTGTGAGCAATTATTAAAACAAAAACCCGCTATTGATATGTTTACTCTAGCGCTAAACGATTTAGCTATTTTACCCGAGCAATTACTGCATGTAGGTGATTGTGGTTTTGCCGATGTGCATGGGGCATTAAATGCTGGTTGCCAAACAGCATGGTTGCCTAAGTATGGCATTGGTAAACCCTTACGACAAATACCACACCTTGAATTAGCCAATATTGATGAGTTATTAAGCTTCGTTTGATTATGAATGTAAACAATTGTCCTAAGGTGTTAATTAGTTAGTGTTTTTTAGTGTTGGCCTCTGAGTTAGCTGCTATTTAATCGCCATAGTAAAATGCCAAATGAGTTGAATGAACTCGCCTTTAACACGTTAAAATAGCCATATATATTCATTGTTAAGGGTGATGGAAATATTTATTAAACGCGTTAATTGCACTGTAAAAACATCCAGCAAACCTCCCCATAGACCTATTAATAATGATATACTTTTTGCTAAAATAGTGCAGTGCTACTTGCCATTTTATTAGCGAACACGATCACACTTAAGGCTTATACTCCCATGGATGTTTCCGAATTACTTGACTCACTTAATGATAAACAACGCGATGTTGTAGCTGCGCCAAAACAAAATATGCTTGTTTTAGCGGGTGCAGGCAGTGGTAAAACACGTGTATTAGTGCAACGTATTGCTTGGTTGATGCAAGTTGAGAATGTGTCATCACACAGTATTTTGGCGGTAACCTTTACCAACAAAGCGGCCGCTGAAATGCGCGCTAGGGTTGAACAGGTAGTACATGGTAATACTCATGGTATGTGGATAGGTACCTTTCATGGCTTGGCTCATCGCTTGTTACGTATGCATTTTCAAGAGGCCGATTTACCACAGAGTTTTCAGGTACTTGATAGTGATGACCAGTTAAGATTAATCAAACGTACAGTACGTTCACTCGAGTTGGATGAAAAAAAGTGGCC
>MDSY01118267.1_pt1 | contig 10332 bp, 8 predicted proteins | sample 811131 | NCBI WGS metagenome assembly MDSY01 (sample SAMN05326643, study PRJNA326480) | marine metagenome | isolation source: seawater | place: Atlantic Ocean: South West | collected 2010
GCGGGCATGGCGAACTGGTTCATGGAGCAGGTGACGCTCACCGACGACGAGCGCGACTCGGCGCAGCAAGGCGTGTACGAGCAACTCCAATCCCTAAACTCGTGCGGTGTGGACGGGTTCCCGCGGTGGGGCTGGGATTCGCAAGACGAACGATTCTACTCTGACGACTTCTTCTTCGATATCTTCCAGACCAATCTGAAGGACGACAACGCGCCGCCGCCGTTCCCCCCGCCGCCGCCATCGCCAGCGCCGCCGCCCGTGCCGACGGAAGACGCGGGGGTTTCCGTGTGCTGCGGGGGCGGCTCCGCGTACGAAGTGGACGAGCCCGAGTGCCAAGCCGGCACCTTCGACGTGGGCGGCGTGTGGACTACGTGTTCGAACTTCCAACTGTCGGAGATTTATTTCGGCGACGTGTACTCCAACGGCTTAACGCACACCCCGAGATACGTCAAAGGCTCACCGGGATACGTCGTCGATTTGACCCAGGTGTTTCAGACGGACCAGATGGTCAACAAGAGCTTAAAGCAACAGTCCAACGAAAATTATTGCGGGGACTACGGTAACTGCTGCAGCGTCAACGTCGGCTGCGCCGACCCGTGGGCTGACGATATCTCCGGTTGGGGCATTTGCGATGGATCCCAGTATCCCGGCAGTCCGGACTCCTACGCCTCAGGTAACGACTGCATCGGAACCTACGTGTATTGGCCCAACACGGACGAAGGCATCAGCGACGGCACAAATGCTGCGCCGAACGAATTCAGCGGCAACACGTTTCCTCTGGCTTATTCTTTCCCGGGCCAGCAAGTCCCGAACTGTCGTTCCTGTTGTTCCTACCTCGACGCGGATTGCGGGATGGTGGAAGATGATTACGGGGGCATGATGTACAACGAATCGGCGTGCACCAGCAAGTGCTGTTCAGGGTGCCTTCCCGGGTACGGGGGGAGCTACGGCGGTAACTACGGTGGCGGGTACGATGATTTCGTCGACCCGTACACAGATATTACGTCGCCCGAGTACGCCTCGTTGCGGTACGGCCTTCCCGCGGGGTTCTACGTCGAGTGTTCCGTGACCCTCGCCGAGGCGATTGCCATGTTCACCGCGTACCAAGACCAACACGACCCGTGTTTGTTCACCAAGGTCAACGGCCCGTTCACGTGCGAAAGCGCCGCGCCCCTGGGCGTCGCGCAGCGGTTCTCCCTCGCCTACGCCAACGCCCTACTCGCGTACACCGCGGTCAGCGCCATGATAATCAACATCTTCTTCGGGAAAGCCAAGCGCGTTGCAGAGGGCAAGGATCGATCGAGCAAAGACGATACAGATGTGGAGAAGGAGTTTGTTGAGGTTTCAGGGGACGACCGCGTGCGGAACCTGGAGCTTAAAAACAAAAACCTGGAAGATAAGCTGGATAAACTCGCCAAGCTGGTCGAGGCAGGCAACAAGTAAGGTTACATACAGATATCTCATCCTTGTCAGTGTACTCAATAATCTCGGTGCATAGATTGAACAATAAAAAAGAAAAAAGCATATAATTTTGTACATATGTGGCGCGAACGACGACGGCCGGCTCGGGGACGGACCGCCTCGAGCGCGAGAGTGTCTGATTAATACTTAGCGGACCGGCGATGACCGGCATCGCCGCAAGTGCGAAAATTGCACCCTTACCTTGGGTAGAAAGTATTACCCACAACAACAACTATTTATATTTAATTCGTCGATAGACCGTAAAAATGCCCCTATTTCAGCAAGTTTAACTCAACATTAACTAATGATTTCCGCCATATAAATTCGCAATTTCTGACTTTTCTGAATTTGAATTTCACTTTTTGTCCTTGCTTGTTCGTTCGGCGGGAGGTTCGCGTGGCCATTGACGGAGGCGCACCATGACGCACCAGCCCACGTCTTCCCACGTCATCGAAGGTGACCCATCGTCGTGGAAGACATCGTTCGTCGAGAACGCCACGAACCTTTTCAACAAGGATGTCCCCGTTTGCGTCAAGGGCGGCCCCGATGGCGCGTCCGAGAAAATCGAAGAGCTCACCGTTCGGATTCTGATTGGGCTGAACAAGACCAAGCAAAGCAAGGTAAGGCGCCCGTCCCGTGTCGTATCGTGTAACGCATCGCAAAGGGCTGAGGAGCTCTCAATCATACACACCGTGATATCCTCGAAACTGACCTCCCTCCTACCCGGTCCCTCATAACCGCCCTCCCCCACCCCAAATCCACAGATGCTCCGCGTCCAGGTGACTTCTGATTCGGATCCATTCTTTTTCCACCACATGGAGGTATCGGAGGAGGATTTTGCGTCGTTGAAAGTGGAGCAATCCATCCTGGTGGACTTCCACCAGTTCCCTGACCAGTTCATCGAGCTCCTGGAGGAGTGTTGTGCGAGTAGAGGGGAAGTAAACCCCAAGTTCCTTGCGGTGTTAAGGTTGGGCGCTGAGGAAACCGACGACAGCGCTTTGGGCGTCGTGGAGACGAACAAATTCAAACACCTGTCGCACATCTCGTTGGCGTTCAAGCCCGGGGATGACGCGAGCATCAAGAAGTACCTCGCCGCACGGTTGATGGATGTTAAGGGCGAAAGAGACGTGTGGCGCAGGTCGCATTCGGACGCATCGGAGGAGCTCAAAGACGCGCGTGCGGAGGTTGAGAAATCAGCGGAGGAAGCAGCTCAGCAAAAAGAAGCCGCGAGGGCTGCGGAGAAGACGGCGCAAGCGCGTCTCGATGAGCTGGCTGCGAAATTAAAACGCAACGCCCTTGATGAGCTGGAAAACACCAAGACGCGGATGGAGGGTGAGCGCTCGGCATCCGAATTTGGGTTCAAAAGCACGATTGATTCGTTGACGTCGCGTAACAACGAGTTGGACGCACGGGCTCGCGAACTGATGGAGCAAAAGTACGCGCTCGATTCGAAATTCTCTGACGCGTCGTCGCGATTGGAATCCTCTGAAGCCGCGCTTCAAACTGCGCGCTCTGAGTTAAACGCCTTGCGCGAAGCGAACAAGGACCTGGATAAGGGTTTGAACGAACGCGGAAAGGATGCGGATTCACGCGGGATGCGGGTGGAGTGGCTCGAACAACAGCTGGTGGATAAAGAGGAGCTGATGAAAAGTTTAAAATCTCGCGTCAAAGCAGCGGAGTCGCACAAGCAGTCGCAAGAGAGCGCGCTTGAAGACGCGAGAAGCGCCGCAGTGAGAGCAGAGGACCGAGTATCCGCCTCCGCGGGCGAGATTCGCAAGGGCAACCAGATCATCGAGCGGCTTCAAGCGGAGCTGCGTTCCGCAAAGGCAAAGGCAAAACTGAAAGCGGCGGTGATCGCGCAGCAAGAAACGCTTCTCAGCGAACGCCAGGCTGCGCTTGACGCGGCAGTTCGCGAACGCGCGGAAGCGGTGCGTGAGACGGACTCGTGCAAGGCTGAAATTCGCGCGCTCGCGAACCGCGTGGAGGACCAGCGACGAAAACTTGAGGAGTCTCAGGCGCTGTTGGCGTCGAACCAGCAGATGATCACCTGGCTCAACGGGCAGGTGAACGAAGCGCAGCTCGGGCGGCTGGGCACGTCCTCCCGGTACTCCTTCCGGCCCTCGACGGACCTTCCCAAACCCTCAGTGGTGGCGTCAGGAGGAAGAGCCGCGGGGGTGGACACGGCGGTGCCGGTTTGAGGACATCGTGTAGGTATACCATAAGAGATACGTATAGCTATTTGTACATACATGTAGTACACTCACGTCTGGCGGTACGGTACTAATTTGTTCTCTGACCGCGAAACGATGAGCGATACGTGCGATACTTGGGGTGTTTCCAAGCCACCACGTGTCGTACACTCGTCGCACCACCGTGTGCGTGCCACCCCTCCCTCTATCACGACCTCGCAAAACCGCACATGTCTCCAGTCCACGCCTCCGTGGAAGTAGCTCCGGCGGAACACGTCTCCGGATTTTTCAGTAACGTCTCGCGTGACGGAAAACTCGCCGACCGCCGCGCTCGTGACGTACTTATCCCAAACCGTATCCGGGGTCCATTTGTCGTCTGTTGCTCTTCGCCACCGATTCCGCATGTCCCCGGCTCGTAAGACCTTCACCAATTCCTCTACGTGTTTCTTGTTTTTATCGCGCTTCGCGAAAGCGTCGTCGACGCACATTTCGTCGAGTGTCTCTCCGTCGTCAACTTTTCCCTCTGAGGTAGCGTTGCACTCACCTTTCTCACTCCCGTTCTCCTCCTCGCCGTGCTGATCCACCCCCCCCTCCCTGTAGAACTCGCTCACGACTCTCCACAGGTACATGGAGCGCAAATCTTGGTATTCGGGCGCTTCGTTGACTTGTTTCTCTAGTTCTGGGAGAATCAATAACTCGAACAACCTGGACGCTTCGTCGCGCGCGTTTGGATCGGAACCGGCGCACATCTCCCGCGCCGCGCCATCCGCGTCGCTCGCGATAGTACTAAAACTCCAGTTGCCACTGGAAACGTACGCCGATTCCTGGCGCACGAAAAGAGGCGCGTGAAGCACGTGAAGCAGGGTTCGTGAAGTGCTTTTTGAAGTGACAGAGGAATCAGTCTTGCCATCCTCGCGTGAAGCGCCATCATCGTCAAATACTTCCTCGCGCGCTTGTTGCAGCCGCGCGACGCCCGGCACGATCCATTGCCGGAAGGAATGGCACAACTTCGCGGGCCGTGTGCCAACCCAGCCGTAGAGCTTTTTCCAGAACTCGTTTCCTAGCGGGTGATCAGGGTGTAGCAACTGCGCCGCGGTGCGCTTCAGCAGCAAGTCAGCCTCAAGAAGAACCTTCCCCGCTTGGGTTTGGCCCAAACCTACATCGATGACGCGATCTGATTCAGTCGGCGAGAGATTGACCCAGAACGACTCGGGGTCGTGTACTAACCACACGAAAAAAACATCTTGCGTGGTTTGCATGGTGCCGACGTTCTCGTGGTTCACTACCTGTGGTGCTCTTGGCAACCCAAGCTCGTCCACCAGGCTTCCCGAAACCTCCACGGTCACCAACGGAGACACCACTTCGCACCCATCGTCGCCCACTTCGCACGGAGATGCCATCTCAAGGTTCAAAGCGCTCATGTCGATGCCGCCCACATGGATGCCACCCAAAACCCGGTCCGGCACATGCGTCACTAGGAGCGCGAGTGATACCACGAGAAGCGCGCCGTGGACCATCCCAGAGCGCATCGCGCCCGTGGTCGGTGCACGGCGCGCGGAGAAGTGATTTTCTTGGAAGTGCCGTTTCTGCGAAAAGTGCCCAGAAAAATAGTCGTTGAAAAAAGCAAAACGCTCGCTCGGGGAAACACGCCCCCCGCGTCCCTCCCCCTCAAAACGCGCGACGCCACGACGCGACGCGACGTTCTGTACCGCCACACGTACGGTTACTTCGTGTGCATCGCTTAACCGGTGCGCCCCCACCCGGCACGGCGACGAAACGTTCCCACATTTCTGTGAGAAATGCTTCTTGTCGGTTCAACGGCGCGTATGCATTCACTTTCATTCCGTCCCACACTTCTTCGCTCTTCGCTCACCTCCCACACCCTCCGTCTCCCTCTTCCCTCCCACGCAGCCGCCATGCAACTCGACAAGCTCGACATGTCGGACCCCGGCACCGTCACCGCGGTCGTCGCGATCGGCGTTTTAGGCCTGGGGATGATGGTCCAGCTCGTGTTTCTTTTCGCCACTCTTTTGAAGAGCGATTCAGCGCCTGTTCGCAAATCCACCAGAGCGCGCAGGACGTCCACCAGGCTCGACGGCCATGTCACCCCCACCAAAAAGACGCCTACGAAGAGCAAGGCGCCTACGAGCAAAGCTAAATCCACGAAGACCCCCAAAGCCTCCGAACTCATCTCGCCAATCCGAAGAAGCTCGCGAACCAAAACGCCCGCGCAGAAGTGAGAATAAGATAATGAATGTAGATTGAGAATGATAAGACCTCTTCCTTAAGATTATACTCGGCCTACCATTACGCCTACGCCTCTCTCTAGTGCCTCCATACTCTCTCTCGATAAATCTATCAACCTAACCAACTTTACTGAATCTTCAGGTGTTCGTAGTCCTTGGCGTCCAGGCCGAGGTTGTTGATCAGCGCGTTCCACCGCGGCGGCTCTTCGTCGAACACGTACGTCAGGGGGAAGGTCAGCACTCCGCTGCCTCCATTCTTGCGCAGCTCCTTAACGGTTTCGTAGATGCGCGTTTTCGGGACCGCTAACGAGACGGCGTAGAAACTTCCTTCTTTGGATGGGGAGCCGTCAGACGAAGGCGTGTAGATGGAAGACACGGTGGGGCCTTGAAGGCCCTTCAGCAGCTGACCGCCCGAGGTAGCCAACTTAGTAGCCACCTCCTCCGCGCTCGCGCCCCTGACGTTCGCGGTGACCATAAACAGCCCTTCCGCCCTCAAATGCGCCTCAAGTCTTTCAAGCATCTCGTGGATGATTTCCAACGTGCCGGGGCGCTCCAGAAGAGCGGTTCGTGACGCGACCAAGCACCCTTGCGACTCCAACACCCGGCCGCCGTCGATTTGCTTCAAGTTGTTTTCGCGAAGAGTCGTGCCCGATGAAACTAAATCGAGAATGCAGTCCGCAGCTCCCATTGCGGGCGCCGCTTCCAACGCACCGTCCGCAGTGCTCAACTCAACGTACTCCATGCCCTGGTCCGCGAAGAACTGCTCGGCGAGGTTCATATACGCGGTGACGACCCTCAATGGCCGCTCCGCGCTGAACCGCTTATCGTTCATCAAATCCCGCAGCGAGTTAACATCCTCCCACGCGTTGGGCACAGCCACGGCGAGATGGCACCCCCCGAACCCAAGCGCGTCGTGCACTACTACTAAATCAGGGTCCTCGTTGCCAATTTCACGTAACATATCGTACCCCACGATCCCGATGTCGACGTCGCCCGAGATCAATTTGCGAACCACATCTGTCGCGCGTTGGAACCACACCTCCATCCCGGGCACGTTCGGGATCTTCGCGGCGTACTGCCTGGGGTTGATCTTCCGTACCTTTAGCTGGCAATCCGCGAGAAGGTCCATGGTGTCCTCCGCCATGCGACCCTTACTGGGGATGCCCATGCGGATCGCGTCTCTGGACTCCACGGGCTGGCGGGTGACTGTGGATTTTATGGAAAAGACGATGTCGGAGGACGCGGGGACCGGATGGTCAGTGACGCGCGCAGGGGAGGACGTTTGGTTGGGGTATAGGGTTTAGGTGTCGCGTCTGAGTTGTTTGGCGACGTGACAAGCCCGGGTATGTGCGATCACGTACCCGTGGTGGTGCTTCCCCGCTGCTGGGGAATGCTCGCGACGGTGGTGACACGCGCCGGCGCCGCGCGCCTCGCCGAAACCCTGCCGATTTGCTTGCGCGCATCCGCGCGCCGAGCGCCGAGGCTCGACGCCGTGAGCGGCGCGAAGCGCGCGATGGCCGACATCGTAAGTGAGCGCTAACGAGGAACAGGCTCCCGAGACTCGGTGACTATGTCCTACCTATCGCCGACGACGTCGCGCGAATGGTTGTGGAGGCACGATCCAAGACATCGTCTCTGGTGCAGAGACGTCCAGGAGATCTCCTCGCCAGCTGGACGGATAACGCGCATAGTGCTTTAGTCACAAAGTGATGTGCGATGAAAGTATGTACCCCTAATGTGCGTCTGAGTACTTTTCCGGTTTTCGCTCGAGCACAAGTCGCTAGAATATAGTTTCGCGCGCCGACCACCTGGTCGTCCCTCGCCTCCGCGATGGGTTCGATCGACATAAGCGGCGGGGAGGTCCCGAGCGGACTTCGCCGCGCGTCCGCTACGCTTAGAAACGCGCCTGGTAAGTCCCTGTCTAAATACCCATACTAAGTCCCGCGCACACGCATGCACCCGCCGCCGCCCACCGGCGCTCCCTTCCCGAGATTGATTCCACGTCCATCTGGTGTGGAGTGGGTACCTTCTGGGTTCTAGCACCTGACGTTCAAGACCCTTTACTCTCCATACCTAACCCCCTCCCCCCACCCCAAATTCAAAAACCCTCAGGCTCTTCCTACGACGCCATCTTCGTCACCCCGGGCGATACTATCGAGGGCATTGATGTTGATGATGGTTTTTTACGCGGTCACGGAACCCGGGTGGTGGATGGAAGGTTAGTCGCCACCGTGTGCGGCACCGTGGAAAGAGTGAACAAGCTAGTGAGCGTACGCCCATTACGCACCCGGTACGTCCCTGAAACCGGCGACGTAGTTCTCGGCCGAGTCACAGACATCGCGGGCAAGCGTTGGAAGTTGGACGTCGGAGGCAGGCAAGATGCGATTTTGCAGTTGGGCGCCGTGCATCTTCCCGGCGGGGCGCAGCGTCGGCGCAACGCGGTGGATGAGCTGAACATGCGCTTGTTGTATGCCGAAAACGATTTAGTTTCGGCGGAGGTACAGTCGTTCTACGCGGACGGCGCCGTGGCGTTGCACACGCGAAGCTTAAAATACGGCAGGTTAGTCAACGGCACGCTCGTGAAAGTTCCGCCGACAATCGTGAAACGCGTCAAGCGGCACTTCCACGAAATAGACGTCGTGAGTGTTTTTGGGGACGGGGACGGGGATCATAATAACTCCGGAAATAACTCAGGAGTCGAGGTTCTTCTCGGGTGTAACGGGTTCGTGTGGATCGGTGCGCCGCCTTCCGGGTCTTGGAACTCGAACGAGGGGCAGGAGGAGAAAGGGTATGATGAGGACGATAAAAAACGAAAACGCGAAAAAGACGCCGACAGTAGTGACACTAAAGGCGTGACTCGAGTGGTCAAACCAAACCAGCGCCACCGGATATGCCGCGTCGCCAACGCTGTGCGCGTGTTATCCACACTGTTCCTCGCCATCCACCCTGGTGCGATAGAAGACGTGACTAAATGCTCACTGGAGTGGGGAACGGAAATACGCGACATGCTGGGCGAAGCGTTTTTGAGGAGGACGCTGGAGCGGGAAACGGAGAGGAGAGTCGCGAAAGGGGGGGCGTGATACGGAGTAGGAGCGTAGACAGTTGTAGGACTATACAGTCACATATAATGTATACATCAGTACGTAGACATTTATGTATGCATACACTCTTATAATATATTCCTTGAGTGCTGTACTTCACAAGTGTGCGCTCCTGCAGTTCATCTTTTACCAGGAGCCGCTCATTTTCAGTCCCAAGAGACAGGTGTCCAACCTTTTCGCTTCTTCGAAGGGCACTGTCATGCACGCAGGCGTACAGGTCGCACCGCCCCTACTTTCCGTGGTCGGTCGCTTCCAGAGTAGACGGATCGGTCGCGGAGCCTCTTCGAAAGCCGAAAGGTCTGCAGTCGTTCGGTGCGCGATATCATCTCAATCAATCGACACCAAAATGTACGGTCCAACCGTGCTCGTGGTGGGCGGCGGCCGCGTGGGCACCTACGTGGCTTGCAAGTTCAAAAGCGCGGGCACGACGAGCGACGTGGTGCTGAAAGGAAGCCCCGCATCCAGGGGCGTGAGCGACATGCAGGTTTTCGTGGATACCATGTGCGCCGATGCCAGCGTAACCTTCGTTCGAGATTACAAACAACACGTACATAAAACTTTTGACTTTATTTTTATATCAGTAAAGACGTACGACCTTCCGAACGTTAAAAAGGAACTAGACCAATTTAAAATAACAGGAGCCATAACAATCTTGGTGCACAACGGCATAGTAGCGCCGCTGTTCGAAAACAGCGTAAGGGTGGTTATTCCGCAATCGTACGATTTCGTCGAGGAAACGATTGATGGCGAAGTTGGACAAAAAATTAAAAAGATTAACATTCACGTCAAGAACGAAGAAAAGCCGTGGGTCATGCCCGATACTTCCGAGGCTAAAAAAGTCGAGTTATTGTTAAAACAGTCAGGCATACTAGGCCAGGCGGACCCTACATTCCCCTACGGCCTTGTTCGAAAGTTCTTCATCAACGGCGTGGCGAATCTGTTATCGATTGTGGGCGATTGTAACTGCGACGGGCTTTTACTTAATCACAGGGAGAGGATGGAATTATTATACGCAGAGTTCATGGCGGTGCTGAAAGCTCCACACGCCGACGCGTTCGCGATGTTGCCACCTGACTTTCACGAAATCGTCTTCACAGGATTAGCCTCGTACGGCCAACACTTCCCCTCCACAAAGATGGACTTCGACGTGGGACGGGCGCTTGAAATCGACTCGCTGAACGGGTACGTCGTCGGGCAAGCGAAGGCACAGGGAATTCAATGCCCCGAGAACGAGAAACTCGTCGAGGAGGTGAAATTATTGGTGAAGGAAAGAGATGATGCTAAAAAAGTTGCATAGACTAGAGTATCCCCTTTTAATAAATTCACTTTTATAAA
>MDSY01145301.1_pt1 | contig 10331 bp, 10 predicted proteins | sample 811131 | NCBI WGS metagenome assembly MDSY01 (sample SAMN05326643, study PRJNA326480) | marine metagenome | isolation source: seawater | place: Atlantic Ocean: South West | collected 2010
AATTAGATATTTTTAAAAAATTAAAAAAAACTAAAATCTATTTAGTCAGTGGATATATGAGTCACAAAATTGTAAACAATAATTTAATCAAAATTAAAAATAAAGAATATGCGAGCACAAATATGCTTTATAGTTTATTTAAGTTGCAAAAACTTTTTAATGGTCAAGAGGATATTTTGATTTCATATGGTGATATAATTTATAAAAAAGATGTTTTAAGTAAATTAATTGATAGTGAGGAAAACTTTTCAACTATAGTTGATAAAGATTGGTTTAAATACTGGAAAAAAAGAATGCCAAATCCACTGGCAGATGCTGAAAGTTTGGTTTTAGATAAAAAAAATTATATTTTAGATATAGGTAGAAAAGTAAAATCAATAAAAAAAATTCAAGGACAGTATATAGGTTTAACTAAATTATCTAAAAATATTACAAAAGATTTTTTAAATGTTTGGATTAATTTAAAAAAAAATAAAAAAAATTTAAAAAAATTAAACAATCTTTATATAACTGATTTTTTTAGGATTCTTATCAGAAAAAAATTTAGACCAAAAGCTATTTTTGTAAAAAGAAAATGGTTAGAATTTGATACTATAGAAGATTTAAAGATTAATTTTTGACAGATGAGAGTAGGTATTATTATTGTTAATAATCATGTAAAAAATTATGAAATAGAGGAGTTATCTAATTTAATAAAAAGTAAATATAAAATAAAGTATATTTTTTCAGAAATTAAAGAAAAACCAAAAGAAAATAGATTTCTAAAATTTTTAAATGGTATTGTTGTAAATAATTTTTTTAACTTAGTATATCTAGAAAGAAAATTTGCATATTTAATCAGAAATAGAAATTCCTTTTTATCCAAATTAAAAGACTTAGAAAAAAATATTAATATCCTAGAACAATTCCCAGAATTAAATAAAACAAATATTCATAATTTTAAATCAATAAAGATGACTAGAAACACATATGGTTTTGATGAAGATATGAATATCAAAATAAGAAATAATTGTGACGTTTTAATCTTATTTGGGTATAATAAAATTATTGATAACATTTTCTTAAATCAAATTAAATATGGAATTCTAAGCTTCCATACATCAAACATAAATAAATATAGAGGTCGTCCCTCTGCTTTTTATGAATTTATAAACAACGAAGATAAGGGTGGAGTAACTCTACAAAATTTGAATCGAAGAATAGATAGTGGAAATATTATTGAGCAAAGAGAAACTGAAATTGTAAACTGCAAGTCATATGAAGAAACATTATGTAAAATGATGTCTCTTAAAAAAGATTTAGTAGCCAGCGGTCTATTTAAGCTAGAAAATAACATTATTTTTGAGAGAACTAATAAGGATATAAAATTATCTATAAATAAAGAAAGTAGAAAAATTAAAAATGTTTTTGCATGTCTAAAAAAAACCATCTTAAGAAGATATTTTAATTAAAATGAAAACTATAGTAACAATAGGAACTGGATATAGTGGATCATCAGCAGTTTATGAATTTCTAAGATTAACTAATAATTTTTATGATCCATTTCCTAATATAGAATTTTCACTTACTTATGATCCAGGCGGTGTTATGGATATAGATGAATGTATTAATAAAAATTTTTCACCAAATAAAACAACACTAATTTATGAACAATTCAAAAAAAATATAGCTTTTTATACAAGTAAAGATTATGGACTCAAGCAAGGTAAAAATATGTCTATTTACAATCACAGTATAACAAATTTATTAAATGAGTATTTGGAATCTTTAGTAGAAATTAAATACGAAGGGCAATCTCTATATTTAAAATATAATAATAATTTGTTTTTAAATTTTTTATCAAAATTAGCAATAAAATTTAACAAAAAAATACCAAAAGAAATATTTTTATTTTGTGAGAATGAAAATTTCCAAAAAATAACAAAGATTTTTTTTGAAAAACTTTTTAATATTAATAATCATAAAAAAAAAAATATACTATTAGATCAAGGAGGTTCAATTTGGAACCCTTATAATTCTACAAAATATTATAATGAACCAAGATGTATTTTAATTTTTAGGGATCCAAGGGATATATTTTCAGAATTTAAAAGTAAATCTGTTTATTCATATCCAGGTAAAGACATAAAAATATTTTGTGATTGGTATAAAAAAATCATGTCTAATATTAATTCTAAAGAAATAGAAAGATCTAATATTCTAAAAATAAATTTTGAAGACTTTATTAATAAAAATAAAGATACAATACATTTGATTTCAGAACATATCCAAACAGAAATAAAAACTAACAATATAAATTATGATTTTTCAAGATCAATAAGTAACATCCAAAGATATAAGAAAAACTTATCAGAGAAAGAAATTCAAACAATTGAAAATAATTTAAAGAAATACCTATATATTTAATTAGTGAATAAATTAAATCTTAAAATATTAAATCAAAATGATAATAATTTACTATACAAGTGGGCAAATCTACAGTCAGTAATTAAAAATTCACTATCAAGAAAAAAGATAAAAAAAATTGATCACGATCTTTGGTTTAAAAAAAAATTAAAATCAAAAAGTGATATTATAAAAATAATAAACATTGGAATAGTACCTATTGGAATTATTAGATTAGAAAAAAAAAATAAAAATTACTATATAAGTTATTTAATTACACCCAAATACAGAAAAAAAGGCAATGCATACAAAAGTATAAAAATTTTTTTAGCACTGCTGAGAAGAAAAAAAAAAAACTTTAAAAATTATTGCTTTGGTTAAAGAAGATAATAATCCTTCAATAAAAATTTTTGATAAATTAAAATTTAAATTTATTAATATTAAGTCAAAAATAATTACTTATAGTTATAAAATAGATTAAAATATTTTATTAATAACTTTTGGATTTATTTTCAAATATTCAAGTAAACCAATTGGATTTGGGTTTGATAATGATACTGATTGCCTTGAATTAATAGCTGGGAATCTTACAATTTTTAAAGGTATCTTGTTTTTTAAACAAAGTTTTCTTATTTTAAGTTCAGCTTTAAGTTTAATCTTAGAATAATATGAATTTTTATTTTCTAATATGTTGGATGTAGAGGGATAAAAAAAACTTATTTTTTGTTTATAGCGCTTAAGTAAAAGCAGTGGAAAGTTCAAAAAAATAAATTCATAATCTTTTCTTACTGACAAAGGTAGCTCATTATCAAAATATATTTTAGGTGATGCAAAATAAAAAATTTTTATTGGCAAATTATTACCAATTATTTTGTCTATTTTACTAATTTTATCATAAACGTTATATTTAATCGGGAAAACATTGTTAGAATTTTTTTTAATTTTATTTTTATTAAAAGTAACAAATTTATTAATTTTTTTATTATTACTTATTATATCAAATATATTGCGACCAAGACCTTGACTGCCACCAATAATTAAAACATTATATTTAATATTTTTTATTTTATTTTCTAATATTTCATTTTGAATGTTTTTAATTTTTTTAATTATAGGCCTTTCTAAAGTTTGAAAACCTATTATAAATTTTTTATAAGTTAATTCATTTGATATGATCGGTAGTCTTGGATCAAGTTTTTTTGATAATATTTTTATCTTATTATTTTTTAATTTAAAATTTTTATTAAAATTAATATTAATTTTGCTAATTATAGAATCTTGACCAGGATATATAGTTCCAACATATTTTGATAAAGTATTTAGTATAATGTGAATTTTATTAAATAATATATTCTGACTGAATTTTTTTTTATTTGGAAATGGTAACAGTATTTTTTTATCAAATATCTTAAACCCTTTTAACTCGAAATTCTTTCTAATTGAAATTTTTATATATATTTTTTTTTGACCTTCTTGATAAATATTAAAATTTTTTTTTTTTTTAATAATTGAGATTGGATATTCATATCTTAAATGTTTTAAAAAAATAATATTAATATTAAATATATCATTATTTTTGATCAATTTAATAAAATTAATTATTTCTAAGATTTTAATTATTACAAATGTGCCATGACATATTTTTTCTCCAAATATGGAGTTATAACCAGTCAAAAAATCAATGTGAATTTTATTTGTATCTCCAGAATCTTTTGAATATTTTAAACCTTCTTTTTCTAAAATGTTAAATTTCTTCATTTTTTTTAACTAGTGATATTGTATTTTTATTTATTAGAGTCTTACCTAATCTGAACAAACTTTTCGCAGTCATACTTTTTAAGTAGAATCTTCCAAATTTTACTTTGTTTAAAAATTTATTGTATTTTTTTTTTTTCAAAAATACTTAAATCTGTAATTAAATCAGATTTTAGGTCTCTTACAAAATATCTAGTTTGTACTTTTGTTTTCTTTTTTTTATCAATAACAAGACCATTAAAATATTTAAAATACCTATATGGAACCATAAGTTTCTGTTCTAAATAGTGAATAAATGTCATTCTGTCTATATCACAACCTATGCAAATTATTTTTCCATTATGCTTATATAGGAAATCAAAAAAAGTGTTATTTCCGAAGCAATCTCTAATTGTACACTTTGTAATTTTTTTTGCCAATTTTCCTGTAACAGCAACACTAAAAATTGGATGCTCCGTTCGTAAAACACCTTTTTTTTTTCTAAATATTTCTGAAAAATATCCAACTTTGCTTTTACTTTTTTTTAAATCAAAATTTTTTTTTTCAGTAAAACTATATGTAAAGGTTGGAACTATAATGGTCCCATTTGGACTAAAATAATCTATTAACTTATCACAAAAAAAATCGACTTTTTTTTTGTTATTTTTTAAATGATATTGTGCACAGACTGCACTATCTACGTGTAACATAACAAGATCTGATTTAGAAATATTTAAAGAAATTAATTTCTTTTCTAAGTCTAAATTATCTTTCATTTTTTTTCTTAACGTGTTGTTCTAAATTTTTAATTGATTTTATTTCTGAAATTTCTTTAATAGTGAACTTTATATTAAACTCATCTTCTACTGCTAGAAGTAAATTAAAATTGCCTAGAGAATCCCATTCTTTTAAGTCTCCCATTTTAAGCTTAGTTATATTTTTTGGTATCTTTGATTTTGAGAATGTTTCCTCAAGAATTTTTTTAATATTATTATTTTTTTTATTATTCATAGACTTCGATATTTTTAATTTTCATTTTATTTAAATTTCCTATGTATAAATTTCGTTTACCATATAATTTATAAATTCTTTTATAATCAATATTGTACTCATTATTCTTTAATAATTTAAAGTTATGTTCTTTAAAAAAACTCTTAACAACTAAATTTTTTTCAGTTGGAAGATACTGCCCTATAATATATTTATATTTTTTCATTGAAAATTTAATCGCTTCATTTGTTAGCCATGATTCATAATATCGTCCTATTACTCTACAGCTCATTACTAAATTTTCTAAAAAAATAACATCGCTATTAATTTTGCTTAAATAAACAGATCCAACTATCCCATGGTCTCCATAATTATCTTTTAGTGACCCTAAAAAACAATATTTCCCATTGATATTATTAAATTTTTTAATATCTTTATTTGTATATCTTTTTGTTCTGAGGTTATATTGATTTGTTTTTAAGTTAATTTGTTCAGCTCTGTCAATATTAGAATTATTAATATCAATTTTTTTTGCTGATAGCTTTATTGATTTTAAATAATTAATTTTATCATTATTTGTATCCTTGTCCCTAATAAATTTTGCTCTTGCAAAATATTGATTTGTTTTATTTTTATCTTCTTTAGTTGTATTAAATTTTGATAGCTGGTCTAAATTTTTTAGTTGATCTGGCCAAGAAGATATGTCGTCTGATACTTCAACCGTAAAAACTTCTTTAGCAAATCTTTTCATTTGGTCCCTTTCTATTGGATTGTCGTCCCAAAATACAAAACTATCCATCCCAAGATCAAGTTCTTTAGCTAGTAATTTAATATTCTTATATTTTTCATTCCAATCTATTCTCCAAGAAACTATGTCCCTTTTTTTCAAAAACATTGAGTTATGATTTCTGAAAACATTCCATACGTCAGCTTCATTATTTTTACTAAGGATTGCAATTATTATCCCTTTAGTAATATAGTTTTTAATTACTTTTTGAAAATCCCCAAATATTTTCCCTTCTCCATCTTGTCCAATTTTAATATTTTTAATACCATCCTCACCAATAACACCTCCCCATAAAGTGTTGTCACAGTCTAGTACCAATACCTTTGAGGGAGCATTGTATATTCTATGAATAATTTTATTTAAAGAGGATGCTAGAATTTTAATTCCATAATTAGATAAATAAGAATGAGCATAATACCAATTACGTTTTTCAATGCAGGAATTTAATCCCACGATTGAAAATTCCTTATCATAATCAATTATAAATAGATTTTTATATTTTTTTGTTAATTTATAGATTTTCTGAAAAAACCAATTATTGATAATTTGTTTTTCACTATTGAATTTTGCTAAAGAAATTAAATTTTCACTATTATTAGAACAATAACCGACAACAATATTATTATCTTGTTTTTTAATTCTTATTTCTAATAACTTTAAGAAGTTATTAATATTTTTTTTTGTATTGGTAATTTTTGAATTTATAAAATCATCTAAAAATAGGTTTATGCTTAAGATTTCAGAATCATCATTTAGCAACTCATCATGCCAATTTCCATATGAACTAAATTTATATTTGAGATTATCAGAAAGATTTGACCAATTTTTATTATTGGGTACAAGATAAGATGAACTGGTTAGTTTAAGCTTTAACATTTGTATTTATCCTTTGTATATATTTAATCAAAACTATTTCAATGATTATATAATTCAATTAATTAACTAATTTTATATTAGTATTCAAATAATTCATCATTTGCATATATGGTTTTTTGTAAAATTTAAAATAAATAATAGCTGGCAAGTTCTTAGTAATTTTATTTTTTTTTGGGTTGTTTGAAAAATTTTTAGAGTTAATTAATCCTTTATTTTTTAATAAATGATTTGAAAATTTTATATTTTTAGACACAGTTTTAGTTTGAATGATATATGTAATAATCTTCTTCAAATTTTTTACTTTGTTTTTAATTTTTTTATTTAAGAATAAATTTATAAAAGAGACGATAGGATTTTCATTTCCTCTTAATATTTCACTGCTAGCTGCATGAAAGTGAGGGCTCATCTCAAGAAAATAAAACTCATCTTTAAAAATTATAAAATCTATTGTTAATGGCCCAACATAATTTTTAAGTTTGTTAAAAAGTTTTTTTAAATTTATATTTAATTTTTGTAATTTTTCTTTATTTAAATCTGCAGGTTGGATAATTGAGCTATTTTTTTTGCCCTCTCCTTGTTTGTACAAATTTAGAGATGTTGATATAATTTTTGATTTTTCTTTATTTATTAAGCAATCTACGGAATAGGTTTTGCCCTCTATATACTCTTCAATCATTATATATTTTGAATATTTAAAGGCTATTTTAGATGCATTAATTAATTTATTTTTAGAAAAGTTTTTTATAGTAGAAACCCCTCTACCATTATTTTGATCAATAGATTTAATAGTAATTTTACTGTTTTCTTTTTGGTTAAAAATTTTTCTAATTATTATGCTAGTGATTTCTTTTCCGTAAAAAATAGTTCTTGGGGTGTAAATTTTTGATTCTCTGAAAATTTTTTTACTATTCTCTTTATTGGTAAACAGTTTTGCAAATTTTAAATTTAATCCATTTATTTTAAATTTTTGATTTATTTTTGCAACAGATGTCATAGCATAATCTGCAACACCATAAGTTGATATAAAATTAAATTTGCTCTTTAATAAATTTAAATTTTGAATAATTTTTTTAGAATCTTTTAAATCTAAATTCAAAAAAATATCAGCATATATTTTTGAAGCACAATTCAAATTTCTATCAATTAAAATAATATTAATATTTTCTTTTCGAATAGATTTAATGGCTAGCTTTTGAGACAATCCACCACCAAGATAAATTATAGCTTTCTTTTTCATTAACCTTTTTCACAAATCCATATAGGTCTTGAGGCCATTCCTGTTACCATGGATTTTATAAATTTATTATTTTTTTTATAATCAACCAGTTTTTTATTTCTTATACATTCATAGTTACTGTAGCTTGACTTAATTTTTAAGTTACCCTTGGTGTAACTGAGATTATCTAAATTTCGTATTGTTCCAAAAGCTTTAACTTTCCAACCAGACTCTTCTAATAATTTTGATATAAATTTTACAGAGTCCTTTGAAGGAAAAAGAGTTTCTTTTCCAGAGTTCCCAGTTTGAAAAAATAAATTTGATGTCTTTTTTCCCAGTAATTTAAGTCTTTTTTTTGCATAATTCCTCCATCCTCCTAAGCTATTTACCTTGTTTTTATCAAAATAATTTCCAGCATGATGTAATACATTTAGCTCTATAATTAAGTCTGATTTTGGTAAATTTTTAATATTCTCTAAGGTAATTGGTTTAGGGTGCGATTTTATTTTTTTTTCAATTTGATTTAGTTTTGCAAATTCATTTGTTAAACTTGAATATTTTTTTATTGGTTCAAACCCAGTTGCATTACATTTATAATGATAAGCTAAATTTAATATAAAAAAACCAATATTAGAACCAATTTCAACAACACTTTTTGGAATTTTTTTTGTATTTTTTATCAAGAAATTATATCTAGGGGTATCTAATTTAATCTGATCTTGTTTATATAGTGAAAAATTAATATTATTTTTTAGATTCTTAATAATAAAAGTAGGTATTTCTTGATAATTTGTAAAAATTATTTTTTTTTCATTAAGTGTTTTTTCTAATTTAATATTTTTAATTTTATTCATAATTTTATATCTAAGATATATTAAATATTTGAAAGCAAAAGATAGATTGGAATTAATTTTAAATGTTTATAGTTATAAAAATTTAGAAAATATCTGATTTTAGTCTTTTATTCACCTTCATGTTTGTATCGATATAGCTGATTGTATTGAATATTCAATATTTTTAAAGTATTTATTGCTTTATATAATGAAAAACAAATACTCTACATCTCACAATATCAGAAATACTTTTTATAAAAAATGAAAATTGCAAATATTGAAATTAACAGTAAAAAAAAGCCAATATTAATTTCTGAAATTTCAGGAAACCATGGTGGTAAGCTATCTAATGCAATTAAGTTGGTAAGAGAGGCAGCCAGAAATGGTTCTGATTTAATAAAATTACAAACCTATCGAGCTACAAGACTAACTTTAAATTCTAATAAATCTGAATTTATAATCCAGGATAAAAAAAGTATTTGGAAAAAAAGAAAACTTTTTGATCTTTATAAAGAAGGAGAAACACCAAGAGAATGGCATTATAAATTATTCGAAGAAGCTAAAAAATTTAATGTTAAATGTTTTACCTCAGTCTTTGATGAAGATGATATTGAGTTTCTTGAAAAATTAAAAGTTCCAGCATATAAAATAGCTTCATTTGAAAGTACTCACTTTCCACTAATAGAAAAAGTTATTAAAACAAAGAAACCTATATTGATTTCCACAGGACTAAATAATTATAAAGAAATCCTTGAATTAGTAAGATTTTTAAAAAAAAAAAATTGTAAAAATTTTGCTTTATTAAAATGTACAAGCTCATATCCTGCAAAACCAGAAAGTTTAAATTTATCTTTAATTTCAGATATGAAAAAAAAATTTAAATGTGAAATTGGATACTCAGATCACTCATTGGGATATACAGCAGCAATTGGGTCAATACATTATGGGGCAAGTTTTATTGAAAAACATATATGTCTAAATAGATCAATAGGAATTGATGCAAAATTTTCACTTAAAGTAAAAGATATTCCTGATTTTAAAAATCACTTAATTGATGCATACAAAACAAAAGGCAGAATGGTTTATGGTCCGACTAAAGAAGAAAAAAATTATCTTAAATTTAGAAGATCGATTTATGTATGTAAAGATATCGAAAAAAATGAAAAATTTTCTAAAAAAAATATTATGATTATTAGACCTTCTTTTGGATTAGAGCCTAAAAACATCAAAAAGATAATTGGAAAAATAGCAAAATGCAAAATTAAATTTGCATCACCTTTAAAATGGAAATATATAAAAAATAATTAATTTTAATTAAATTATAAATGATTAAACCATGTATAATTGGACTCGGATATGTTGGACTACCAATTGTATTGAATCTATCAAAAAAATATCAAACACTAGGATATGATATTGATAAAAAAAGAATAAATGATTTAATTAGGGGAAAAGATATATTTAATGAGTTTGATAAAAAAAAACTAAAAAATTGTAAAGCTGTATATAC
>MDSY01015211.1_pt1 | contig 10330 bp, 5 predicted proteins | sample 811131 | NCBI WGS metagenome assembly MDSY01 (sample SAMN05326643, study PRJNA326480) | marine metagenome | isolation source: seawater | place: Atlantic Ocean: South West | collected 2010
AACAAGGCGGTGAGAAACATGAGAAGAATACTGTGTCACGTATGGTGTCATGCATGGTGTCACGCATGGTGTCACGCATGGCGTCACGCATGGTGTCACGCATGGTGTCACGCATGGTGTCACGCATGGTGTCACGCATGGTGTCACGCATGGTGTCACGCGTGGGGCAAATAGGTCTGTGAGACTTGCCTGCAGCTGTAAGACTTGGATGAGCTCGTGATACGCGCGTGGCTGCCACTCGCAGAGCGCGTGCACGCGGCGGAGGAAGGCGGCAGCTGCGTGCACATCCGCCTCGAGCGTGCGCGAGCAGGGCACGCTCGCAGAGTGGGAGGCGCGAGTGGACGAGTCGGAGGTGACATGAGACGCAAGTGCGTTGGGTGGAGTAGTAGACACCACATCCGTTGTGGGACGCGCTGTGGGACGCGCTGTAGGACGCGCATCAGACGCCTCCTCTCTTGCGGGGGGCTTCTCAAGGGGGGGGCTGCCTTCCTTCTGAAGGGGGGGGCTTCCTTCCTTCTGACGGGGGGGGCTTCCTTCCTTGTGCAGCCGTATCCATCTGTTCCGTACGGACGAGTCCGAGCGACCGGTGGTGAGCGTGGCGGCAATCTGTGCCCACTTGCACCCGTAGATGCGCACACCCTCTTCAATCTGCTCGTCCTCCTCCGCGCTCCACTTCGAGTGCTTGTCCGCCTTGGTGCACTCGGAGGTGACGAGATCACGTGTACCTCCGTTGGCTGTGGCAGATGAAAGAGACGCTGTGGAGCCCGCGGAGAGCATGGAGGTGGACACCCCGGCTGCCTGTGTGAGCCCACTCGCTGCCGGCATGCACCCACTCGCTCCCGGTGTGAGCCCATTCGCTCCCGTTGTGAGCCCACTCGCTCCCGGTTTGCCCGCGCGCGCTGCCGACGCGCGCGCGCGCGCTGCCGGTTTGCCCGCCCGCGCTGCTGATTTGGACCCCCCAGCTCGACTTCGGGCGCTCTTCGCCACGGGTGCTGCTGGGGGCTTCCTGGTAGCAGCTACGGCCGCCTTCTTCGCCACAACCGCCGACCCGGCTCCCGGTGCGACCGGCGCGCAGCGCTTGCGTAGACGGCCAGATGAGGCCTGGCAGAGTGCTGCCTCTGCTTGGGGTATCACGTGAAGCCCGGGGTGCCGATCGCGGAGGATGCAACCCATGGTGCCGCAGCGATCGTAGTTGAACTCCAAGACTGGACGCGCCGCGGCGACCGGGCTCAGCAGCCCATCCGCGAGCCCGCAGACGCTGTTCGGGTCGGGAGAGTTTTCCTCTTCATCGGCCGTAGACACTTGTGTCGGCTGCGGCTCACAAAGGTGCGGCGCGCTGGTGAGCCCTGCAGCAGTCATGCTGCCGGCGCGCTCTGGGAGCTCTATCGCCCGCGCCAGAGCTGGGGTCCACGCCGCGAAGGCTGCACCCAACGCCGCGAATCGCGAGCGGCCCGCTACACGATTCTTTCGTCAGCCACAAAACAAGTTTTTCCCTCCTCGAAGTAGCCTACAGTACATAAGAAATAAAAAAAGTTCACCTATTACACTAACATGGGGGGGGGGTATTCGGCGAGTGTGCACGAGGAAAGTCTCCACAGACAGAGAAGCTGTGAAGATGGCCTCAGAGCAGTCGCGTGGCGGCATCAACGTGCGCGACGTTGCGTCGAGCGACTTCGTCATTGCCTACGCCGCTCACCTGAAGCGTATTGGCAAGATCGAGGTCCCCAAGTGGGCCGACCTGGTCAAGACTGCTTCCTTCAAGGAGCTCGGCCCGTACGACCCGGATTGGTATTACATTCGTGCAGGTGTGCCCGCGCTCTGTTGGCGACGCCCCCCGGGCCGAGTCGGACGCGTCTGCTGCGCCTCCCCTCTCATCACCAGAGCGCGCGCGCCTCCCCTCCCATCACCCCTCCGAGCACCAGACTTCTCACCCTGCCTCTGCCATCCCCGCGCTGCGCAGCTGCCATCGCTCGTCGTATCTACTTGCGGGGTGGCACTGGGGTGGGCGCGCTCAAGAAGGTCTTCGGCGGGCGTAAGATGCGCGGCACGCGCCACGAGATCTTCTCCAAGGGCTCTGGATCGATCGCCAGGCATGCGCTCAAGCAGCTCGAGCTGCTCAAGATCATCGAGAAGGTGCCGGATGGCAAGGGGTGCGTGCAGCTTCCCCCCCTCCCCCTCGCCCCCCCGCCCCACGGCGCCTCCTCTGGCATCAGAGTAACGAGGCTGCTCCCGGTGAGCCGGTGGCGGCGCTCTCGAGATGACAGCCTCGCAGACGTTGCTGCTTTTTGGCGGCAGCGCCGACGGCACACACTGAATGGGCAGCCGCCTTCTCAGATCACCGCCCCTGACTCCCCTCTCTCTCACCATGCGCCTCGCTCCCTCCCACAGGCGGAGGATCACTGCGCAGGGCCAGCGTGACCTTGACTCCATCGCCGGACAGATCAACACCCCGCAGTAAGCTGGCTAGCGGGGGGCGCTTGCTCGTAGTGCTCTAGTCTTTGTACACGACGCATTTTCTCTTCAGATGCTGCATTGAGAATGCCCGTGTGTCGAAGCTCGTGCTGTGACGGGCCTCGCAACCCAGCGATCCTTTCTTGTGGATCTCTGGGCGCGGCAGTTTACATGCTCTTCTATTGGTCGTTTTTTACGCATAGGAGGGAACCACTTTCACTTTGCGCTGAGCACCATCTAGCGAATAGGAAATCTGTCACACATTTGTATACTGCTGTTAGCTCAACGTGTAACGTGTGTCATTTAACAGTCTGACGAGCAGCCATATCGCATATGTGATGAATTATAGAATCATACACATATATATCAAGATATCTCTTTTAACATAAACATATATAAATATTAATATATTATTATATATAAATATTTAATATATATATATAGATGAAGATTAAATCTATAGATTAAGATATATAATTTATTAATATAAATATATATTTATGCGTATATCAAATTTAATAAATCAAACGGGGGACGAACTACAGAAACAGTATATTTATATTTAATATATTTATATTAGAATAAATAATAATCACAATGTTTATGTTAACAATAACAAGCCATATGAATAATGTATAATGAACGTTATTGTTATAATCATAATAATCATAATGTATTAATGTATTGATATTCGAAACCAAGACGGCAAAAGCTCTATATCTAATATCATACCATGCAGATGCCTTTACTAGTTGCTGCGCGTCCAGGCTGCTCTCTGCCACGGACGCGCACACTGGATCAGCTGAAACTGAGTCTCTGCCGAATGCCGACTCGATTGCCTAGACCTAGTCGTATGCATGGCGTACCTGCCGGCTCGCAAACCACATGCAAACATGGCTGAGTGCTGAAGTTGGTGATGCGTACCCTACCTGTCGTGTGACCTCTCGCCCATCTCCAACACCGCCTCCCGCCTCGAACCGCCTCAAGGACTCGCAGGCGGGCTCTAGTCGGACTTGAGCCGCTTTGCGAGCTCGATGCGCTGCATGCGCCGTCCGAAGAATTTGAGCACCTCGTCCACAAGGATGACGGGGAAAGAGAAGATGAGGACGAGCATCCAGTCATTCCACGTGAGCGGTACAATCTCAAAGATGGAGGCGAGGAACGGCACGTAGAGGATGACAAAGTGGAGTCCGAAGGAGACGGCCATGGCGACGAGGAGCCAAGGGTTGGCCCACGGCGGCATCTGGAGGAGTGACCCATCCTCCGAGAGCGCGTTGAGCGCGTTGAACATCTCGATGGTGACGAGCACCGAGAGCGAGAGGGTGGAAGCGGTCTGCTTGCCCTCTCCCGTCATGTAGGCGCACGGCTTGGCGCTGAGGTCGAGGCCGCCGTTGGCCGCCCACGTTTTGAAGTTGGGCTTGTAGGGCGACTCGGGCATGATGCTCGAGAACTCGCTGCACTTGCCCCAGTTGGAGAGGTGCTCGAAGCCGATGAGGGGCTGGCCGTACTCGGACCAGTCGTACCCAATGTACCAGTACGCGAAGACGCCGACGGTTGCGAAGCCCACGTAGAGGCCGACGATCATGTAGCGGAAGAAGACCCACGGCGTGATGAGCTGGTCGTCCGAGCGGCGCGGCGGCTTCTTCATGATATCAGCATCCGGCGGGTTGAAGCCGAGCGCGGTGGCGGGCGGCCCGTCGGTGACGAGGTTGACCCAGAGCAGCTGCACGGGGATGAGGCCCTCGGGGAGCCCGAGGAGCGCGGTGAGGAAGATGGAGGCCACCTCGCCAATGTTGGAGGAGATGAGGTAGCGGATGAAGGCCTTCATGTTGGAGTAGATGGAGCGCCCCTCCTCGACGGCGGCGACGATCGTCGCAAAGTTGTCGTCTGCGAGCACCATGTCGGAGGCCTCCTTGGCCACCTCCGTGCCGGAGATGCCCATCGCGATGCCGATGGCGGCCTGCTTGAGCGCGGGCGCGTCGTTGACTCCGTCGCCGGTCATCGCCGTCACCTCTCCCGCCCTCTTGAGGATCTTGATGAGCTCCTGCTTGTCGCGAGGCTCGGTGCGCGAGAAGACCATCGACGACGAGTGCGAGGTGAGCATCTCGTTGCGCTTCTTGTCGGAGAGCGCGAAGAAGTCGTGCCCCGTGAACGAGCGCCCCGCGATGTTCTCCTTCTTGCCAAAGATGCCAATCTCGCGCGCGATCGCCTCGGCCGTCGGCTTCGTGTCGCCGGTGATCATCACGACGCGGATGCCGGCGGTGGCGCACGCGGCGATGGCGGGGCCAACCTCGGGGCGAGCGGGGTCCTTGATCCCGCAGAGGCCGACGAAGATCATCTCCGACTCGAGCGCCGCAAACTTGGACGGCGTCGCGAGCAGCTTCTGGGCGCGGTGCGACGGACCGTCATAATCGGAGAGCTCGCCAACATCCTCCTTGATGGCCATTGCGAGGCAGCGGAGGGGTCGCGCGGCCATGCCCTCGACGTGCTTGAGGACGCGCGCGCGCTGCATCGGCCCGAACGGCACCGTCGTGCCGTCCGCGAGCCGCGCGTGCGAGCAGCGAGCGATGACCGACTCGGGCGCGCCCTTGACGAACAGCTGGTTCTTGCCGGAGCCGGCGGCCGACTTGGCCGACTTGCCGCTGCCGCCGGTGGAGGCGCGGCGCGTGGAGACGCGCACGGCGCGCGTGCGGCGCGAGGGCGTGCCTGCCGACGCCGCCTCCTCCTCCTCATCCGCCGCCCCCCCAGAGTTGAAACCGCAGAGGGTCGACATCGACTTGCGGTCTCGCGAGAACTCGAGCACCGCGTTCCGCGGGAACTGCTCGGCCCACGAGTCGTTGGCTTGGCGGCACGCGGCGGCAGGGTCGGTGGGGCGGCGAGCGTCGGGGAGCCCGATCTTCTCGCAGACCACCTTGAGCGCCGCTTCCGTCGGCTCGCCCACGCGCTCGTACTTGCCGTCCACGTAACGGATGGTCGCCTGGTTGCAGAGCGAGCACACCTTTGCGAGGTCGAGGACTCCCGGCTTGAGAGTCTTGAGCCCCTTGACGTCGCCCTCGGGGGAGTAGGAGGTGCCCGTCACCTCGTGCTCCTTGAGCTCGTCCGCCGCGTTGTTCGGGTACGCGAGCGCCACCACGGTCATCTGGTTGGTGGTGAGCGTGCCCGTCTTGTCGCTGCAGATGACCGTCGTGCAGCCGAGCGTCTCCACCGACGGGAGCTTGCGCACGATGGCGTTGCGCTTGACCATCTTGCGCGTGCCGAGGGCGAGGCAGAGGGTGATCACCGCCGGCAGCCCCTCGGGGATCGCCGCCACGCCGAGCGCCACGGCGATCTTGAGGTAGTAGATGAGGCCGTGCCAGAAGCCGCCGTGGACGGGGTCGGAGAACTGCTTGTAGTTCATCACCCAGACGAGGACGCAGATGACGGCGATGACGCGCGCGAGCTGCTCGCCGAAGGCATCGATCTTCTGCCCCAGCGGCGTCTTCTCCTCGTCCTCCGCCGCCTCCTGCACGTTGGCCTGGATCAGGCCGATCTCGGTGCGCATGCCGGTGGCGACGACGATGCCGACAGCGCCGCCGTTCGAGACCGTCGTGCCGGAGAACATCATGTTGAGCTTCTGCTGGATGCGCACGTCGTCGGCGACGGGATCCAGCTGCTTCATCACCGTCTCGCTCTCGCCCGTGAGCGCGCCCTCGTCCGTGCGCACCGTGGTCGTCTTGAGGCGGAGCACGCGGATGTCGGCCGGAATCTTGTCGCCAACGTTCACCTCGACGATATCTCCCGGGACGAGCTCGGAGGCGGGGAGGTCGGGGACGAGCTCGCCGTCGCGGATGACGTGGGCGCAGCAGTTCTGCAGCTCCTTGAGCGCCTCGAGCGCGTTCTCCGCGTTGTGCTCCTGCCAGACGCCCACGACGGCGTTGATGATGAGGATGAGCAGAATGACAAACGGCTCGACGAACGCCTGCATGCCCTCGCCCTCGTTGTCCTCGAAGAAGGCGAGGACGAAGGAGAGGACGGCGGCACCCAGCAGAATCTTCACCAGCAGGTCGTCGAACTGCTGAAGCACCAACTTCCACAGAGGCGTCCCTTCTTCCTTGTCGAGCTCGTTGCTGCCATACTCGGCTCGAGCCTTGGCAACCTGCGACTTGCTGAGGCCCTTCTTCTCGCTGACGCCGTACGAGGCGAGCACGTCCGAGGCGGAGGCAGACCAAGGCCGCATAACGCCGATCGGACTAGGTCTGTGACAGGCAGGACGCGGTACGACGCTCAGCGTGGCTGAGAGGCGCGAGCGTGGCGCAGGGGTGGTGGCTGCGCACCGCAGCGACGGGAGCGCGTGCGGGGGTGGGAGGGGCGTGTGGGTGTGTGCTCGTGTCGCTGAGTGGGATGGGTCCCACACACGCCGCAGCGCGAGCGCCTCGCGGGAGCCACGCGGCGCAGAGACAGCTCAGGCCGCTGGCCTGGAGGCCAGGCGCTGCAGCAGAGGTCTGTGCGGCACTGCCACCGTGAGCGCCAGCTCTGCGCGTGTGCGTGTGCAGACAGGTTCCGGCTACAAGAGAGCCGCCACTGCACCGCTCAGCCACGCAGCGCTGCGCCGCACGCTCGCCGGAACTGCCGCGCAGCGCGCCGAGGGCGATTCGCAACGCACCTCCTTGACGATTTTTCGCGGTTGTGTGAGAAAAAGGGCAAGAAAAACCACGTCACTCCTAAAAAATCAAGGAAAACCGGAAAACCCAACCGAGAGCCGAAACTTGGCGTGCCGCAAAAGCCGATAAGCATGCTGCGCACTCGGCGTCGGCCGCTCGTGCTGGCCGCCCTGGGCGTGCTGCTCGTGTGCACGGCGGAGGGTGCGGCGCTGAGGCTACCGCGACTCCCATGGCGGCGCAAACAACCCACCGACCGCCCAGCGCCAACGCTGCCCACCCCCCCCGCCGAGGCGCCAGCAGCCGACAAGCCGCCTGCGCTGGCGACGCCGGCGACGCTCCTCCTGCAGCAGCAGCTCGCCGAGGCGGAGGCGGAACGGCTGACGCTGGAGGCTAAGGCGCTCAAGCTCGAGCTCGAGCTCCGCAAGCTCCGCCGCGACGGCGTCGACGCGCTCCCGCCTGCCGAGACGGTCCCGCAAAGCACACCGCTGCCCGAGGCGCCTGCGGCGGCAGCGGCGGTGGCGGCCGCGGCTGGAGCTGGTTCCGCATCGCCACTTCCGGCTGCCGAGGCCGCCGCGGCGCCAGCTGCGCCCTCCTCGCTTCAGGAGCGCAACGAGACCTCGGCGTCGATGTCCATCTCGGCCACCGCCCCGAGCACCGCCCCAAGCACCGCCTCGACCACCGCCTCCTCCCCCGACCCACCCGTTGACGAAGCACAGAAGGAGGGCACATCAGCAAGCGGGGGGCTCGGCTGGTTCAATCTCGGCGACTCGTCCAATAACGACTCGACCAATTCGGATGACGAGAGTGACCCGTCATCAGACGCGCGTGCGATGGCAATCTTCTCCGAGTTGGGATTCCTACCCGACGCACTCCCCCCGTCGGAGCGTCTGACGGCAGATGAGATCAAGATCCTCACCGAGACCGTCTTCGGCATCGACTCCTTCACCGCGCGGGAGCCAGAGGCCCTCCCGATTGGTACCCTCTTCCCAGGCACGTCTTATATTCATTTTCGCCAAGTGTCACTCCCCAAGTGTCACTCCCAAGTGCCAAACCCCGAATGCCACACCCCAAATGTCCCACTCCATTGTCCCCATAAACCACCCGCTGCTCCTTCTCGATTCCACTCAAGCAGGCAGCGTGCGCAAGTCGGCGAACGCGACCAGCGCCACTGTCCAGCAGCGCCTCGCCGAGTCGTCGCTTTCGACCCGCCTGAGGCTCTTTTTGATCGCCGATCCCGTCATCCGTCCGTTTGAGCCCTCGGGCACAATCGCGGATCTTGATGGCCCTCCCGAGCCCGAGCCAACCTACCTGGCGATCCCCACATCGATCGACACGATCCCAGCGTTAGGGAGAGGCTCCGCACTCCCCTTTGCCGCACCGGCGACGCTCTTCATCAGTCTCGTCTTCACATTTGCCTTTGCCGCGAGCGTCTATCTCCCCCCGAATCTCATCCTCGATGAGACGGCCGAGTCGCTGCCGCCGGAGCTCGCGCTCGCGCTCGAGCAGTCGCTGCCTCTCGCACTCGGTATGGTCTCGCTCCAGTTCGTCCACGACCTCGCGCACTTTGCCGCGGCGCGAAGGCACAATCTGCGGCTGGCGCCGCCGCTGCTGCTCCCCTCGCTCGATCTCGGCAATATCGGCTCGCACATGCCGCTCGCCTCCTTCCCCGCCAACCGCACCGCCCTCGCCGACTTTGCCCTCTCGGGCCCGCTCGTCGGTGGCTCCGCCTCGGCTCTCTCTTTTCTCATAGGCCTCGCCCTCACCGCCTCCGCCTCGGAGCAGGCGATTGCGAGCTTCCCCTCGGTGCCCGCTTCGGCGATTCATGCATCCCTGCTCAGTACGATACTCGTCGATCTCGTGCTGCCCGCGCCGCCCGCTGAAGTGGCGACCGTCGCCGCGAGCAGCGGCGCCTCCCTCGCCCTCCATCCGCTCGCGATCGCCGGCTTTGTCGGGCTCCTCTCCAACGCGGTCGCGATGCTCCCGTGTGGGCGTCTCGACGGCGGGCGCGCGGCGATCGCGTGCTTTGGCAGGCGGCCTGCGGGAGCGCTTGGCGGGCTCACCGCTGTGATCGCTGTGGGCGCAGCGCTCCTCAATAATAGCCCGAGCGCCGCCGCCGCCGGAATACTCATGACGTGGACCACGTATGTGCTCTTCCTCGCAAGGCAGGGCGAGGTGCCATGCCTTGACGAGATCACCGAGGTGGATGATACCAGATACAATCTGCTCCTCGCGATGATCTCGCTCGCGCTGCTCGTGCTCTGGCCGGGACCAGATGGCGTCGCCGGCGCCGAGCAGCTCACGACGCGGCTCGGGGGATTCGACGCCAACTTTTGAGCAGGGGTGAGAGCTGAGTGCGGTGGAATATACATTCAGTCACTGCAGTACCATGAGCTTTAGACTTGGCAGCTATAACCACAGAACGTTCGCTAGATGTAGTTTTTGGATACACTGACGTACGTCCGACTCATGTCCAAGTTCCTACAGAAGTTGCCTAGGATGAAGATAGATATCAAGATCGACACATGCATCAGAGCGGTATACCGTATACGTGCTGGATGTGTGTGTATTACTATTATATATACGCGCAGTTATGCATATGTTGTGTAAATACACATTGTTATGTTACACCGCGAGCTACAAGTACAACGCTTGAAAGTGCAAAGTCAGCGCGCGATTACATCGAATGAGACTCAGACTGAGACTCCAAAAATACGCACGCCCAAAGCACTGCGCGCAACAACGCGCCTCGCGCCCTCTAGCTCGTGCGCCCCTGAAAATTGCCCCACGTCACACATATCGGCAAGTTTGGTTCCGAGCCAACATGCGCCAACCGCCCAATGTAAAACCTGGCCTACGGGGGCCACTCTTGGCAGCCCTGCGCACTAAGCACCCGACACACTCATCTAGAGGAGATTGGCGAAAGGGTCCGACGCCTTGGGCGCAGGCGCGGCAGCCGCCGGGTAGTTCCTCCCATTCGCCATGCCCATGTTGGGCATGGCTCCGTTAGGCACGCCCCCCATCTGCTGCGCCATGCCCATGCCGCCCATGCCGCCCATGCCGCCCATGCCGCCCATGCCGCCCATGCCGCCCATGCCGCCGCCTCCCATGGGCGCCATGCCGCCGCCCATCGGTGGCCGCATGCCACCGCCCATCTGCTGGCCCATACCGCTCATAGGCGCCATCCCCCCTCCCATCCCCCCTCCCATCCCCCCTCCCATCCCCCCTCCCATCCCCCCTCC
>MDSY01069072.1_pt1 | contig 10330 bp, 8 predicted proteins | sample 811131 | NCBI WGS metagenome assembly MDSY01 (sample SAMN05326643, study PRJNA326480) | marine metagenome | isolation source: seawater | place: Atlantic Ocean: South West | collected 2010
AGTGGAGTCGCAATGGGCGCTAATTTATTCCATGGTAAGTCAATTTCCGAAGCGTCAGTTTGAACCAATGCCCATTCAATTCTATCAATCCATGACATTAAATTTTCATCAATAAATTTGCTGGTAATATAGATAGTTGCTGGGACTTCAAGCTGCTCAAGAATAGGAAGCGCCACCGAATAATTATTTTCAAAACCATCATCAAAAGTCACTGCAAAGGCACCTTTTGGCAAGATACTCGCATTAACCTTTGCTTTCAAAATATCGTCCATAGAAACTGGATGGCCGCCAGCCTCAACAAGACTCCTTAGAATGGTTTCAAAATATTCTGCCCCAATATGTTTTCTATTATAATTCCTTACAGGCTCATCATTATCCACAATAACACCGTGGAATAAAAAAATGGGGAACACCTCTGGTCCAAGAAAGCTTATATAATCTTTTATGTCCAATGAACCCCCTAACTTAAAGCTAACCTTCAAAAGGGAAACTTTTGACCACCACGTCTTTTAAAACAGTTGGCATAGCAGAATAATTTCTTCCTATATCTGTTTGCTGCCTTTTCGCAACAACTACGCCATTATTCAGTTTTTCTAACAATTCATGAGCCATTTGAACACAATTTTCGGTATTAAGAATTCGTAGCATCTCAAGCCTATTCAATTTGTTTAAATCAAAACTTCGCAAACTGATAATATCACCCCCATCAAGTGCAGTAGTTAGACAGTGCATACACGTCTTTAGCTCGCTAAATTCCTTGTGCCACAAAGCCCATAGATGGCTATCCAGTCCTCTGTAGACCTCTGGGTCACCTCCATGAAAATTATAAGCATTATTTCTAAGACATTTAAGTATGTATGGTTGAATCATTCTGGTGCCAAACACAAAAGTAATGTCGGCATTGAAATTAACCAAGAAATCTTTAGCCGCTATGCAGTTTATATTTTCAACGGTCAAGGCAGTCCCAAATTCTTCTAATTGGGCATCAGCATCACAAAACCAATGCTTTCGCTCAAAATCGTCACGACCAGTTTCATATTTATGTGCTGTCGAATAGGGAAAACTTATCGAACCCGTCTCAGATATGATAACAAGTTCATGACCCCATGACATGATCTGAGATGCAAAATAAGCATGATGAGGTGTTTGTGTAGTCAGTAAGGCAATTTTCATGATTTACGCGTGTTTTCCTTCTTGAAAACCAGCAAGGTAGATTTCAACCTTGATAGTCCTCTATTAAAAGTCCTCTTTCATGATTGAGTATCCAGCCTGCACGTCTCGGCGCAAGGTTTTACCTAAAAGTTTTGGCTTTTCATTTGAAGAATAATGAATTGCGGGTCGCGCGAAGAGAATGTCATCAGCACTCAAAACATCACCAGCTTTCAAGTTACGGCTAAATATTAATCCTTTGCGAAATAATTTTGTGGAGTTTTGCTCTTCAATAGTTGGAAATTTACCCAAGACACCTAGGCCCGATTGAATTGCATTAAGTTCAGTCACTAAATTAACAATTTCATGCGGTTCAAATGATAGAGAATGATCTCTAAAGTCACGCCCTTCTTTCTCATCTGTAACGTGCACTTCAACCATTCCGGCTCCCAGAGCAACCGCGGCCTGACAAGCTAAGCTCCCGATAACATGGTTTGACCACCCTGTTTGCAAGCCATAGCGATTATTCATAAATGGGATGGTGTTTAAGTTACAATCTTCAATAAGGGCCGGGTACTCCGAAATACAATGCATCAAAAAAAGATGTTCTTGCATCGATGTTTCCTTATGAACGGATTCAAATAGACCGACAGCATTGTCAACCTCCTCAACAGTCGATGTTCCTGTCGACATAATAACTGGTAAATTAGATTTAGCCGCTGCAATAATTGTAGGCTCAAAATCAATATCGCCACTTGCAATTTTGATGGCATCGCAGATTTCGACTAATGGAGCAACCCAATCCTCCGAAAGCGGCGTTGATATAAATGCAAGTCCCGCGTTATGCGCTATTTCTTTTAGATATTGATGGTTTTCAAAATTCAGGCAAAAGGCACTGACCCTCTTCAACCGCTCAGGATCCGAACCTGAAACATAACGATTAGGAGTAAAACTTTGTAATTTCACTGCTGCGGCGCCAGACCCTTCCAACTGCGTAATTATATTTGCAGCAACATCAACACTTCCTTCATGATTGACGCCTATCTCGGCTATAATAGTTGGCTCTGGCGATTTTATTTTTTGGGTAAAAGAATTCATAATCCACAAACTCGATTTATGTTAAGGGAGATTTGAAACACATATTCCTGATTTTTCGTCTATTCGATAAAGAATGCCACCCTCATTTTCATAATGTATTTGTCTAAAATTTTTTTCAAAATCAGAAAAAACCATGAAAATTTTGCAACCAGTCTCTGACTTTAAAAAAAAGGGGTTTAGGCTGAACTTTTTGCACCTACTAAAAAGAGATGGGGTTAGATAGAACCCCCACGATTTAGATGTAATATCAAGGTCGTGTTTTCCTCCTGAACAAAAAGTAAACTGTTCATCGTTTTTTAAACAAGCATGATCCACTTCAAGACCAGAGTGAACAACGGCTTCACCAACATCAACAGTCCAGAACAAATGGTGCTTTTCGCTATTAAAATAGTCTGAGAATTGTTTTGTTTCCTTTAGTGCGCAAAACATAAAATGCGATCTTTTCCAAGATGCTCCACTAATCAAAACGCTGCCACTGCACTTAGGTTTTATTTGAATCTCGTAACCCCAAAGTTTACATTTCATTGATAATGAACAAAAATCATTCGCAATATCAAATGTATTTCCACAATCTAAATCGATGGTACCAAGATCGCTAATTATTACTTCACTCAAAAGGCCACATATATACTCTCTGGGAGGAGTTTTAATGTCTATTTTCATGAATTGAAAACTCTTTCCAAGAAAAATCTTCTAAAATGAAATTTTCTACTTGCCAAACTCCATCTGATTGCCTCCAGATTTTTTTATTCCTGTGTTTTTCACAAATATCCCAAAACCATTTAGTATCTTTCTCTAGAAATGAGCAAAAGGCATCAATGTCATTTAACGGAACTTGTGGTCCTAACTTAGATAAAGTCGCTATCGCCTCATCACGTGTAGTCATTCCATATCTTATCTGAACTGATAAGTTATCAAATGCCCTAGACATGCCAAACTTATACCATTTCAAAAAATGATGAATAGATATAAAATTACAGTCAATATCTGCAAACGCCCACGCGCCAGTTTTACCGTCAACATTTAAGTATTCAAAACCAAATTTCTTACTTACCTCAGCATTCTCAAAAGAATTCCATTTAAAATACGAGCCAAGGAAAATCGACTGAGGCCTAAAATCTGAATTAAATGCCGGCAACCTATAGCCGACCAAATCAGCAGAGGTTAAACCTTCTTTGCCCACCCATGATTCAGAATTTGTTTCAAGCATACATCCATGTTTTGAGAGCCATTCTTCATCCAGCGTCGTCTTAAGTTGCTCGGCATTAGTGCCCCCATACTCAAGTTGTGGATTTTCACCCCAAAGAACAAGTGGTATCCTCATTTGCACTGCAAGCCTCATTGGAATTGTAAAAATAGCCATGTGCATTGGAAGGCCGCTTACCCCAGTTTCTTCAAATGCTACTTTCGTAAATCTCTTGTCGATGTCGGGAGCTATTGTATACTCAATATGGTCCACATTGAGGTTTTGTAGCAATTTATCTATATTTTTTTGACCAACTAAAGTTCGGCCATGCGTTTTCCAAGTAACAGCCAACACATTAAGGCCGTATTTTTGAGCCATTATAACTTGGTACCAACTATCTTTTCCACCACTGACCGGCACTATACAGTCATATGAAGTGCTCTTCGACTTAGCTTCAGCCACTAAAGTCTTAAACTCCAGCTCCCGTGATAACCAATCGATTTCTCTTTCCTTTTTGAAATGACCCAGACATCCAGAACATAGACCTGATTGATCAAAATAAATGGAGGGGCGTGTTTCAGGAAGAATACATTTAATACAATATTTCAATGTTTAAACTTTCAAACTTAATAAAAAAAATTGGCATTATTTAAATAGTGCCTATCAGAAACAGAATTGGTATCTTCAAAAACAGAATGCCATTCTTCTAAATTTATCCACTGCCACACAAAAAAGCTGTTATCAAAGTTTCCATCTAAAAAGCTCTGATACTTTTCTTTGCATTTATTTATATCAAAATACCCTCTTTGGGCAAATTTTGTTGAGTTCAACATATCCCATATATATTCACGAAACGGTGCCGAACGCAGCCATTCGCCCTGTGGTGCCTGGATACTTCGTTTTTTTGCAAGTCTTACTTCATCTGGCATTTGCCCCTTGAAGGCATGTCGAATGATACCTTTTGTATAACCATCTAAGAAGTACCATTCATTTGGTAAGCTCACCCCTAATTCAATAAAGTCGTGTTCCAAAAATGGAAATCGTATCTCAATCCCATAAGCCATACTTAATCTGTCAATAAACCGGGTATTTCTGAAAATCTTACTGCCTGAGATGTAGTCAACAAGGGCATCTTTAAGCAGATCACCAGTTGATTCCATTTTATCAGATTCACTAATTGCAATGTCGTCAGGATGGAGCTTCATACACTCCAGTTGCGTTGAGAGCGTTCCATCTATAGCAGTGTTCATTTTAAGATTATCAAATTCCTTCAATGCTAGAGATTCCACTATGTTCACAGGAACCCCCCAAACGCGGGCATAGTTTTGGATATGCCGCGAACTAGTTGGATCACCTTTTTTGAGCAACGTTGCAATAAATAGGTTGTGATGATTGCGATACCCACCAAATGCCTCATCTGGACCTGTTCCATCTAATAAGACTTTAACGCCCGAATTTTTGGCAGCCTCCATAACCGGAATAAGCGCACAGTTCATCAAGCCACCAATTGGCCCTTCAAGGTGCCACATCATGGGCTTTATGCTTTGAAAAAAAGCTGTAATGTCAAAAGTCGTTATTTCTGATTGAACAGAATAAGCATCTGCAGCCGCTTCTATCCACACACGTTCTGATAGAGCTTCTCCAAAATCAACCGAAAATGATGACAAATTTTTTCCGGTGTGGTTTTTCAGATGTAAGGAAGCAAGCATTGATGCCGAATCCAACCCACCAGACAGCATAACCCCAACAGGAACATCTGACCTCATATGCATGTCACAAACCCGCGTCATAGTCTCTCTAACGCACTCACTTGCTTCATCAATATTAGCAAACACCTGACTAGAAATATTTTCAGCCAAACTGTAATAATATTTTCTAGAAATCAAATCTCCATTTGAAAATTTTAAAATTTCACCAGGCATTACTTGTTTTATATTACGAAAATATGTATCACGCGTATCGTCATATTTTCCAGTCAAGAGGTATCGAGACCAAACCTTTGGCTCTGCACTAGCTACTACACCGTAACATAAAATGACTTTTATTTCACTCGCGACCACCAAGATGCCATCTGGTTGTGAAAAATAGAGAGGCTTCTGGCCAAATCTATCTCTAACCAAGGTAACGATTTTGGTCCTTTTATCAAAAACGCAAAATGCAAACATGCCTTTTAAATGCTGAAGACAATTCTCACCCCAATGCTGCCATGCAGCCACGAGAACTTCTGTATCACTTTTAGTTTTAAAATTATAAACACCGCGAAGTTTTTCACGAATTTCTAAAAAATTATATATCTCACCATTGAAAATTATCTCAAAGTTGCCGCTCTCGCTTACGAATGGTTGATTGGCATCATTCGAAAGATCTTGAATTTTTAATCTTGCATGGGCCAGCACCGAGTCTTCATTAATTTTTATATTTATTGCGTCGGGGCCTCTATGCTGGACAAGGCTTATCATTTTGCCCATCAATTGCTCTTTATCTCTTGAAATACCACCAAAAATCCCGGCAAATCCACACATTCATATTTTCCTATTTTTTTTTAAAATGATGCCCTATGCATCAATATAATTAACCAATTCGTCCTTAAACGAATGTTTAGGATTATGTAATAAGCCTGCTAAAGCTGAATTCAAATCTTTAGTGCTGGATACAACTGAAAAACCAGGGATTCCCATCCAAGGAGAAAGAGAGCCCAGAGTGCTGGTCCATACTTTGCTATAATTTGCAAATTCCAACACCGGCACACCATTACACAAAAAGTCAAAGACCCCAGAGGTCTCATTAATTGAGACAGCAAACAACGACCGTGTGGATAAAGAGGACAAACTGCAAGTTGTGTTTGAAATGCGGTAATTAAGATTATGCTTTTTTAAATATTTTGCCCCTATATCACTATACCGGTACTTGGATTTCACTAAGATATAATTGTTAGGGAAGAATTTCCTAATCTCCTCAACCAGAATGACTAAAGCCTCACCCTGAGATTGGTTATCAGGATACCAACAGTAATTATCGGTTGTTAGCATAATCGTAATGATTTTTTCGTTAGCTTGAATGCCTGCACTCCACAAATGCGAATTTATCTCTTGAGAAGCATGTTTATCGAGAAACTTAACCCATTTTGTTCCTAGCTTGGGCATCCCTTTAACTACTATTGGGGCCTCACAGCCCATATTTCTAAGGCACGTTTTATGTTCATTTGTAAAAGCCCAGTATGTTGCATTTTTGGGAAATAAATGTTCCACTTTCACATACTTATTGCCTTCTAAAGCAAGAATTTTTCTCCAAACATTATCGTCATACCTTTTTGTATAATTTAATGTTAATGGAGCTGGAATAGCTGGTGGAACAACTAGGTTTACACTCAGCAGTTTCAAAACAATTTCTACAGCATTATTATATAGCCAATCTTTTGGCAAAATTCTGAATGGAAGGTTTTTCTTTAAAAAGATAACGTCTAAATTTTTATATTTACATTTAGCAACAATCAAAAAATAAACAAACTTCAGAAAGTACGGCAGAAAACTATTACTTTTAGAGGTGCCCATTACGGAAATATCCGAAAAGTTTTTTAACGCTTCAAAATGCACCAACGATTGCTGAACTCCAGCATAGGCAGATTTATTGAAAAAAAACGTTTGAACACAAACATAGGCAGACTTAACTTCCAACAATATTGGGATAACAGCATCTAGCTGCGTAAATATATTTGATGGAATATATACAAGGCATTTTTGTTCTGATTGTTTTAAATTAATCATTAATTTTTAACGCAAATAAATCGCGCCTCACCTTCTCCATATTGTATATCAGCATAAGGCGAAGAATTACTGATTTTTTCAATCATATCAGAATCAAGACCACGTTTAAATTCATGCAAAATGGAGAAACCATTTTGTTCTAGCAGTTGATAAATATCTTTCTTGGTTCGCCTTTCATACGGCACGAAAAAGTTAGATACCATCCATCCAATTCTACCACTTTTAATACCCATCCGATGCGCCAATTCGATGAAACATTCCTCTGGGACGCCCTTCAAACCACAGAGCAGGGTGTTCATAAGGAGTTCAAACATTCCCATCTTAGCATCAACATAAAGAAAAAAGGAACCGCCCGTTTTTACAACTCTAGATGCCTCGGAAATACAATTTTCGTAATCGCCAGTGACGTGTACAACAGAATTTGAAAACACCGCATCAAAACACTCATTTTCAAATGGTAACCGGCTTGACGAAGCGGCCTCAAACTCAATTTTATCATTATACTCAGAGTCTTTCAGCATTTTACTGCCAAAACGCAATCCATCTAACCCAATGTCTATCGCCGTAATTTTTTTTGCACCTGCATAGGCAAGAGCTGCTGAATAATTGCCACAGCCAGCTCCACTATCAAGGATATATTTGCCCGCAGCATACTCTTCAAGAGAGCAGCCATTGCGCTCAAAGCGCTGATAGAGCCGTTCTCGTGAATTTACGAAAAAATCTTCCTTGCTGAGTATTTCCCAGCTCTTACCATATATTTCGCCAATATCTTTATCTTTTCGATAATCAAAATTAGTGCTTTCAGGTTTGAACAATTTTATATCAGAGGCTATCTGCAAAAGTTGTATGGCCTTTCTCACTTTATCTAAATATCCTGGCACTGGATTAGCAAGTGATTCAGAGGAGTCTTGGTGCCAAAAGAATAGATTCAAAGCGATATAGAGTTTTATATAATGTTCAGACTCATCAGAAAGCCTCTGCATAGACTCGATCAAATTAAAACTAACATCCAAGCACTCACTTGGTAAATTTGTTGGCAAAAAATGCTCATGCTTATCAGCACTCCAAGGCGTAGAAATTGTGTCTGGATATTTCATATGTTTTCCAAAATCAAAAGTTGTGTGGAAGTTAAGAATTAAGTCTGAAAATTTGGCTTAGCATTAATCCATGTCAAAATAATTATGATACTCTTTTAAATTCTCTTGATTTTGCTCAGACTTAAAAAGTAGGTAATTTTCAACAACCAGAACGTCCATACCGGTTCCCATAAAGCATTTGTAGGCCTCTAACGGAGAGTTAACGATAGGCTCACCTCTTACATTGAAAGATGTGTTGACAAGAACTGGAACGCCAGTCTCTTTTTTAAAATCTGTCAGTAAGTCATAAAATAAAGGGTTAAAGGTTTTACTTATGGCTTGGACCCTTGCTGAATAGTCCACATGAGTTATAGCAGGTAACGTTGAACGGCTTGCATTTATCTTTTCACGAAAATTACGTGCTTTTTTTAGGGGTTTCCTGAGATTGTTTTTAATACTCCCTACCATTAGCATATAGGGGTTTTTACTGGGCACATCAAACCAATGATCTGCTTCGTCCTCGATGACAATCGGCGCAAAAGGTCTAAAACTTTCCCTAAATTTTATTTTCAGGTTTAGCTTGCTTTGCATCTTTTCACTTCTGGGATCTGCAATGATAGACCTATTTCCAAGCGCCCTCGGTCCAAATTCTGCGCGCCCTTTAAACCAGCCTATTACTTTACCATCAACTAAATTGCTGACCACACTTTGCAATAGTTTTTTATCAGTCATGTGATGAAAAATTGCATTATTCGCAAGTAACTCGCTTTCAACTTGCACCTCAGAAAACCCCTCCCCTAAAAAAGAACCCTTCATATGGTCTTCATGAACAGCAGAAGTTGACATATCCCATGAAATTTTTGAAGAATTATTCAGGCTAAGCATGGCCGCGCCAAGCGCCCCACCCGCATCACCCGAAGCGGGTTGAATCCATATATTATCAAATATTTTCTGTTTAGCTAAGGAACCGTTAGCCACACAATTAAGTGCAACACCTCCAGCCAAGCAGAGGTTTTTCAATCCAGTTTCTTGCCTTGAAAACCTTGCAATATTAACAACAATTTCCTCAGTAACCTTTTGAAGAGATGCTGCTATATCCATGTGAACTTGCTCTAGATTACTTTCCGAAGACCTATGCGGAACCCCAAAAAGATTTCCAAGCAGTGGTGAAACCATCTCGCGCCCACTCATAAATTTAAAATAATCCATATTAAGCCAAAAGCTTCCATCGTGTCTGGTTTCCACAATGTTAGACTTGATCTTATCCACAAATCTGGGCTCGCCATATGGCGCCAAACCCATGACTTTATATTCGCCTGAATTTACTTTAAACCCCAATAATTGAGTGAACGCTGAATAAAGCAGACCAAGCGAATGAGGGTATTGAATCGCATATAAAGACTTTATGGAGTTATGTTTTCCTTCAAAAATTTGGGTTGTTTCCAACTCACCAACACCATCAATGGTTATAATAGCAGCATCACCTAATCTTGAAGGGAAGAACGCACTAGCTGCATGGCTCAAATGATGGTCATGAAAATCTAAATCATTGATAACATGCGGGCTAAAGCCCAAGGGAGTGAGAGCATTATAAAAAACCTTTTTAATGCTAGTTTCACTCTGATAGTTATGAATAAATTCAGAAAAAAAATCAAAGTCACGGATTTTAGCATAGGAAAAGTTTTTAATTGTTCGGTTTATTTTCTTTGTTGGATTCTCATAAAAGGCAATTTTGCTGACATCCTCCGCTTGAAGATTTAAATATCTTAATCCTGCCTTAAGAGCGTTTATAGGAAAAGAAGCATCATGTTTTTGTCTTGTATAACGCTCTTCCTGACAAGCAAACATTATCCCATTTTCGTTGACAAAACATACCGCGCTGTCATGAAAAAAAGCTGAAACACCAAGAACAATCATACGACATCCATTTCAAAGTTTTAACCAGAATGTTTTCTTGTCATGGTTAACTTTTCGAATCTTAAGAGGGTCTCTACCAAAAATACTTAAAAGAAAGTTCAATGGAAGGAGTGCAAAATAAAAAATAAAAAAAAGGAAAG
>MDSY01155005.1_pt1 | contig 10330 bp, 15 predicted proteins | sample 811131 | NCBI WGS metagenome assembly MDSY01 (sample SAMN05326643, study PRJNA326480) | marine metagenome | isolation source: seawater | place: Atlantic Ocean: South West | collected 2010
CCTATTTTCAGAATGTTCAAACACGAATATCTGGATTTTCAAGTGCCAAAAAATTTAAATTACTGGTGGAGTTTTGGTGCAATATTAACTTTTACTTTACTAGGACTGATAATCACAGGATTAGTTTTAGGAATGCATTACAAACCTAGTGTAACAGAAGCATTTGGATCAGTTGAAAAAATTATGCGTGATGTCAACTATGGTTGGCTGATTAGATATGCTCATATGAACTTGGCGTCCTTTTTCTTTATAGCAGTTTATCTCCATATGTTCCGCGGACTTTACTTTGGATCATACAAAGAACCTAGACAGTTGATGTGGATACTTGGGATAATAATTTATTTTTTAATGATGGCCACGGCGTTTCTAGGATACACATTGCCATGGGGACAAATGAGTTATTGGGGTGCCACAGTTATAACCAGCTTGTTCAGTGCCATACCTTTGGTTGGTGAATCAATAACACATTGGCTTTGGGGATCATATGCAGTAGATGATCCAACACTAAACAGATTTTATGTGTTGCACTGGTTGATTGCGTTTCTAATAGTGGGCGTTGTAGTTTTCCATGTTATTGCCCTACACATGACAGGATCAAATAATCCCATGGGAGTTGAGCCCAAAGATACAAGAGACACAGTATCTTTCCATCCATTTGTTACTTCAAAAGATTTATTTGCATTTTTAGTTTTCATGACTTTGTTTATTGCATTTTTATTTTTCCTACCAAACTATCTTGGTCACCCGGACAATTACATAGAAGCAAACCCGTTGGTTACTCCGGCCCACATTGTACCTGAATGGTATTTCTTACCATGGTATGCTGTTTTAAGAGCTATACCAGATAAACTTGGTGGAGTAATTGCAATGGTATCTGCAATTGGAGTAATGGCTTTATTACCATGGCTAGACTTATCAAAAATAAGATCATCTGTGTTCAGACCTATATGGAAACAGTTTGTATGGATTCTTGTAGCAGACTTTTTCTTATTGATGTACTGTGGGGCCATGCCAGCAGAAGAACCATTCATAACATTAAGTAGAGTTGGAACTGCATATTGGTTTGCATTTTTCTTAATCATTGCACCAGTTGTTGGCCTTGTTGAAAAACCAACACCCCCACCGTTGGCTATACACCTACGAAATAAAGACCCAATTAACGGCAAAAAATAACCGTTGACATATTTCCAAAATTTGCTATAATAGTAGTAATCAAGTTTGGTAAAGCCCTCACTTGTCTAAATAACCAGACCGCATTTACGGTATGCATTTGGAAGCCCTTTAAAGGGCGAGACTTTACCAGAACTTGATGTATTATGCCAAGCGAAAAAACACAGCAATTACTAGATAATTTAAAACAGATTAGAGCACCCAAGAAAAAACAACCTATCATAATCCCTATAACAAACCAGTATGGAGAAGACTCCAAAGGTAGACCGATCTATATAGATAGGATATACGGTGACATATATGGTAAACTTACTTTAATAAACAAAAATGGAACAACATATAAAGGCAAAATAAAAAAAAGAAGTATAATGAAAAGAGGCGCGGATGGAAATAAGTTTAGATCATTTGTAAGAGAAACGCAGGATGGCAGATGGTTTGATAACTGCGGAATGCCAATAGAAAAACCAAAGAGTTTAGTCAAAGAAGAACCGGAAGAGCAAGATAGTATAGTTGTGCAAAAAACAGAACTTACTGCCGAAGAAAAGTTGGCCAACGAACAAAACTTTCTGAAAGGTCTAAAATGAACAGGTTAGCACAAATGTTTTTGCCAAGCAAAAATAGATTAATCAATAATGCACACAGAATGATGCTGAATGCCAAAGACCCATGGTTCAAAGCATATTGGCAAAAAGTTTACGTGCATCTTTTGAAAGAGTATAAAAAACTCAATTAAATTGGAGGTAATACCAGGTTGACCTATTTCCAATATATGTTAAAATATACACACTTAGGAGGAAATGTTTATGTATAAATGTTCTGCAAAAGCAAGATTAGTTTTAGACCAAGTTGTTGGTAGATGTCAAAGTGACACTAAAACTAATGACACTTGGAATGGAAAATCAGGAAAGTATATGTACATCATGGGCAGAGAGAATGCCGATGGTAAAGCCACAGGGGTTGTTCATAAGTTTCAACCAGATGGTTCGCATAAACTTGCTGGATCATTCAAGATATTGAATGACGGTATTATCACAAGATTTACTGGACTTTCAAAAACAGATTGGAACAACTACATGAATTCTGCTGAAGCCGAGTACAAAACACAAATTGAAAAGGCTCCTGCAAGTTCAGAAAAAGTTGCTCAAAATCAAGTAGCATAACTATTGGTGCCCTTCGGGGCACCTAACAAACATTATGAGAAATTGGCAATATTACCTAGATAAGATTTGGAATGGTGGAAAACTAGCCATCATTTCTACCGTAGTGATATTAATTGCATATGGCTTGGGAACTTTCAAACCAAACAGATATATCACAAAAAAGATTGAATATAATCAAGAACAAAAAACAATTGAAGTATTAAAACGATTTGGATTTAACACTCCAAACTTTAAATATAAAAATCAAAAAGAATTCATAACGGCTGTCAAGGATTGTGTTGATTACCTAAACTTGACACTACCTGAAGCAAAAAGAATACCGGATAAAATAATAATTGCAATGGCCGATGTGGAGAGTGCGAGTGGCACTTCACGATTTGCTACAGAAGGTAATGCATTATTTGGTGTAAGAACTTGGGATCCTAAGGTTCCACAAATGAAACCACAAGCCATACCTAATGCAAGGTTTGGAGTTAAAAAATATTTAGATAAATGTCAAAGTGTTGGAGATGTGATAGACATTTTAAACAGGCATCCTGCCTACAAGGACTTCAGAATCGAAAGAGATAACCAAATCCATAAGACCTATTGGAATTATGAAAAACTAATTCCTCTATTAGCACCATGGAGTACCAATCCAGATTATGGAAAAATCATCCTAGCAAGGATGAAAGAGCTAAAGCTCTAGTAAAAAACCTAATAAAATCAACCACTTTTACCAGATCAACTTTCAATTGACGCATTTGGAAAATATGCTATAATTTAACTATGATACGATTAATAATATTGGTTGCGATATTTTTTGCAGTGTATCCAATGATTGGAGAAGGATATAACCAGTTTCTATCTGATTTTAATTTAGATGGATTCAGCGGTGCGGTATCTAATCTAGTTGCTTGGATAAGCGAAACTGTAGATAAATTGCAATCTTAAACAGTGAGGAAAAAAGCATGAATAAAATGGTAAAGATATTCTTATTTGTATTCGTGGCAATTGGCTTAACCAACTGCTCTACATATAAGATAAAACCTGACATGACTAAGAATGGAGTTGTAAACAAAACTCCTAAATGGTATGTCAAGTACGATCACGAGACAATGTTCAATTATCAAGAGGCGGCAACTGCTGTATCTCCTGATTTGGAACTTTCAGTCAAAAAATCTATTTTATTAGCAAAGGCAAAACTTGTTGATAGAATCAATGGTATGATGAACAATCAAACCACTATCAAGAAAGACGAAGCCGGTGTTAATGAAACTTTGACTGTACAAGCAGGGTCTCAGGACATAATTGTTAATGTTATCGAAGATACATTGGCAAGAGGATATGAAGTGACTAAACAGGTTGTTTACATGACAAACAACAAGTCTTACAGATCTTATGTGATGGTTACTCTTTCTAAAAAAGAAGTAAAAGCAATCATAGAAGAGATCAATAAGAAGAAAGTTGCATTCATTAATCCTAAAAAGATTGAAGAATCTGCAAACAAAATATTGAAGAAGTAAGGGCAATATGAAAAGTATATTATATACTATTGCCCTTGTGATGGCAACAATATTTTTGTTCTTTGGTTTGATGATGACAAACTCACACGCGGGCGGACCATGGTCTGATCAGTACTGTGATATAACTCATGAAACTGTAATAACAAAAAACGAAAAAGGTGAGATAATAGATCAGAGCACAAAAGAAAAAGTTAAGTGTACTGACGGAGTGATGGACTTTTTACACGGTATGAAGATTGCAGAGTCCTGCAAATTTTTTACTTGGCAAATGCCGTTGGGCCAAATAATGGTAGAGAAAAGAGGCATCGCTTGTAAAAGGATAGAAGGTGGATATGAAATTGTTGAAGGTTATCATAGTATTAACTAGTTTTTTATTTCTAGCAAATTGTTCTACTTCAGGAGTAAGAACTGTTACTGAAACTCATGGACAATTTGCTGACTTGCCATTTCCAAGCACATTAGGTGAAAAGCAGTTTTCTGCTCCTGGTATGTTATGGAATGGTGTGCAATATCTAAGGTTTAATCTAAACAAAGGAGAAAAACTCCAGCATCAACAAGCGGTGTTCCACGCATTAAACAACGCAGATATTGGTGAAATTACAGGCTGGTATAGTAAAAAACGACTAGCAACTGGTAAAGTAAGGGTGGTGTTTGAGTATCCAACATCGGATGGATACTGTAGAACATATCAAAGTTATATACAGTTAAATGGTGCCCAAAGGCATATGACCAACAAGGCCTGCAAGAGGCTGACCCAGGGCTGGGTATTCCTAAAATAATAAATACTTCTGTATAAATAAGTACATTAACAAAGGAATTACAATATGGCTTCATCGGCTTATCCATTTAATACACACGGTGTTGGTTCAGACACAGGCGAGAACCAAGCCTTATATGAAATTACATTAACAATGTCAGGTTACGCGACCACAGATGGCAACGCAGTTGCTGGTGCTGTCAATCCAGCGTCATACAAAGACTTTTCATCATTACCAACTAACAAAAATGACGGCTTAAACTTGGCAAGAGGCGGTGTAAGATACGCAAAAGTTTTACAAAAATTAGGTACGCATTCAAACTACAGACTTTTAAAAATTGAAACAGATTCAAGTGCTGATCAAGACACAGCACCAGCAAGTTTAATATTCAACGTTTTGTTCGAAAACAATACGGCCATTCCGTCTTCAGGTACAGGTACAGACGGATCAACAACACTTTCTTCAAGAGAAGCAGTATTGAAAGATTTGGTTGCCCAAGCAATAGCGGCCAGTTACACTGAGAATGTTCTTTACTATGATGCAACTCACGTGGCAGGCACAGTTGACAGAGGTCCTGTTATTGAAGAATTAACAATTTCGCCTCCAGGAACAGACACAGAAATTTTTGACTCGGTGGCTGTTGTGAGAATTGGAAATGCCAACGCAGTAGGTGACGCAGAAAAACCTATTGACAACGCGGCAGGTTAATAATTACCAAACAATTCACTAGCACTATAATCTAAAACCTGCTATATTAAATACATCTAATGTTTATAGCAATTCTAACTTTACTATCAGCACTATCCATTTCTGGAGTGGCAATATTCTATTCGGTGATAGGATTGGCAACTATTTTTCCTGGAGCATTCTGGCCAGTGATAATAATGGGATCTGTGCTGGAGGTTGGAAAACTAATCACGGCATCCTGGCTGTATCGGCAATGGAAATTTACTCCGTTCCTTTTAAAAACTTATTTGACCACAGCGGTAATTGTGCTGTCTTTGATAACCTCAATGGGAATATTTGGATTTTTATCCAAAGCTCACTTGGAACAAAACCTTGCCGGTGATACTTTAGTACAAAGGGTCAGCATTATCAATGACAAAATTGAAAGTCAAACTGTGTACATCGAAAGACAAAAAGCGGTGATAACACGTTCAGAGAAGGCTATCGAAAGAACAGGACAAGATTTTACACAGGACATTAAAGTTCAAGAAAATATTATAAACAGTGCATACGAAAGATTACAGGTACTTGATAATGACGTTAAAGCATACACTGATCAAGGTAAAGGATTTTTTAAAGGTGACAATATTAAAAAGGGTGTTGAGCTAAGAAAACAACAAAAGCCAGAAAGAGACAAATTACAAGCAGAAATAGAAGAAGCAAAAATTAAAATCGAAAAATATAGAAGCGAAGGCCGAGTAACAAGTGATTCAAACAAGACTACAATAAAAGAAGCAGAAGATAATATCATTAACGCACAAAATAAAATTGACGATTTAATAATAGAAAGACAACCACTAGAGAAAAAATTAATTAATCTAGAAGCCGAAATTGGACCAGTCAAATACATTGCCGCCCTGGCAGTTGACTGGGGTATAACAGATAAGGTTGATACATCTGAAGCAGTAAGATGGGTTATATTAATCATAATTTGTGTGTTTGATCCATTAGCGGTATTGTTATTAATTGCGGCGAATCAAAGTTTCATGAGAAGGTTTCCACCTACTCCACCTAAACCACAAGAAATAATAGACTTGGAGAAACCAGACGACGATGGCATTATACTTGAATTGAATCAAGCAACCGCTAATAAAAAAGAAGTTGATAAGATAGAAAAACAAATAAAAGATTGGCAGGCCAAACTAAAAAAGTTCAACGAAAAGGCTCCTAAGCCATCCAACAAGCCAGTTGAGTTCATCAACAAAAAGCAGGCCGAAGAAATAAAAATTAAAGAGTTTGATAGACGTATGAAAGAAGACGAAGAAAGACTGGAAGAAGTATCTAGGCAAGCTCGAGAAGAATTAGAAAAATCTGAACCAAAAGGTTTTGATGTCAGAGAACACGTGTATGACATGGATCCAATTATCAATCCAGATTGGGATAATGAAAATACTTCGTGGGCAAAACGAGAAGCAGAGGAAAAAACTAAGAAAGCAACATTGGAAGAAGCTCTAAAATTATCCAATGCCGAAAGTGTTCAAACAGTGATCGAGCCTACTATAAGCGAGCAAATTGAAACTGCTATGGCAGATGGACGTTTGAAGCCAGATCTAACAGAGGTTATCGAACCTGAAAACAAATTTACTGAAAACAAAGAACCAGTTGAGAAATCAAAGAAAACTAAAAAAGGGGTCCTAGGATCAGTACTGGTAAAAGATGGCAGAGGAGTGGAGTCAATACCGGCCAAGACAATCAAAGAAGAAGTTGATATAGAAATCAAGGAAGGCAAAAAAAATATAGTGCCCAAAAAAGAATACGTGCAGAATGAAGAACAAATTGAATCTGGTAACTGGAGCAAGATAAAAAGCAGTAACAAACAAATCAATGATGAAGACTACCATCAAAGAATAGAGGCCAGGATCAATGATCTAATAACTAAAATTAAATCAGGTGAAACCACACTTGATCAATTACCAGAAGAAGATCAAAAACTAGTTAAAGATTTTATTGATAATGACACAGAATAGATTAGGAACTCTCACTTTAGTAACACCACCAAGCTCTATACAATCAGATAATGAAAGTTTTTGTATTGTGAATTTTAAGGATGAGGACAAAGATAAATTTGCAAATTATTTAAATGAGTATAAGCCCGATGATGATTTGACTATCTACGTTGTGGATAGTAATAATTCTGAATTTACTTTGGATTGGTTGATAGATGTTATTGAAAAAAGCAATAATGTCATTGTAAAGGCATCGCAAGGTTATAAATTTTTAAACAAAAGCACAGAATTTTCAGAGTTCAAAAAAGTTAAACAGTTGGAGACATTTTTAAATGCCAGAAGGTGATCAAAATTTATTATGTAGTTTTTGTAACAAAGGACGTAAAGATGTCACCAAGATGATAGTTGGTGCTTCCAAAGTGTGCATTTGTAATGAATGTATAAAATTATGTAATGAAATACTTTTTGAGGACAACAAGAAAGTTGTTACCGAACAGATCAGATCTGGAGAAAAAGGGTCACTGAATCCTGTAAGAATTAAAGAGTACTTGGACGACTATGTTATAGGACAGGATAAGGCTAAAACTGTTATGAGCGTGGCTGTATGTAATCATTACAAAAGAATATTAAATCCACCAAAGGATTTTGATCTCGAAAAATCAAATGTGATTATTTTGGGAGCAAGTGGTTCAGGAAAAACATTGTTGGCCAAAACAATCGCAAAATATCTTGATGTGCCTTTTGCAATGGCAGATGCCACTTCCTTGACTGAAGCTGGATATGTGGGCGATGATGTTGAAAATGTTATTAGCAAACTGTACCAAAATGCAAATGGTGATAAACATCTCACAGAAAGAGGAATAGTTTTTATAGACGAAATAGATAAAATTTGTAAGAAAAGTGAAAGCACGAGTATAACCAGAGATGTATCCGGAGAAGGAGTACAACAAGGGCTTTTAAAAATTGTAGAAGGAACAACTTGTAGAGTGCCACCACATGGTGGACGTAAACACCCAGATGGACAAAACGTTGAGATAGATACAACAAACATTCTGTTCGTAGTTGGTGGAGCCTTCAATGATCTAGAAAAACAAATAAAAAGAAAAAGTGCCGGTAGTATTGGTTTCGGGGCCGACGTAAAAACGGACGACACCAAAAACTATTTGGCTGATGTAAAGCCCGAGGACTTGATGAAATTTGGATTAATACCTGAATTTGTAGGCAGGTTTTCAATGGTGACTCACGTCAACCCATTAAGCGAACTACAGTTGATACAGGTTTTGGATGAGCCAAAAAACAGCCTAATTAAACAATATGAATATTTGTTTAGTTTGGATGGCATAGAGTTAAATTTTACAAAAGGTTCAAAACTTTCAATAGCAAAAAGGGCCAAAGAGCTTGGCACCAATGCTAGGGGACTAAGAAACATATTAGACACTTTACTTTTACCATATCAGTTCGATGGAACAGAAATGGCATCCAAAGGAGTATACAAAATTACTATTACTGAAGACTGTGTTGACAAAGACGCTGATCCTGTGTTAGAGTTTAAAAAACAGGTAAACGAAATGAAAAAGAAAAAATAATGGGATCACACAGATACTTTGTAGATGTTGTAAAAGCCGGTGGCGATCCTGTAAGAGCTTACCGCAAAATAAAGAGAAAAATTAAGCAAGACAGATTTTTAGAAGAACTCCGAGACAGACAGTACTATGTCAAACCATCCGAGAAAAAACGTGAGAGAAAGAAAAGGGCAAGACAGTTGATTAAGAAAAAAACTGCCCAAAACAGAGCGATGCTTGACGTTAGATATATGCGAACACGCGGCTAATTTATTTGGTAAAAAAGGTCGCAATCCTTAAATTAATGCTTATATATATAATGCACATATGATAAATATGTGTAGACGATGCTATAGATAGGTCGTCCAAAAACTTAACTCGCTAACAATAGGAGGCAAAGCATGAACAAAAATCTATCTATCTTTAATAACCTAAGACCACTAACAGTAGGGTTCGATGATGTGTTTGATCATTTTGAACACATGATGAACGATAATTTCTTTAGAGGCACTATGGGTAATTTTCCACCATACAATATTGTAAAAACTGGTGACAATACCTATGATGTAGAACTTGCACTTGCAGGTTTCAATAAGAAAGACATCGAAGTCGAGTACAAAGAAAACCTATTGACAGTCAAATCTAAGAAGCAAGACAACGCAGAAGAGACTGACGAAGATGGTAATGTGATACACAGAGGCATTTCGAAAAGAATGTTTTCCAAAACATTTACCATTGCAAATGATGTAGAAGTCAAAGGTGCCGAACTTAAAGATGGTTTGCTTAAAGTGTCATTGGAACGTATTATTCCTGAAGGCAAAAAAGCTAAAACTATCACAATCAAGTAAGGTTATAGATAGGGCGGTGATCAACATCGCCCTACTTAATTCTATAGACAAACGTTTTAAATATGTTATAATTGGAGTATGACAATGGCTGATTTGGGAGTAAAAACTCTTAGCAAAGAAAAATTAGAACTTAAAGAACCTGACAAGTACGATGTGATCTTTTTGAATGACGAAGTTACCACTGTTGAGTTTGTCATTAAAGTTTTAAAGAACATTTTCCATAAAACAACAGAGCAGGCAATTGCTTTGACCACACACATACACGACAAAGGAAAAGGAATAGTAGGCACTTACCTTTATGAAATAGCCGAACAAAAAGGTATAGAGACAACTTTGTTGGCAAGAGAAGAAGGATATCCACTGCAGGTAAAAGTTCAAAAGAAACAATGAAACTTTTATACAGGCATCTAAAAGAAAATTCTGAAATTATAGAATACGTGAAAGGTTGGAATGGGCACAAACAGCCTTATCATATACAAAAGCAATTACTTTTAACAAAGTATATTGGCACACTTGATCAAGCATTGAGTAGATTCAATACCATGCTACTCCGTGTCAACGAACATCCATTATTGATAGGTGAATTTGAAAATGACATACAAGAGTGTGCGGATATAATACAAAAATTTTACACGTATACCAAAAGGCTTGATAG
>MDSY01064810.1_pt1 | contig 10328 bp, 9 predicted proteins | sample 811131 | NCBI WGS metagenome assembly MDSY01 (sample SAMN05326643, study PRJNA326480) | marine metagenome | isolation source: seawater | place: Atlantic Ocean: South West | collected 2010
ATAGTAAAACTATATCTTCCTTTGCATTAGAGAATTGCCAAAATTGTGTAGAAATTCCTTTTTTTCTTTAGCTAATTCAAGTGAATCTAAAATCTCAAATGCACTATCAGTATATTTCTTAATCTCTACTGCTACTTCATTTTTAATATTGCATTTATTATATAGATCTAGAGTTTTAGATATCTTTTCTTTATCATTACTATTATATACTTTGATTAAATCTTGTTTATTTTCCTGGTCAAGTAGCTGAAGGGCTTTTAGGTATAAAAATGTTTTCTTTTTTTCAATAATATCTCCCCCAATTTTTTTTCCGAAATCACCTTGATTACCATAGCAATCTAAATAATCATCTTGTAATTGAAATGCTATGCCTAGAGTCTTCCCAAATTCATAAATATTTTCTTGTTCATCTAATTTTGCATTAGCAATAATTGCCCCCATCTTCATCGCTGCTCCAATTAATTCAGCTGTTTTACATGTAATCATCAAAAGATATTCATCAAGGGTAATTCTGTCTTTTTTTTCAAAATCTATATCCAATTGTTGGCCTTCACAAACCTTAATTGCTGTCTTACTAAATAAGCTAGCCATTGGCACAAAAATTTCTGGCTCATAATTTTCAAATATCTGATAGGCTAAAATTAACATTACATCCCCAGATAAAATTGCAGTACTATGATCCCACTTTTTATGTACAGTAATATTTCCTCTTCTAAGATCAGCTGAATCCATTATATCATCATGAACTAAAGAAAAATTGTGAAATACTTCTCCTGCTAATGCTGCATCTAATGCTTTAGTTGCTAAGCCTGAAAAAATGTCCGCAGTAGCTAAAGTTAATACGGGTCTAATTCTTTTTCCTCCTAAACTAAGGATATAATTTACAGGTGCATATAGATTTTCAGGAACTGCGCTAACAGTATATTGCCCTAGGTGATCTGAAAACATTTTATGATAATCTGCAATTGAACGCATATGATTATTAATATTCCGGATAAATGTATAATAAATTCCTAACTAAAAAAAGGGTATTAAAATTATACGATATGATAGAGTTATAAATAATATCTTATTAAATTTGCAAATGATAAGTTATAATAATGTATAGAACTCATAATTGTGGAGCATTAAGAAAATCAGAGGTCGGTAAAGAAGTTACCCTTGCTGGATGGGTTCAAAAAATACGTGATAAAGGCTTTATGATTTGGGTAGATATTCGAGATAGATACGGTATATCTCAATTGATTTTTGATGAACAAAGAACAAGTAAAGATTTATTAAATCAAGCAAAATCATTAGGACGTGAATTTGTTATCCAGATTCAAGGTGAAGTCATTGAAAGATCTTCAAAAAATCAAAATATTCCAACAGGAGATATTGAAATACTAGTAAAAGAACTGAAAATATTAAATAGTTCTTCTACACCGCCGTTTACAATAGAAGATGATACAGATGGTGGCGAAGAGCTTAGAATGAAGTATAGATATTTAGATATAAGGAGAGAGCCAATAAAACAAAACCTAATTCTAAGACACAAAATTACCCAACAAGTCAGAAAATATCTTTCGGATCATTCATTTATAGAAATTGAAACACCATGCCTAATTAAATCTACTCCAGAAGGTGCTAGAGATTTTGTAGTACCATCTAGAATTAATGAAGGAGAGTTCTATGCGTTACCACAATCCCCTCAAACATTTAAACAGCTACTAATGGTTGCAGGGCTAGACAAGTATTTTCAAATTGTAAAGTGTTTTAGAGATGAAGACTTAAGGGCAGATCGTCAACCAGAATTTACTCAAATAGATTGTGAAATGGCTTTCGTTAAACAAGATGACGTATTAAATACATTTGAAGGGCTTATAGTAGATGTTTTTAAGCAAATAAAAAATATTGATATTGATAAATTTCCAAAATTATCATATGATCAGGCAATGGAAAAATATGGTACTGATAAGCCAGATATAAGATTTGGAATGGAATTCATAGAATTAAATGATCTATGTCAACACAAAGATTTTAATGTGTTTAATTCTGCTGAATTAGTTGTTGGAATTAGTATTGATCAAGGCAATAAACTCACAAGAAAAGAAATTGATAAGTATACAGATTGGGTTAAAACTCCTCAAGTTGGAGCAATGGGCCTAGTATATATAAGATGTAATGACGATGGCACATTCAAGTCATCTGTTGATAAATTTTATGATCAAACTGATCTAAAAAATATTGCTGATAAAGCTAATGCCAAAAAGGGTGATTTAATTATGATATTATCAGGAGATAAAAATAAGGTTAGGTCTCAACTTAGTGCACTTAGAATAGAATTAGCTAAAAATTTTGGACTTAGAAATCCAGAAGAATTTGCACCATTATGGGTCACTGATTTTCCACTACTAATGTGGGATGAAGAAGAAAATAAATACCATGCAATGCATCATCCATTTACCTCGCCAAAACCAGATCAAATAGATCTATTAGAAAAATCTCCTGGAGATGTTAAAGCCAATGCATATGATCTTGTAATTAATGGTAATGAAATAGGTGGAGGATCAATAAGAATACATGATAAAAATATTCAGCAAAAAATGTTTGACTGCCTAGGTTTTACAAAACAGGAGGCCGAAGAACAGTTTGGATTTCTAATGAATGCATTTAAGTATGGAGCACCTCCGCATGGAGGAATAGCATTTGGGCTAGATAGATTAGTTGCTATCCTAGGAGGAAGCGAAACAATAAGAGATTTTATTGCATTTCCAAAAAATAATGCAGGAAGAGATGTAATGATTGATTCTCCTTCAAAAATTTCAAAAGATCAGCTAAAAGAATTGAAGCTAAAACAAGATTTATAAAACATAAATAATGAAAATATTTATTTATGTAATATTCATAATTTCAATAGGGCTTATTATATCTGGATATATAATTGATGATATAGCCTCTGAAAAATTTATAGGGGGAGGCACAGTTCTGTTTTTCTTTGTAGCTATTCCTTTGTTTCTTTATTATCGTTGGAAAAATAAAAAACTTAGAGATTTTATTTTAAATAATGAAAAACTTAAAAAGATAAATGAAAAATAGTTTTTACTGATTATAAACTCTATACATATATAAATAATTAAAATATAATGGATAGAGTAAATTAGTTTAAATTTCTCCTTGAAATAAAAAACTTATCTAACACCTCTTTTGATTCCTTTTCTAAAATCCCACTATTTACAACTGTCTTTGGATGTAATCTTCCTCCCATAGTGTTAAACCCTCTTTTAGAATCCTTAGCTGCATAAAATAGATTAGAAATTCTACTCCAATATAATGCTCCTGCGCACATTTGACAAGGCTCTAGAGTAACATACATAGAGCATCCATCTAAATATTTGCCTCCAAGATAGTTTTCAGCAGCAGTTATGGCTAATATCTCTGCATGTGCAGTTACATCATTTAATGTTTCTACCAAATTGTGTGCTCTAGCTATAATTTTATTTTCAATTACAATTACAGCACCAATAGGAACTTCTCCTTTTGATAGTCCTATTTGAGCTTCTTCAATAGCCTTATTCATAAAGTATTTACTATCATAATTTAATTCCATTGACCTATTATTCTATAATGATTTTGTAATTAGCCTCAAATTCATTGTTATTAATATTTAATATATATATCCCACTAGAAATATCTGAAATATTTATTGATAACTGTTGATTAAATAATTCCTTGCCAGATCTTACTATTCTACCGTTAATGTCATAAATTTCAAAATCTATATTTTGCAGATTAAGGCTTGATTTTACATAAATAAAGTTTGCAGCGGGGTTCGGGTAAACCTTTATTTGATTTTGATAAAAATCATTTACTCCTAGTACTTCACAATTTGATAAGGATGGGGAATTGTCTGGAGGAAGTGAAAAATCTTCTACTTGATCAATTCTACTAAATTCATCACCTTGCTCTGCTAAATAACCCATTCCTCTATTTGCAAACACCTCCCAAATTAAGCATTGATTAAGCCCTTCATTGCTTACAGTATCTGCCCCTAAAATAGCATCTCTTAAGTCAAGAAAGCCTGGATTACATGGAGAAATCTTCAATGCATCTAATAGTAGTTGCATCATTATATTATTTCCTCCCGTTCCATTATAAAGATCAGGATCAAATCCATATTTGTCAATATACGCCCAAGTTAAATCCCATAGTGCTGTAGCAAATACAAATCCGACTCCATGAGGCTGACTTAATGATGTATTATTTGTGTCTCCATAAGTGTAATCATTAATACTAAAATCTGTACTATAAGGAGCAGGCCTAATACCATTCGCTGTAGTGGATTGGCCATTTGCAAATGTTCCAATTCCTCTAACATCTGATCCTTGGTCTCCCTCTTCTATTGTAATCATTAATGCATACCAATCTGAAAGGCCTTCGCTCATATGCTCATCATTACTAAAACAATTTACTGATGATGGGCCTCCTATTAATCGTGCAGAAATACCATGGCCATATTCATGAGCAATTATTCCATTATCAAAATCAGAGTCTATATTATAAGTGTCTGCTAGCAAAGATCCTGTAATCACTTCCCCTGACTCAAGTGCTGAAATTAAAGGCTCTCCATCAGCCTGACTTATCATTACCGAGGGAGGAGTATTGCTAGCATCATCTGCTCCCTCTCCCATAGTTATAACTGATGGAGTTGCTACATTATTTACCATAATTACAGCAACAGCTCCATAAGCCTGAGCTGCTAAAATTTTAAATCCAAACTCACAAGTCCCTCTTCTTATTACTGCTATTTTTCCATTTATATCTTCGCCATTTGTTATTGATTCACAAGCATCATATAGGTCTCCATCAAATAATGGCTGATCCGTCACTAAAACTAATTCTGCAACTATTGGTGTATCATAAGGTAAAGGGGTTCCAAATCCAGCAGGCATAGCTGTATATGATCCAACTAAACTTCCGTCTAAAATACTAAGAGGCTCTCCAAGTGGGCCATTCCATTCATACATTGTCATTTGAGGATTACCTCCATCTGGAGGAGTTCCAAAACTAGCGTTATTCATTCCACTTCCATCTTGACCATCAGCATTTACGCTATCACCTCCTATACCTCCATTCCCATAATTATTCTCTTGAAAATTCCCACTGGCTTCATCAAATCCATACTGATACCAAATATCATGCATCATATTATTCATATAAAATAAATTAGTTATTGAAGCGTCTTGATATCCTACAGGAGGCTGATCAAAATTTAGTTCAAAATCAAAATCTAAACTATCTCCTCCATCTGGGGAATAGTCTACTCCTGAAGTTGCTCCGTCTCCTTCTATATCCTCTCTTGCCCAGACATTATTCCCTCTAGTGATAGTATATTCTGCTCCATTAGCTCCATTAGTATCATGCCACCCAAAGGGGGAAGCAATCTCATTAGCTGGCTCAGTGACTAGTTCATATGGCCCATGATTTGGGCTTTCTGCAGGCAACGGGAATACTCTATAACTAGAGCCATCCTCTACAGATTTTGATGATACTGAAAAATCAGAATAATTATTTTTTTGCTCCTTAGAATCAAATTCACAATGAATTATCCAATCATTAATATTGATGATTTCTCCATCCATTGCATCAACCCTAATGCTATACCAGTTTTTACTATCTAAAGTAAGAATGCTGAAATTCCATGCTAATTTTAATGTAGAGTCTTGCATTGGGCAATAAACTAATTTAGCAACTATATCTTCTTGAGAGATTAAAGGGGCTGTATATTTAAAATGATCTTCAGATTGCTCAATTAAACTTATATCTTTTATTGTACCTAAATTTAATTTAATTGCTGCAGATTTTATTGCATCAACTGATGAAATAGACGGATCTGTTACATTAATTTTATCTTCAATTAAATCAAGAAATCTATTAGCAAAATTTACAACGCCATTATCCTTTATAGTTGCTGTAGAAATTGCATTATAAATATTAATCCCATTAACTCTTTGCTGAATATAAAGACTAGTAAATTCACTTTTTGAATCAACTCTATCATTAATAACTATATCATTTATATCGTTTGTTTTAAAAGAAAATTTTTCAATATTATTCTCTAAGTAATTATTGATTATCGTAAGATCATTTTGTTGAGCAAATAGTGATAATGCAAAAAATGAAATTGTAAATAAAAGTATTGATCTAATATTCATTGGCTGTTATTTTTTTATAGATTAATAGTGCCTGGCTGTCAGAAAATGATGCAATATAATGGCATATTTCTAATATTCTAGAATATAATTCTGGTTTATTTATATCTATTGTGTCAGGCAAAAGATTAAGTATTAGCTTATCATAACTATTAGCATTGCCAGCATACATATTATTAGCTGCTAAAATATAACTTTCTAATAATACACTTATAAGGTTATATCCTGCAATTTCTTTTTCAATTACTTCTTTTGATTCATAAATATTTTCTACACTAATTTTAATGATATCTGAAATCTGAGCTTGATACTTGCTTTGATCTAATAAAGATGATTTAAAGACTCCTTGTATTATTTCTTCTTCATTTTTCATAAATATCTCAACACACTCATTTATTAAAGTATTTATAGACAATGCTCTTAAATAACTTATCCTGTCGCTTGTATTACTTAATTGATAATACTTTTGAGTGTTAATTGAATCTCTTACCAAATTAATTAAGTATTCCAAAGCAAATTCCTCCTCAATTAATCCAAGATTTATACCATCTTCAAAATCAATAATAGTATAACAGATATCATCAGCTGCCTCAACTAAATATGCCAGTGGATGTCTTATATAGCTTCCGGTTTCATCCTTGGTTAATCCAAGCTCATCAGCTATATCACAAAATACATCCACTTCAGTTTGAAAGAACCCATATTTTTTGTGTGAAACATTTGATGTAGGCTTTATTGGTATGGATTCCTTTGGATATTTTACAAAAGCCCCCAGTGTGGCATAACTTAATCTCAAGCCCCCTTCACGTCCAATTCTAGATTGTGTTAATATTTTAAATCCATTTGCATTTCCCTCAAAGGCGCATAAATCTTGATACTGTTTTTTAGACAGCTCTTTTGAAAATACTTTTCCTTTTCCTGAAATAAAAAACTGTCCAATAGATTTTTCGCCAGAATGCCCAAATGGAGGATTGCCAATATCATGAGCTAATGAAGCAGAAGCTACAATAGCACCAAAGTCATTTGCATGATATCCATTAACATTTTTTAGATCTGGATATTTTTCTAGTATTTTTGTGCCAACCTTTCTTCCTAAAGATCTCCCAACTACACTTACTTCTAAACTATGAGTTAATCTAGTATGAACGAAATCTTCATTAGATAAAGGTACGACCTGTGTTTTATCCTGAAGACTTCTAAATTCTGAAGAAAAAATTATTCTATCATAATCTACCTCAAAACCAAGACGAGTTTCATCTTGATCTTTTCTTTCCCTTTTTTGAGTATCCCCAAATCTTTTTAATGATAATAATTTTTCCCAATTCATATATACTATAATAACCCCAATAATAATAAAAATGCAATTAATAAAATCATAATTGCAACTAAATTTCTTATAAAATTTAACGTAATTTTTTTCAATGTTATATGTCCTAATAAAGAGCCTAAAACTGCTGAAAAAATTGCAGCAGAACCTAAAGCTAAATAATTTGATATTTCAAAATCCTTAATACTAGTAATATAAACACCTATTCTTGTTAAGTCAACAAAAAATGATATTACAACAGTTGTAGCAACAAACACAGTTTTTTCTAAATTTAATTTTATTAAAAATGCACTTCTAAGAGCCCCTTGATTTCCTGTTAATCCGCCAAAAAAGCCACTTAAAACTCCTCCTAGAGGCAAAATAGATTTACTAAATTTCATCTTATTAAAAAAAGGAATTAAATCAATTAAGGCAAATACTATAAGTATGATGGCAATTATAAACTCCATATAGGATACCTGAGTTTGCGCATACAATAAATTATGTGTAAAAAAAGTGTTTTCGCTAATATAAAATAATGCATAGGAGCCCAAGAAAGCTGCTAATATTGCAGGAATTCCAAATTTTAATAATACTTCCCTGTTAAAACTTTTGCCAATAATAGAAAGCTTGAAAATATTATTAGAAAAATGCACTATTCCTGTAAGAGAAATTGCAATTTCGGGGGGGAAAAATATTAACATAACTGGAGTCAAAATAGTTCCAAGGCCAAAACCAGAGAAAAATGTTAATAGTGCTGCAAAAAAAGCTACTAAGGATATAATTAAAATCTCCATTTTATTTTTAATTTAGAAACTAATATAATATTCTTTATTATTATAATATGATTTATATTTATCATCATAAAATGAAAAATAAACTATTATTACTATTCCTCACTATTTCAATTTTAAGTTTAAGTGCTCAAAATGATGCAGTGTATGAAAACTGGTCTAGCATAGAAGTCGATTACTCTATTACAAAGAATATCGACATCTATGGTGGTGGACAACTAAGGATTAAATCTGTTGGGGACACCTACAATAAATCCTTTTATGAAATTGGATCAAAGATTAAAATAAATGATTACTTAGATTCAGGATTTGGATATAGAGGAATTGACGAATTAGATGATGTTGGCAATATACAGGGCCATGAAAAATTTAATAGATATCATGCTTTTTTAACTGGTGCATATGATTATAAAAAATTTGATTTTCGGTTGAGACTTCAGTTTCAAAGAAAGAATGAAGTTGGAAATTCTGATTCTGTAAATAATGATTTTTTTAGAACTAGATTTGAGGTTAGATACGATATTAAAGGCTGGAAAGCTGATCCAAGAATCGGGATTGAGTTCTTTACAAAAGATGATTTAAATTTTGATGAGAATTATAAAAAATACAGATTTTCATTTGGTACAAAACTAAACTTAAAAGGACCAAATTCTTTAACAATAAAATATATACTTCAAGAAGAGGTTAGGGTTGATTCGCCGGTATCTCATCACATATTAAGATTAAACTATAATTATTCAATTAAAAGAAAATAATTACTTGTCAATAACTTAACATTGAGTTAACATTGTTAATGTGTTCTATTTTGATATTTGTGATAAATAAAATTTTATCATGAAATCAAAAACATTAATCTTATTATTTAGTCTTTTTAGCTTTTTTACATTCGCTCAAAATTCAGAAAGTGAACCTAAAGGAGAGCCTCATTTCAAAGTATTTTGGAATTACAATTATGATTTTTCAGATGATGTTACCCAAACTAGTGCCTTTGAGCTTGACCGAGTATATCTAGGATATAAATACAAATTCAATGATAATGTTTCTGCAAAAATTACTTATGATGTAGGTAAAAATGATGCTGGCAGCAATTATACTGCGTTTGTTAAAATAGCCCAACTTGATTATAAACTAAGCACAAAAGTAAAACTTAGTATGGGTATGATTGGCGGAAAGCAATTTAACGATCAAGAAAAAGTTTGGGGATATAGATATATCTATAAAACTTTACAAGACGAAAATAAATTTGGATCTAGTGCAGACCTTGGAGTTAATGCAGAAATAAAATTAAGTGATAAGTTGACTACTAATATTTTTGCTTTAAACGGTGAAGGATATAAAAACCCACAAGATGCTGATGGCAACCAAAGGATTGGATTCAATCTTATCTATGACGTTTCTGATAAATTAAAAATGAAATTTTACTATGATACTCAAGCTTCAGAATCATCAAAATCCTTAAACAATATAGGATTATTTGCTGGCTATAAGGCAGGAGATTATAGTATCGGAGCTGAATACAATAAAATGGAGAATGGAACTACATATAAAACTCCAATAGACAATCACAATCTCGACGGAATTTCAATTTACAATAGATATTCTATAAATGATAAATATGAAGTTTTTGCTAGATTTGATCAAATTAGCTCTAATACTTTAGATGGTGCTACAAACTCTTGGAACTATGATGATGATGGTTCGTTAATTATTGCTGGAGCCCAATATACTGCATATAGTGGTGTAAAATTTTCAATCAACGCAAGAAGTTTTGATTATAAAAATTTAGACACTAACTTGTTTGAAGTATATTTTAACGTTGAATTTAAACTATAATAAGAAATGGAAAATATTTATTTATTAATGTTAGTTGCCCTAGTTGCTCTTGCAGTAGCTGATTTGGTTGTTGGGGTAAGTAATGATGCTGTAAACTTTTTAAATTCAGCGCTAGGAACAAAAGTGCTTTCTTTTAGAACCATTATGATTGTTGCCAGTATAGGTATTGCTGTTGGAGCAGTATTTTCAAGCGGAATGATGGAG
>MDSY01079322.1_pt1 | contig 10328 bp, 8 predicted proteins | sample 811131 | NCBI WGS metagenome assembly MDSY01 (sample SAMN05326643, study PRJNA326480) | marine metagenome | isolation source: seawater | place: Atlantic Ocean: South West | collected 2010
AGGAAGCCTCCGAGGCGTACCTCGTCGGCCTCTTCGAGGACACCAACTTGTGCGCCATCCACGCCAAGCGTGTCACCATCATGCCCAAGGACATCCAGCTCGCCCGCCGCATCCGCGGCGAGCGCGCGTAAGCGTTGTGCTAATGCACACGTCGTACAAACGCACGATAACATAAACCAACTCCAATGGTGTTTAAAATTTAACACCACCACACGACAAAGAACCTCCGAACCTACTGCAAAGAGAGCGTATCACCTCTATCGCAACCTCTCGTGTTTAAAATCTTGAAAAACGGCTACGGCTAGCTCGTCGACTAGCTAGAAAAGACGAGACGACGAGACAGGACTCAGGAAAAGCAGAGGATGATTGGAAAATCTCAGATCAGTTCGCTCAGTGTACAACTTAAAGGCACTACACTAGTGTGTATTAAAAAAATCACTCACCGTTACGTCGATAACCCTCCCTAATATGCCAGCGAGCTCCTATTTAACTCTAAATGCTTGTCCACTTCGTTCCAGAACTGCTCGAACTGCGCGCGGTCACCGTGGCGCACGTTTTTCTGGAATCTTAACGTTTGCACGTTCCAGGTCTTAATCACATCCGCCGCGGTTTCCGTGTCGTACTGCGCGTAGAACCCCCGGACGCGTTGAAACGTCTCCACCAAATCACCCTCGTCCGCACCCTTGAACGGCCAATCCTTGAATTGCCACGTTTTACCGGAAACAAACACCGCGACGACGCACGCCCAGTCGGATGACGACGTCGGCACTTGATCGGTGATCAAGTATTTCACGCTCGGCGCTCGCTTGTACCGTCGTTTAATAACCATCTTGGACTGCTTTTTGCTTCCTTTCTTGTGAAGCTCGTCCCACGTCACGAGCTTTTCACTCTCCAAAAACTTCGCCGCGTTGTACATGTTGAACATGACTTTACTGCCGTACCCGGGGGGGACCAGGATCACGGGCATCTTACCCGCCGCGGGGTCGCGTTTACTCGACCCAGGTTTCGACGCGCTTCGCGTTGGTCGGCTCGCCACCCCCCCTTGACGACTTCCGTCTTCGATTTTGTGCCCCGTGACCTGTTCCGCTTTTAACCGTTCGGCGTGTGATAAATCAGGAAGAACCCGTCGATTTCCTCCGCCAAGGAAACCGCCGTCGTCCACGATGCCCATGTCCACGAAATCCGATCCGAGTTGTTCCTTGTAAAAGTTTTGCTTGTCCTGCCCGCGGTCAAACCGGTTCGTGCGTAACGGCTCGATGTTCTGAGGAACGGTTTCAGCAGGGATCGCGCTTTTCGTTTCACTCTCCTTTCCTTTCCTTTCATCAGGCAGTTGCGCTCCAAAAAACCCGAGAACTGCGGCGAAACTCTTGTCGCACTGCAACGCTGAGTCCCTGGTGTGCAGCGGTCGTTGTTTCGGTTTTTGAGAATCGTCGTCGCCTATACCATCAACCCCGTCCCTTCCTCTTTTACCTCCCACGTCAACATCCATCGCATCCTCTTCCATAGCGGGGGCGTTCACGTCGATCTGGTTTGAGGTGTCACTTTTGCCCGTAAGAAAGTCAAGCAAGTCCTTCCTGTCAACCATCGAGACGGGCGCGAACTTCGCACTCACGGCTTCTTTCAAGTACGCGGGATGTGCGGCTTTGGGGTTCGCACTGGTGCTCTTCGCCAGGTAAAAGATCTGCTCGATGGTCAGGAAGCCCTTGCCCATCTTCGCCTTGTAATTCGTTTTGGATTTCCGGGGAAGCGAATGAAGCTCGTCGATGTGCACGTGCGTCTCATCGAACGTGGACCTGTGGGTGGCGCGGGAATGGCAGGAATTGGTCAGCCGCGTGATGATCGGGTGGTTTGGGGGGCTCTACGCGTATTCAAGGGGACGCTATTGGGTCACGTCAAAGGGCACGTAAACTTACCCTGCGATGGTCCCGCCGATGACCGCATCGCGGATCAAATGAAGAGGATTCATGGCAGCCGAGGTGGCGCCGAGGATTCTGAAGACGAACGTCTCAAGATCGTCTCACAAACCCGAGTTTTGCGAAAAATGATGTGACCTCGAAGTGATGCGTTATTTTTAGGGACCGCCGCCTACGCGAACTACTACAAATGGTAAGGGTTGAGACTACAAACAAATAGTTTAGACTAAAAGGACACACTCTCTCCCACCGTATCACAGCTTATCTTCTTTCATCGCGACGAGTTTTTGTCGCACGAACCGCGTTACGGCGGCGTCCGTGGTTTTCACGCGGAACAACTCCTCGCCCGAAACCGTCGTCGACGCGGGCATCAGGGCGCACCACTCCGGGCTAGCCTCAGCCACTAACCGTAACGCCTGCTCCATCTCCTTGGGTGACACGTTGTACCGACTACTCGCGCGGATGCTCTTTTCCAGAAGTTCTGAAAAGCTCGATACCTTCCTTTTGCTGGTAGCGAATAGACTCCGGATGGTGTCGAACGTCGTGGGTAGCAAATCCAACAACCGCCGTTGGTCTCGCGTCGCGATCGTCGTTGGATCCAGCTCGTGCGCCACCGCAAGTTTCCGCTTCATCACCGCTTGCACCGCGGCTAGAGGGAGTTCAGAGCCCAAATCACCAAGCTCCGCAACCACAGCTTTCGCCTGTGCCTGTTCGATCGTGACGTGTTTCAACAAGTTGGCCTTGACATCCGCCGCGTCTTTTTTGTGGCCGGCGTGCCACGACGACGGCATGGCGCTGCCGTTGCCAACACGCTTAGTGGGTTGCGTATGCATGTTTAGTGTGTTCTTTCCGTAAATGCAGGTAGATGCGTCCGATCGAATGGTCTCAACCGTACTTCGCTCCAACGGCGGACTTGGCACCTGTTCTAAATCGAACTGCAAGTGCCACTCCATGATGACGCCGTTTTCCATAACGGGGGCGTCGTCGGGTTTCTCGCAAACTTTTTCTCGCAACCGCGATTCGCAAAACAAATCGTGGTACCCGCCCACCAGCAAAACAAGCGCCTCTCGGAACCTCGACGCGGACTCAGCCTTCGCATCGTTGGGCTTGTGCTTGCGTTCACGGTGAGTAGGGTGCGTGCAGGGAGATCCGGGGTACGTGGGAGGATGCGCCGCGCCTGCTGTTTCTAATTTTAACGTCTCCGGCGCTGAAATATCGGCCCGCACGCGTCTAGGACTCATGGGTCCATTAGTCGAGTCAAAGACATCGCTCCCTCCTCCCCTGACTGAGAAGGTTATGGTTCCAGGTTTGATTGCTTCGACTTGCCGGAGCATTTCGACTGTGCACCGTCTACCGGTCATGGTCTCCACGGAGGAACACACCACGTCGGCGGTGCACGATTGCTGTCGCTTGCGTAGCAACGGCCCGACTTGCTGCAGCGCGATGAATGCGTCGTGCAGGCGCTCGTACGAGCTCGGTAACGGCAGAGTGGAAAGCCACCGGCCGCTGACAGGCTGTTCGGTGGACCGTCTCCGGCGCTTGGGGTAGTTCTGTTGAGATTCAGTGTGATTGTCACTGACTGGTTGCCCGCGCGCCGCGTTTGCGCTTTGCTCAATTTTCAAACCAGCACCCTTCACTTCTCGGCTTGACGTGGAAGGCTCAGTCGGCATTGTTATTGTGTCCCTTCCACGAATACTCACGTCTTCAGCCTCGATCACGTCACCTTCATCAACATCACGATCAACCCTTCTCCTTTTCGCCGCCTCGAGCTCGTCCCCGGAAACGCGGTTGATGTCGACGTCGCGAAGCTGCGGGGAGGAAAAACATGATGGGTTTGAAAAGGTGAGTGGATGTTGGATGAGTCTTCCGAGGATGCGCATCGGCGATGCGCTCCGTGAGTGCACAGTCCAGCGCAGTTGAACGCAGTACACGCACGAGGCGTGTTACACGCACGTATCATGTTACACGCACACGCCGTGCGTACAGCTCGACGGAAATGCGATGTGGGGACACAGGTCGTGATGCGCGGGAAGGGAAAGCAACAGTGTGCCTACGGGGAAACCAGTGGTGGATTAGTGTTTGGATGGAATATTGGATGAGACGACGTACCGGTGCGCCTCCGTTCGCCTCCGTGTCCCCCGCCAGGCTCGCGACCTTGGCCATCATTGCCGCTCTGCCGCTGTACTGCGCGCTGGTTCTGCAAGCGGAGGGACTCATGTCGAACCCACCGCGCGTGCGCGAGTGACGACCCGAAGTGGGGACGGGAGAAAAGCGGATGTTTGAAAAAGTGGCGGGAGTGGGCACTCGACGAGCAGGTTTCTGACAAGTGATTTTTTCCAAAACCTTCTCATTCATTGATGTCTATTCACTCCCACTAGTCTCTCCCTTCGTCTGTCTTCACGGCCGTGCCCCTGGGTAGATACGTTTGATCGCACGCGTTGTGTACACACACGTACAACTCATCCACACCGTAACCATACTCATTTCTTCGCGAGCGGCGTTTCGTCCAGCCTCCATTCCAAATTCTGCCGTAGCTTGGCGTTGGCCGGTTGCACCACCATCGGCTCGGCGACTTCGCGCGCTTTTTCGGATCCAAAGAGTTGCTCGACTAGACACAAGGACCACTCGAGGGAAGTGCCTGGTCCACGACTCGTCACAATCTGCGTATCCACCACGACCCGGCAATCCCTGTGGATGTCCTTTTCTAACAAACTGCCGCCTAATTCGTCTACGAACGCCGGATGCGCGGTCGCCGCGTACCCTTCTAAAAACCCCTTGGGCTCGAAGCAAATAGCGGGCGCCGCGCAAATCGCCGCCATCAACTTACCCGCTCTGAAATGCTTTTCTAACACGGCGTGGAACTTTACGTGGTCCGAGATGTGCTCTGCACCGGGCATGCCGCCTGGTACGGCGATCAGGTCCCAATCGGATGGCGCGCCTCGCCCGGCGAGCTCCTTGACGTTTTTATCCGCAACCAATCGGACGCCTCGAGAACAAACAACTTCGTTCCGGCCATCCTCCACGGACATCACGGTAACCTCAGCGCCCGCCCTGCGCAACACGTCAATCACGGTAACCGCTTCGATCTCCTCGGTTCCGTCCGCGACTGGGATCAGGACTTTTTTGGTGGTGGTTTCTGATGCGGCGGCCACCACGAACGCGCCGCGTCGGGTAAACCGATTGGAACCTCTTCCGAGAAATGCGGATGATGGGTTTCCTTTGGGGGCGCGCAGGTTCGAGCCCAAACGGGGCTTCGCGGCGGGAGAGCCGTGGAGGCAAACGACGGGCGCGCACGGCGCACGCGCGGAAAAGGCGGACATCTCGACTCGGGTGTCGGTTCGCTCGCGCGCACGAGGTTGTGAGCGCGATGCAGATAACGACGTGCTGACTGTGATTGTCAGGGACAAAAATCAACCGCGAGGTCGCGCCAGAGTGGCACATCCTGGGTTGTTGGGATGTGTCCACTTCGCCCGACACTTCTCTCCGCGCCGTCGCAACTCCCGACGCACGTTCAGGAACGATGCCTGCTCTCGTTGCCCAGCAGTTTGCACTCGCGCCCGTTGCGCTCCGCTCCGCGAAGCGCTCCACCGCCACCCGCGTCGCGGTCTCTAAACCTTCCCGATCTCGAACCGTCATGACGTTCAGCGCGAATGGCGACTCCAAGGCTTCCAACGAGAAGAGAGGCTCCACGACGAGCACCAAAGCGTCACGCAACTTCATCGCAAACGCTACGTCGTCCATGCAAGTCATCCCCGGCGATTACCGCATCGGAGGCGTGTTGCTCTCCGTGGCCACGTTCCTGGGCCCGGTGTGTCATCTCTGGACGCAGTTTGGCGTGCACGGCTTTTTGGGCGCGTTCTTGACGCTGCAAGCGAGTCGCGTGCGGTTCAGATTCAGCGACACCGAATTAGACGTGGTGTTCATCGACCCCGGTGCCGATGATGATGACGCATTAACCATCGACACCGATTCTTCCGGCGATAACAAACTGCAAGGCGGCGGGGCGAACAAATGGAGTTTCGAGTCTGTCCAGAATTGGGAATTCTGGTTCCCGGGCTTCCCCGTGTTGGTGTACTACAAAGAGAACCAAACGAAACCCGAGGGGCAGCCGCATTTCTTCCCGATCATCATGGACGGCAAGAAGCTGTATTCCGAGATGCTCGAGAAGATGCCTGAATCTGTGAACCCGAAACCGGCAGTGTCGGAGTGGAACCTCGATACCGCGTTTGAATCAACGTCACTCGGCAGGTCGCTGAAGGAAAAGATGACGGACGAACAAAGGGAGCAGCTCAAAGAAACCACCGGGTTCCCTGGTCTGGATAAGTAGGAACAGAAGGCAGTAAACAGTGAGTAAGAATGAAAGGATTAGTAACTAAGACATGAAGATGATGTAGCACGAACACTCCATACAACTCTACACAACTTATGTTCTCCTCTTATACTCCTCGCCCTCCATCACAAGCTTATCCTCCGCGACGAGTGAATTAAGAAACGCGTGTAGCTGTTCGCTTGAACGGTCGTACGGCGGTTCCGATACGAACATCTTTAGCATGTTGTGGATCCGGTCTAACGGTAGGCTCGGGAAGTTGGTTAACATCCCGATTATATATTGCTCGTATACCTTCATGCCAGCCGCGGCCTGGTCCTCGGAGGAGGCTACCAGGCCGGACCCTGACCCGAGCCCGTCATCCGCCGCCGCCGCGCCGAACGTCTGAGTGTTCGCGTCACTCTCGGAAACCAACCGGTATCCAGGTTTACCTTCATCGACTGTTTCCAACAACAGCCCGTTATTGATCCACACCACGGCTTTCCTTCTGAGTACCTGCTTTGGTATTTTTAATTCTTCCGTTAAACTCTCGAAACTCCAGAAGCATTTCTCCTGGAACAGGTGAATCAGCGCCGCTTCTATTGGGCCGACTGACACGCTAACCTCCGTGTCCCGCCACATTATTTCCATCTGCACCGTCCCGAGGTTGTTGAGCCAGTTCATTTTCCGGGGGGCTTTTAAGTGGTGATACCGATAGGCGTAGGTTGTCATTAGGTCTTTCATAGCAGAAGGCAACTCAAAGTCAGGCGCTTCGTCCCCGAATGGCGGCCAGAACAGCGCGCTCACCACCGTGGCATCCAACGGCGACTTTCGCAGCGTCTCCGTTTGGTTTGCAGTGTTTTCATCCATCGCGCTCGGCGTCCCAGGCGCAGGCGGCGCCTTGATGTTCGTGTTCAAACGCTTCGAATCTCGCATGTCCTTCAGCATCACTTCGCACTTGTGAAGGTTGTGCTCTCCGAATCTTAACTTCAAAAGTTCCAACGCGTGCGTTTCCCTGTCCACGTCGTACCCCACTTTTGACAAAAGACGCTCCGCTAACATGTTTCGGTACTCGCCGATGAACACTTCTTTGGATCCGTAAATCGAAACGAGCTGACCGAGCTCATCGTCCCCGGTTCGCTTGCGTCCCTTCGCCGCAGCGGCTTCGGACTCCACGGGCTCGGGTTCCCAGGAATCCCAGTTTGATGAGGGTTGTTGGGGTTCTTTAATGGAACCCTTTTTTTTTCTCTCTCTCTTCTCACCGTCGATTGCCCAATCCAGAAACTCGGCGTCGCCGTCGTCGTCGCCCACGCGTTCGAAACGGTCGGACTGTTTACCCATATAAGAATCTCCATCATCGCCTGTATTACTAGCACTCAACAGTCCATTCTGAAACGCTCCCTCTCCCTCGTCGTTTTCCTTTCCCATCAGCATCCCCACCACACACCGGATGGTGTCTTTTCTTTTTCGCAGGTATTCCTTTAACTCGCCGGAGACAGCTCTGAGGACGACACCAGAAGGATCCAAATCCCTCAGCGCTCTAATAGTCAACCGGTACGTGTCGATGATATCTGCAGTAGGCGCGCCCGCGATGAGCAGTCTGCTTCTCAAAGACCTCTGCAAGCTGTCAATCAGTTTAGAGTGCAAAGTCGTTCGCCGCAAACACTTCCGCAAGTCGTCCACCGCCGGTTTACTTTCAGGAAACTCGACGATTACGTCGAAACACTCTTTTACTCGTGAGGAGCCTAACATTTCATACGCCGCGTGCGCGCACCTCGCGCGCCACTGCGCGGACTCCAGGTTCGAAGATTCAATCGCGCTGTGAGCAGGGTTCAAAGATTTAATCGCGTTGTTAGCAGGAATACTTTGCATATGACCCACACCTCCACCCCCGCCTGCACCAACCAACCCTACGGTTTTCAAAAACGCCACCGGCACTTGGTCTATCCATTTCAGTAAATTGGGCAACGCTTTTCGTTCAAAGTTACCCATGGCTTTTTCAGACACGCGTTTGGAAATAGCGGTGTCTATTGCTGATGCTGCGGCGGCTGCACAAGTATTTCCAAACACGTCGGAACGCAAACAAACCCCGAACATTTCCATCTCGCGTACCCAAACGTTTCCCATGAAGTTTTTCGTCACATTCGTACCGGCTTTGCTTTCCGCGACCAAAGAGTGTTGTCTTTCCAATTTGTTTATCCCAGTCGCGATGTACGCCTCGACTTCTTGCGTGAACGCATCTTCCTTCTCGGTGTCGTTGGTGTCGTCGTCGCCAATACCCATGCCCTTGTCGTCGTCTTCATTTAATTCATCGACCTTTTCTGCAAACTGCGTCAATCGCCGGGCGAAAAACGCTCTGATTATTTGCACCAACATAAGAGGGCCTTTCGTAGCGACGATTGATGCTATGGAGGTTTGCACGACGTTGCGAAGTCGTTGAGTTGATTCGGAAGCAATCGTCAATTCTTGCGTTAACAGTCCTTCCAGTGCATCTGCTCGTTGCAAAGCGTCTTCCACCGCTTTCGCGAATTGGGAAACGCCGGTGGGCACCGCGGTGTCAACCCAGGACCACGATTCGTGCTCATGCTTCGGCGACAGCGCCGCGCCGCTACCGCAGTTGGTAAGCGTCAAGCGTAGAAGCGGGACGTGCATGGTTTTGAACGCGATCTGTGGTGAAGGGAAGGATTGGGGTAGGTGTGGATGGTCAGTATAAGGGGAGTCACAACAGCAAGGTCATCTCCTCGCTACGACAAAGATCTCTGTAGGCACACCGCTTCGATTCGTACCTCCACCGTCTCCACGAAGTGCGTCTTCGCCAACGCGGTCATGCCATTTTCTCTCAGCGCCTGTACCTCGGCGCCGTACGCCTCAGTTCCGGCCGCCGTGACAGACACGAAAGCCTTCCAGCTCGCCACAGCCGCCGCCATCGTCACCGGGCGCTTAGGGAACTGACACCAGATTCAAACGAATGGGTTCGAAGTGACAGCTCCGAGATTGTTCTGCTCAATCGACCGATCCCGTAAAAAAGATGGCACTCCGCCCCGCACATGCGGTCTCCCTACCTCGTCGCGCTCGTCGCGCTGCTCGCGACGAGTTTGTGCGACAGTTCCGAGGCGCGAGGGCTGAGAGAAACGGACACTACAGGCGACACCCTCGGCCGAGCTGAGTTCGTGAGCTGCCCCGCGTGACGCTTGAACAAGCACCCTGATTTGAAGAAGCTATTGAAATCGGAAATAGAGAAAGGTGCGTTCGAGAAAACAACAGTGCGGTGGGAACGCGGACACCCGGTGACGCTTTTGATTTTGGACCGCGACGACAAAGAGGTGGAGAGGCATGCTATAGAGACGTGGACGGTGGATGACGTTCGGGAGGCGCTACAAACCAGGGGCTTTCATCACACGCAAACAAAAATGCCTTCACCCAAAAGAGCAGGATTGTTCACGAAGCACGATACAGGCAAGGCGGACCGAACCACCACAAGAACTCAACCGGTGCACACGCAGACAGGGTAGATTGATAAGGTGTCAATGCATAGACAATCCGTAGACACTGTGACATCGTGATACCACGCGCCGCGGTTGAATACGACACATGACGGCGGATGACGAAATTGTCCATTGTCAACGACGAAGGAAATGTCATCGCGCTTGATCTTAGAATTCAACCAAAGGACGCTAGTAATCCAAGATAGCACTAATGTGAGACATAGTTCAATACCATAGATAGTCACTGTATTAGTACTAGAACTACGAGATGTCTATATGTCGGGGGGGGTTCCAGCCATTCACTCTCTTTTACTTCCTTACAACCTGAGTCCCCCGAAGTCGATCCCGCCCTGCGAGTTCGACGGCGACGCCGCGCCGGGCGTGGGAAACCCGTTCGCCTGCCCCGCGGTTTCGTACGCCATCGAGGAGAGCACGGATTGTAAATCCCCGACACGTTCCAAGCCGCTGATAGGCTGCGCTTGAAGCGTCGCGGCGAGGGCACCTAAATCCGACGCAGATGCGGCTGACGATAGCCACCCTAACAACGCAGTAGCTTCGCTACCAGGCGGCCCCATTTGCACGCCGTCCAGCGAAATCTCCTCGCCATCCTCCGCGTCGTCAACA
>MDSY01093191.1_pt1 | contig 10326 bp, 9 predicted proteins | sample 811131 | NCBI WGS metagenome assembly MDSY01 (sample SAMN05326643, study PRJNA326480) | marine metagenome | isolation source: seawater | place: Atlantic Ocean: South West | collected 2010
CAATATTTGCATTATATGATAAGATTGAAGTTTCTCTAGTTGAAATCATTTGAGTTTTTTCATCCAATTGAATTTGAAGTTCTATATTAAGTTGATTTTGTTGATTGATAGTTTCATTCATTTTATCATTAGATTGTTGTAAATCAGCAATCTGTTGTTCGAGATCAGAGGTATCAGTGCCAGTACATCCGGTGAGAGCAGATGTCAACATTAATAATAAAATAATCATAGGTTTTAGTTGATGCATGCTTCTTGCTTACATCTTAAGCATTTAGTTATTTTACTAACCATGTCAACTAGGAGAGCCAAATTGAGCCATATCCTAAAAGGTAGATTTGCTCAATCAAAATAGTTTTTTCTGAATAGTCGAAGGTCTGCTAGCATCATTGCGTCTACTTCTACTTCGGCTTCCATGCGTCTTTAGGACCTTCTTACTTATTCTACGTGCATCTTCTCCGGTTCTTGCAGAATAGCTTTTACTAATGCCATTCTTTCTACTTACAAGCTCATTAACTATGGGTTCTGGATAATTTATACCGATTCTACACATAATTAATTCTTGTAATGATTTTGGCATTTGCCATGGATTATGAATAAAATCAGTAGGCACCATAGATAACTCAGGTACCCATTTCCTGATATATTCACCATTAGGATCATGATCTTTACCTTGTTTTGTCATAGAATATGCCCTAATTGTATTTATTCCAGTTGTACCTGACTGCATACCGACTTGGGGCCAATGTATTCCTGGCTCATAATCTAAAAATTGTTTGGCCAAAAATATGCCTGTATCCCTCCATGGTAACCAAAGATTGTATGAAGCAGCAGACATCATCATTGCCCTCATTCTAAAATTGATCCATCCAGTAGCATTCAACTGCCTCATGCACGCATCAAAAAAAGGCCATCCAGTCCTTCCTTCTTTCCATCTAATGAATTTTTCTTGATCTAATCTCCTATCCAATATCCCTTCAATAGCAGGATTTTGAGAAACTAAATCAAGATTAGGTTCCATCTCTAGTTTCTGTATAAAGTGGCACCTCCAAGCCAACCTTTGTCTAAACGAATTTAGGCTCTGAATCCATTCAAGATGGCAATCAATGGCTGATTTATTTTTTCGAATGTATTTAATTTTAGAATTAGTTTCCTGAACTATCCTTCTCATAGATAATACTCCTGTTGTGAGATACGGCGATAGAACAGAACCGTGTTTTGTAGAAAGAGTGGGATTAGATATTGACCGACTATATTTTTTACTGTCATCATCAAGAAATAAACGAAGTCTTCTCAAAGCCGCATCTTCTCCAGGTTCAGGCCTGCTTACTAGATGCCTTGGAGTCAAATTGAGATCGGCCATACTAGGAATTTGCCCTTCAAACATCACACTTTGACTAAACATTGGAGGTTCACTAAGAGGAGTACGCATTCTAGAGTCTCTTTTCCTCTTCCATTGGTCCCTATTCTTTAATCTCCTAATTACTCCATTATTTGGATATTCTATCCAATTAATCATTTTTTCTTTACACCATTGAATGACCTTTTTATCCCTATCATAAGACCATGAGTTTCCTGTTTCTTCATGAGATAATATTCTCCTAATATGGTGTTTATTATTTATATTTTCTAAAATATCTAAGGCATCTCCGATTTCAAAGTGAAGATCTGAGCCTAATTTTTTAAGAGTTTTTGATAAATCTACTGCGCAGTCTAATTCCCAATTAATATGAATTGGATCATTGTCTTCTTGCTTAAATCTCTCGGGTTCTAAAATAAATAAACACAATACTGGCCTTCCTGAAAGTATAGCACTGAGAAGAGGTACATGATCACGAGTCCGTAAATCACGCTTAAACCATATGACATCTATATCCATATCATATCGAATAAAATTGTTTAATTGATGGTTCATAAAGTAATGCCTAAATGAATCATAAATTCACGGGTATATCAATAACAAGAAGTGAATTTGATTTATGACAAATACTTAGTGCCCATCAGTTAGCAATTACTGAATTAATGGGCTAGCAATGGAGTCTTTCAGAGGCTAGCGTCAAGATTATTTAATTACCATAATATGAAAATTGCTCTGAATATAATTATTAGAAATTTCACCCATCATAATGATAATTAATCAAATAATTAATAATCTATTTTGTATAATACTAATTAGACTTCTTTCCTGAAAAATATTAAAAAAGGTAATTCTTAGCATTACGATATGAACCCTCGTACTGCTAAGGGACAAAGGAAAGTTCGCATACCTAAAAAACTGATGAACTGGAAGAAAAAAGAGGTAGTTACAGAAACTCCTCAGCCTTCATGCCAGGATACTGGATGCGGATGCGGAAACTAGTTCGCCCCTATAAAATTGGAAAAATTACTTTAATCATGCAAATGATACAGGTATGATTGAATTTAATTAATTGAACCTAAAAAAGCGATTTTGGATTCATTAAGAATTTGAGAGCTTGAGGAAACCAAATCCTCCGTCATCGACAGCGGCAACAATATCTCCATCACGAGTCACACAAATATCTTCTCCCGCCCAATCACAATTCTCTTCATCGGCATATTTTGCTTCCCAAACCAACTTGGCTTTTGAATCGAATTTGATAAAAAGAGGGATAAAATTATTTGATATCTTAACTTATCTCAGTTTGAAATATCTTTTATTTTCTCTACCAAGTTCATTCGACGAAGTCGCCACAATCCGAATGGCGTCATGGCTACAGCAATGAGAATGACTCCGGCCATCAGTTGCCATGCAACGCTCGGAACGAGTGTAACAGGTACAAAGAATTGCCATGAAGAAAAAGCAGCAGCAAGACCGACTGCACCACCATAAGCAAACAAAACTCCTACAATCCCTCCAATGATTCCTATGAGCAAGTTCTCAAACAGGAGCATCGCTCCAAGACTGCGTGTAGAAGCGCCTAGTACCCGTAATGTAGCCAATTCAAAATCACGTTCTGCAACATTCATGATCATTGTATTAAACATCACAACAATGGTGAACAGTAGCCCAAGATACATCATTGCCTGAAATATTTGAGTCTGTTGGTTGAGTAATCTATTGATACCCTCAAGCAATATTTGACGTTGTACGATACCTGTTGAAGCCTCACCTAAATCAGAGTCAATCTGGACACCTTCTGGAAGTTCAAGATAGATAGAAGTTGCATTAACACCGAGAATTTCGCTCAAATCTCCACGTAAGAAGTACATAGTACGAGCTAACTCTGCAGTCGAAGTTCCAACGATTTCTACATACTGTTGGGCGCCGTTAAGACTCACCGAATATTGCCCTCCAACGTTCCAATCTAGAAATTTCATACTACCTTCATCCATCATCACTTGCGTTAAAACCGAATTGGCTGTTGGAGTATTTCCCTCTAGAACGGATATTGAACGCATCCCATTTTGGAATGAATCAATCCCTACGAGAGTGAATATTCGTTCAATTCCGTCAGAGTCATCTACTGAGCCAAGTGGCATTTCAATAATCATCTCATAGTTTGCTAAGTTGTTATTTGCCCAATCTTGAACAGGCCCTTCTGCATCTGGCATAATATATATCTGGGCATCCCATGATTGGTCGTCTTCAAGGCTACCGACAAAAGTCTCTTGAAGGCCAGCGGACATCATTTGAATTGAACCGAAAAGCATCAATGAGATGCCAACTGCGACAAAAGTCATGCCAAGACGTTTCGGTTTACGGACGCTCGAACGAATGGAAAGTCCCAGAGTTGTTGGCATCCATGAAGTAAGTTTTCGAAGAAGATTTGAGCCCACACGCATTTCATTTTGACCGCTCAAAACAATTAACGGATCAAGGTGACTTGCTTTCCAAGCAGGGAATACCCCCGATAGGAATACAATGAACATAGTAGAGCCAATGACTGTCAAATACAGAGATAGGGGGATGACTCGGACAATAATCGGCACACCAACTAGATTTTCATAGAAATCCAGCATTCCATTCATACCATATGGACCAGCCAAAGTACCCAGTACGGATCCGATTCCCCCTATTCCAAGAGGGGCAATGAGATATCCTGTCATGAGCGAAGAACGCTTAACTCCAAGCGTACGTAATACTGCAATTTCCTTGGCTTGACTTTGTACTAAACGCTGCAGACTTAATACAATAGTTATGGCTGCTATTGAGGCAATCATCACCGTAAAAGGAAATATCGTCCGCTCCGTACCTTCCAAATCCTGCCGCATGATTTCTACAGGTTCATTTTGCCCTCTATCCCGTACACGTGCATCTAATTCAGTAGAGCTTAAAGAAGTCTCAACCATCTCCTTAATAAAGTCAATTTCTTCTCCTTCATACTCTTTAGTGTCAGATAAATCAAATGAGGGCGTACCTTCGACATCCAAAACAATCATGTTACTTGTGCCAATTAATTCGCCTGTAATTCGAGCCATTCCAGCATCAGAGAGGTAGCCTACAACATATTGCCCCGGAGTCGGCGGGAACAGAGTACCTTCAGGTGCCATGAGAACATGCATTGGATGATAACCCATACCAACAATAGTGAAGTCTAGAGTTGCATATCCACCCCCAATACTCACAGTATCTCCAAGGCTGAGATTAAGTGCAGTAGTAACGTGAGAATCGATAACAATTTCATCTAACGCAACTGCAGTTCTCCCTTCAGAGTGCCCTACTGGCATCCATACACGGTCAGCATTTGCATCCGCAGGAATACCATGCCAAAGAGCGTTGATGATGTGTTCTCCTGTATCATTAACGTGGAACATTGCTCCTTGTGTTATGGTGCGCCCTTCGCATGAATCAACAGAAGAAACGATAGCCGAAGAATTCAGAGCATATTCAATATCCTTACAGAATTCTTTCACTTGTTTTGGAGTCCAAGTAGCACTAAAGTTGTCGATCCACAGGTCTGCAAGATTGGCACCTTCCTCGTCATCAGCTTGCATTGCATCATACATTCCTCCAAGATTGTGTGCATAACCTCCAAAAGTGATACCGGCGAAAACGCCGACAAATACCATTATTATCACGGCGAAAAGTCTCATTTTGGTTCGCCAAAGGCTTCTTATTAATCGTTTATTAAGTAATCCAGACATAATAATACCTCAATTAAAAGAATTAGAATTTATACTTTCATCGGACACGATCTTGCCACTATCAATACGAATAACTCGTGTGGCATACTTGACTAATCCTTCATCATGGGTAACAAAAACTGAAGTTATATTTTCCTGCATACAGGCGCTTACTAATGCCTCCATTACTTTATTTGAGGTCTCCGTATCAAGGTTTCCAGTTAATTCATCGCCAAGTAAGAGAGTTGGGCGTTTGGCGATGCTTCGAGCAATGGCGACCCTTTGTTGCTGACCTCCACTTATTTCTCCAGGAAAACGATTAATTTCAGCATCTAGGCCCACAATTTTCAGTAATTCCTTCGCACGCTGAGGATCTTTATTACCTGATAATTCCTGAATTAATAATATGTTTTCAAGTACTGTGAGATCTTGAAGTAAGTTAAAAAATTGGAACACATAACCAATATTCTCTCTTCGAAAAGAGGTCATTTTTTCTGAGTTATTACGTGGGACTTGGGCATCTAGAAATGAATAGGAGCCGCCGGTAGGGCTGTCGAGAGCAGAGAGGCAATTTAGTAGAGTTGTTTTTCCAGATCCTGAAGGTCCAAGCAGAATAACTCGTTCTCCCTCTAATATTTCAATAGTCACTCCATCGAGTGCTTTCACAACTCCTGCAGGTGTCTCGTAGTACCTTTCTAGATTTTTCATTTGTAATAATTTATTCATATTTACACGTTCTAATCTCAAAGCATATTGAATACATTAAATAATTCTTAATTTACAAAAGACATTGATAATAATCAATCGACAAGCCAATCAAATATAAATATTTTTAAAAGAAATAAAATCATATAAATTGATTATAATTTTGATAAATGATTATTGAATTATTTATTGGATTCACATTCGGAATTAACTCCATTATTATTAGTATCCATTGTAAAAATCTACTTTCGGAACTTTTTTATAATTGGGATTGGAAATTTTATCTTGATAAAATACTACCGCATTTTCTTTATTTGAAATAAATAAACTTACATCTGCCAATAATAATGAAAATATGACTAAGGTCCTCCATATTGCCTAATTAATCATACTTGATAAATTTAAAAATTTAGTATCGTATAAAAATTAAAATTAATTATTAAATTCATTTTCTTAAATGTATAAAATTATATTAAATACATTAATTAACTTAATCCTTTACTTAGATGAACGATGGATATCAGTTTTGTTTATTTTAAGGGAGAATGACTGATGAAATATGATATTCAAGATTTGCACGTCTCTCCATATCCTCCTAATGAAGAAATTGCAAATACTCTAACTCATGGAATTGGAATCGTTCTTTCGGGACTAGGGCTTTACCTTCTTTTTATTGAGGCGCATCAAACAGGTGACCTATGGAAAATATGGAGTAGTTTAATATTTGGTTTATGTATGATAATTGGTTACTCCTGTTCCACATTATATCATGCATCGACTAATCCAAAATTTAAGCATAAAATGCGAATTGCAGATCATATTGGGATATATTTAATGATTGCAGGAACATATACGCCATTTGTATTAGTAAATCTACGTGGATGGATTGGGTGGACTTTTTTTATCCTCATTTGGGGATGTGCTTTTGGCGGAATATGCCTTAGAATAATAAATAGACATGTCCCTAATTATATATCAGTCGGGCCATATTTATTTATGGGTTGGTTAGTAATTATTGGAATAAAACCACTATATGACTCAATAGGCATTACTGGTTTAAGTTTAGTTGTACTTGGAGGAGTTTTTTACTCAATTGGAGTTGGATTTTACTCATCAGAAAAAATCCCTTTTAATCATGCTATTTGGCATATATTTGTGCTTGCAGGGAGTATCAGTCATTACTTAGCAATATCATTACAAGTGATACCTAGTTGATTTAATTAATTTTAATTATATCTTGATAATGAATTTATCCCGTATTTTAAATTTATAGATATTAATTTCATTTAGTTAAAATCTATATATTAATAGGTTAAAAAATATCATGAATCATAATAATTTATCAATCAATTGATAATGTATTACCTTCAGGGAATCTTGAGGTGTGTCGTTATTAAATGGGTTTCAGATGACATGCCAGATCAAACTGGAAAAATAGCCATTGTCACGGGCTCTAATACTGGGACCGGTTACCATATTGCACATGGACTTGCTTCAAAGGGAGCTGAGGTAATAATGGCCTGTAGGAATATAAAAAAGGCTGAATTGGCTAAGTTAAATATCATATCCGAATTACCTGACTCAAAAATCACAATTGAAATTCTGGATTTGGCTGATTTGGCATCTATTTATAAATTTTCAAAAATAATTAAACTAAAATATGAAAAAGTAGATATCTTGGTAAATAATGCTGGAGTTATGATACCTCCTAAATCTAATACAAAGGATGGTTTTGAACTTCAATTTGGAACTAATCATATCGGCCATTTTGTACTCACTGGCGAGTTACTTCCCATTCTAGAGGCATCGGGTAGTGCTAGAATAATTACAATGTCAAGTATAGCCCACAACAGTGGAAAGATTGATTTTAATGATTTAAATTCTGAAAAGAAGAGATATAGCAGATGGGGGGCTTATTCTCAAAGTAAGCTTGCAAATCTAATATTTGCTCTAGAGTTGGATAGGCGCTTAAAATCTAGAAAATCTAGTATTGTTTCACTTGGAAGTCATCCCGGTTGGTCTGCAACAGATTTACAACGTCATTCTTTAATATTTAGATTTTTGAATAAGTTTTTTGGAATGTCTGCAAAAAAGGGTGCGGCACCCAGCCTCTATGCTGCAACAGTAAAAGATGCGATAAAATATCCATATTGGGGAGTAACAAAAAATGGCGAAATGCATGGTTGGACAGGTAGGGCAAAAATTAACTCAAAGGCCAGAGATCTAGAAGTTGCTGAACGCCTTTGGAATACAAGTTGTGAATTATCTGGAATTGAGTATCTCATTTAATATTGATAAATTATATACCAGATAATTTTTGCATTCTAATATACCATGGGTGTACTGTATTATGATTTTTTAGGATATCAAATCCGTGTAAACCTTGCATTGATCTAAGAATTCCATAATTTGCAAAATCTGCTCCATTTGGCTTATTGCCTCCGAAAAAGTCACCTTCGAAACCAGTAGACATATGGTCTAATTGAAACTGTAAATTTTCTCTCGGTTTAGCATCAAACATTTTTGCACGGCTTCTTCCCACCATACGCATTACAAAAGCGCCTAACCATTTGTTGACTAAGCGACTTGTGAATGAAAATTTATCGACTTTAGTGACATAATCTAATGCTTTTAGTGAAGTAAAATATGAAGAGTAAATCACGGCAACTATTGATTTACCCAAAATTGAATCAGAGAAATCCATCCACTTGTCTTGTTCGGAATCTAGGCCATGTCGGGTGAATTCTGAATTTTCATTCTCATCTATATAATGTAAAATAAAATTAGAATCATTTACTTGAGTTCCATCAATATCTATGTATACAGGTACTTTTTTCCAATCCGACCATTTGAGTTCCTTATGACTCATAGGATCAACTTCAATTTTAGAATATTCAATTCCGCGAGAACCCAACAATGCTTTTACTTTAAAACAGAAAGGGCAAGTTTCAAAACAATATAATGTTGGAAGATTATTAGATAATTTTTCAGGAACTTTGACTTTCTGTATGCCGGAAATCTGTTGCGGCTTAATTGAATCTGCCATATTCCGGGGAGAGAATCATCATTATCAAAACCATCGGTCCGGCGCCCTCAATTAATCATATCAAGGTATATTTATTGACCAATTCTTTGACATCTTTTCATTAGATGTAACAATTATATCTAATCTTTCATTTAGACACGGCATTCGATTTTTAATCATCGATAGATATAACTTAGATTTTCTAATATCATCAGGAATGCAGACTTTACCCGTCGTAGATTCAAAATCTATTGCTCTATCCAAGTCCAAGGCATGACGATTTAAACTATTTAGTAAACCCATTGTCAATCTACTTATTAAAGCAAAAAGGAATAAAATAAGTAGAAATACCGAGACTGTTCCAATTGCTGAACTACCGAATGCACTCATTGCAAATGTTCCAATGATAAATACTATTGGAGCTGTAAAAGTTAGTAAAAAAAGATTTTGAGTAATTGGTTTACGATTTTTTAATCTTCTTATTATTTCCCACCTAGGATTTTTAGGATTATTTGGCTTAAAAACATCTGAAGTTTCCATTTTTGCAGCCTTTTCAACCATATCCTTTACTGAATGCATTCGAAGTAACTGCTTGTTTGCAGGAGCATCCATATCTTGGCTAAATAATTCTTCTAATTTTTCCACACAATCTTCGTAATATCCTAGCCTTACCAGAATGCCGATTTGTTCTACCAATGGAGTAACAGCATATGGATCGTGCCTTCTACAATCTTCCCACCAATTTAGTGCATGCTCTAGCATCCCCAAATGATCCACTAAAAGAGCCCCTCCTAATTCCCAACCAAGGTTATTACTTGGATCATGAAGAACGACTTTTCTGATCGCCGACATTGCTTTTGAACATTGTTTCAAATCGGGGAGCATAGGTTTTCCCCTTGTTGTTGGAGGGAGATTCAATCTAGCTATTGCCATCCACGCATCTGAATGAGAATCTTCTAGGTCTACTACTGAGTATGCTTTTGATAATGCATCTTCCCTATCGCCTTTTTCCTCGGAGTCTAGTACATCTAGCCATAGCATCTCAGAACTCTTGGTCACATCATTACGAAGTGCCACTATGAAAAGAATGCTCGGGTCAAAATGCTAAATTAACGCCTTCTACGATCATTATTTCCACTGCCATTATTCCTGCCAGAATTATAATTTCTACCGCCACTATTCCTGCTAGAGTTATTATTTCGACCGGAATTATTATTTCGACCGGAATTATTATTTCTACCTCCACTATTTGACCAAGAAGACCTAGGGTTGGAATTCCTTGACCTACTATCTGTATCTCTGGGTCCTTTACCTTGTCGTGGTTTTCTAGTATCGCAGCTTGCACGATTACATATTTCTTTACTAGCATAATTGTGATTGTTACATTTTGGACAAAACCAGTCACCTTGCTTTACATCGGAATCGGAAGTCTGATTATTTCCACCTCTTCGATCATTATTTCCACCTCTTCGATCATTATTTCCACCTCTTCGATCATTATTTCCACCTCTTCG
>MDSY01124240.1_pt1 | contig 10326 bp, 8 predicted proteins | sample 811131 | NCBI WGS metagenome assembly MDSY01 (sample SAMN05326643, study PRJNA326480) | marine metagenome | isolation source: seawater | place: Atlantic Ocean: South West | collected 2010
AATAATCCTAATTGGTTTTTCAGGTGGATTTCGTAGAAATGAGATAGTTTCACTAGACTATAACGACTTAGACTTCGTAACAGAAGGTCTTAAGATCACTCTTAGAAGGTCTAAAACAGACCAATTCGGTGAAGGATTTAAAAAAGCCCTACCCTACTTTGATAGCTCTCAATATTGTCCTGTAGTATCATTAAAAAAGTGGATTGAAATTTCAAAAATTGCATCAGGACCTGTCTTTAGAAGGTTTTCTAAGGGTTCTAAGTTATCAAATAATAGGTTAACAGATCAAACAGTAGCTTTGCTGATTAAAGAATATTTACAATTAGCTGGAATCGATAGTAAGAATTATTCAGGTCATAGTTTAAGGTCTGGATTTGCAACTTCAGCAGCTGAGTCTGGAGTCGAAGAAAGGAATATTATGGCAATGACAGGTCACAAATCAACAGAAATGGTTAGAAGATACATTAAAGAAGCTAATCTATTCAAAAATAATGCTTTAAATAAGATTAAAATCTAGTTTTTCTTTTGTAGAAAAAAAATTTAACAATACCGATTATTCTAAATAAGTTTGTGTACACTTTTTTTTTGTTAAATAAAAAAATATTAATAAACAGTCTAAATAAATAATCAAATAAGTGAAGGTAAATTCTTAATACATATTTTTTTTGATATTTCGAAAAATAATAAATTTCTGAAAATTTAAAAGCTGTCATTGTTCTAAAAGAATATATTAATGAATTAGATGAGGAGATACCTTTATAATGAGTACAATAAGCTTCTGATGTTTCAATAACCTCATGCCCAGAGCTTATAATTCTGTCACATAAATCTGTATCCTCAAAATACATAAAAAAATTATTATCAAAAAAGCCAATTTTATTTATAAGAGAGCTTCTTAATAATATTGGAGCTCCCCATACACATTTTACAGAAAAATTACCAGATGGTTTAATTTTACTTAATGAGTTATATATTTTTTTTTCATATTTAGTACGTTTGGTAATTCTATTAATAGGGTGACAAAAATAATTACCTAAATATTCTTCATTATCATTCAAATGCATAGGAGCAACCAACCCCACATTTTGATATTTATTAAAAATATTCATTAATTTTTTAATATTTTCATTGGTAATAATAGTATCAGCTGAAAGATAAAGTATAAATTCATTGTTAATTTTATTAAAAGCTAAGTTAACGGCTTTTGATATACCTAAATTTTTTTCCATCTTAAAATATCTTATAGACGGATTAATTTCTAAGATTTTATTTTCTATATTACTATGAATATTATTATCTATTATGACAATTTCATAATTAGACAAATTTTTTAAATTTTTATATAAAATTTCACCACTTTTATAAACAACAAAAATAATAGAAATTTTATTATGCACTATGTTTTTTATTTAATCTTTGTTTTTAAAAATAATTTTACTGCCTTCCTCAGTAAATTTAAAATTGACAATTGGAAGTTTTTTTAATCTTTTTTTTAATACATGTTGAAATCTTTTTTTACAATATATAAGTAAAAAACCACCACCACCAGAACCAATAATTTTACCACCAGAAGCTCCCGCATTAATACATTCGCTGTATATTTCATCAATTTTAGGATTTGATACTTTGGTAGAAAGTTTCTTTTTTAAAAACCAATATTCATTAAGAAGATTCCCAATAAAATCAAGATTATCATTTTTTTGTATAGTTGATTTAAATTCTGTAGCAAGTGTATATATTTGATCTAATAATATTATATTTTTTGTAAAGTTTAACATTTTATCTCCCTCCACAATGTGAGAGTATTTATGAATACCAGTGTAAATTAGAAATAGATTGTTATTAAGTTTATTAAATTTAGAAGTGTTTAATGATATTTTTTTAACGTTAAATTTTTTATCTTTGTTAAACTCAATTGAATTAAATCCACCGTATGAAGCCCATATTTGGTCTTGTGAACCTGAATTTTCTTTCATAAGATTTTGCTCTATATGAATAGCCATATTTGCTAAATCTTTTGATGAAGTGTTTATGTTGTGTAAATTTTTAATTGCATTAATTAAACCTACGCAAAAAGATGAACTTGTACCCAGTCCTGAATTTTTTTGTAAGTCTCCCTGGTAATGTATTTCCAAACCTTTGCTTAACTTTAAATATTTAAATACAGATCGTACAGTTGGATGTATTATCTCATTATTATTATTGACCACTTCATTTTTTGACCAAACAATACGATGTTTATAATCAAAAACTTTTGGTAAAAATCTAGCTGTAACATAGCAATATTTGTCAATAGTTCCACCAATAACTAAACCGCCTTTTTTTTTATAGTAAGAAGGAAAATCAGTACCCCCACCTATTAAAGAAATTCTAAATGGGGTTTTTGAAATTATCACTAATTAATATCCTTTTATAAAATTTTTTTTAATTGATTAAACAAATTAGTTTTATTTTTATAATAAAATTTAATTTTTATTTTTTTTGCTGCAATATTGTCCGTTACACTATCACCTATAAAGAAACTTCTTTTTTTGTCAATATTCCATTTATTTATAGCTTTAATTAACATTCCAGGATTAGGTTTTCTATCAAATATGTTATTTTTATACTCATCATTGCTTGAATATCTATAATAAGGTGAAAAAAATATATCATCTACATGAGCACTATTTTTTGATTTAAGATATTTTTGCATCTTGTTATGTATTAAATTTAGCTTTTTTTCTGTAATAATGGATTTCCCCACACATGCTTGATTAGTAATTATTATAACTAAATAATTTTTTTTTTTTATATAATTAATAGCCTTACTAACACTGGGTAAAAATTTAAATTCATTAAAATTTTTTATATAGTCATTATTTTTTAATTTATTAATAACACCATCTCTGTCTAAAAATACAACTTTTTGCTTAAGAAAGTCTTTATTTTTTTTTAAAAATTTAATTATTTTATGAGATCCAATATCAATAAATTTTTCCTTAAAAATAATTCCATGTACTTTTTTTTTATTAATTAATTTTTTAAGTATATCATCTTCTAACGAGCATTTATTTTTAACAATTAATTTAAAAATTTTTTGTTTAAAATAATAAATACCTCCGTTCATTAAATTTGATTTTTTCTTAGAAAATTGAATTATTTTTTTTTTATTAATTTGAATATTATTAATTTTATTATTTAAAATTTGTTTATTATTTGTTGTTAATGCAATTGTGCAAATATTTTTTTTAAATTTAGAATCTATAATTTTTGAAATATTAATATCAAAATATGTGTCACCATTTATTAATATAAAGTCATTTTTAATAAATTTTTTAACTTTATATAGTGCGCCACCAGTACCTTTAGGATTACCCTCATCTATACAAACTATTTTTGAGTTATGTAATATTTTATTATGATATAGTTTAAAAAATTTTTCTTTTTTAAAAGAACATATCAAATAAATCTTTTTAAAATCATATTTAATTAATTTGGATAATAAGGTGTCTAAAAATACTTGATTATTAATTTTTAATAATGGCTTGGGTGTATTTTTTGTTAAAAGCCCCAATCTAGTGCCTTTACCGCCAACTAAAATTACTGCATCAATCATTTATTTTAAGTAGTTTTAAAAAATCATCTTTAACATTTGAATAATTTCTTGAATTTTTTTTACGTAACAAATTATTTCTCAAATTCATAAAAATTACATCATCATTCAATATATCATTAGAATATTTGATAAAATCATTTTGGTCCTTGGCGATATAACCGGTTACATTGTGTTCTACTCTTTCATACAATGAACCATAACCCAAGGTTACTATTGGTATACATAGCTCTCTAGCCTCCTCAGCAGCCAAACAAAACACCTCACCAATATGCCCTGGTGAGAGAAATACCCTTGTATTTAATAGATCATTAATTAATAATTTTTTGTCCCCTTTTGTTCTTACCGTTATATCGTTATCTTTTTCAATATTACTTAAAGTAAAAGGAGGGTTAATAAATAATTTAGCATTTTTACTATTAATTTTAATCTTTAGCCAAGCTTTGATTAGAAATTCAAGATTCCTATCGGAACGTGTTGTAAATATTGCATTTTGTGGTGGTATAAAATTAATATCAATCTTTGTATTAATGAAATCATTATCTGAAGCTATTTTTAAAATTCTTTTTCCAAAAAATGAAGTTAATAAACTTCTGTTTTTATAGTGGTAATCACCTTCAAGAATCATAATAGGTTTAAACTTAATGAAAGGAATTAATTGTTTTTTCCTTATAAATTTTTCAAAGTTTTGAACACTGTGTGACCATAAATAGTTTTTATTTCCATTAAGTTTATAAAAAAGATTTGCATCTGACATTGATATAGCAAAATGAGGCTTGTCACTTTTATCTATTTGAGAGATGTTAAGCCAATGAACTTTATTTATAATTTTAGTATTAGTTGTATTGTTAAAGACTTTTATTAATAGGTTATTATTTTTGCCCAACTCATCAGTTATATTAATTAATGTTTTTTCTGATCCAGCAATAGTACTATCGTTAATATTTAGAGCATTATAATCAAATGAATTTTCTATAAAGTATATTTTAGTGATCATAAAAAAATGAATTTTTATATTCTTTTCGACAGTTTATTTATTGATTTAGTAAAATTTTTTTTTAGTACCGTAAATTTATAGTCTGATGGTGGAAACCATTCTTTACAAGAAATTACTTGATTAATAAAATCCCTCCTACTATTTAGATTAAAATACATTAGAGCCAAAATAGGTTTTTTAAGAAAGTACGCCATATGTGTAATGATGCCTTCTGGTGCCACAACATTGGTTGATTTTCTTACTATATCAAAAAGGTTATATCCCTCAACATCCTTCAAAAAAAAAATACTTTTTTCATTGATATTTTTTTGTGTCTTATTATGAAAATCAAAAGAATTATATTTTTTTAAGAAATGATTATTTACACTAATATTATTCAACTCAGATGAAAAAATTAAATTTTTATTTTTTTTTCTTAAAAATTCTAGTAAATTGTCGATATCATCTAGAGACCATCCTAATAAGTCATGAAATAATTTATGTTTATAGTGAAAAAAAACATATTCTTTTGGAAAGTGAAAATCATTTTCAATATTAGAATTAGTATTAATCATAATGCTATTATCAATATGTTCTATCAATGACTCTTGAATATTATATGAAGACACTCTTTTTTTTATAGTTAAACGATTTATTGTTACGTATTTATAAAGGTATTTTAACAGAAAATTATTTGGTCTATTTTTTAATCCTTTTATCGTGATTCCATAAAATTTTACCTTTCTAAAAAATAAGGGTAAATAATAATAAAAGTTTTTTGGCGTTAAAATATAAACATTGTCAATCTTATTTAATAATAAATATTTTGATATATAAAATTTCTCACGTAGACCCATGTCCATAGAGATGATCTTTTTATTAACATTAGGAAAAAGGAAACCAAATTTATGATTTATTTTAGATAAAAATATTGTGATTTTGTCTTCCCTATGTTTAATCAAAATTCTATTAATTGCTTTTAGAGAAACAAATAAATCACCCGTTCTATCATTTTTTAAGATTAAAATTTTTTTACTCATAAACAGTTTTATCTTATATGTTAGTAACTCCTAGCTAAGATTATTTTTTTAATTTGCTAATATCAAAATCTACCATTTTATGAACTAACTGTTTAAAGTTAGTTTTAGGTTGCCAATTTAATTTTTTTTTTGCTTTACTGAAGTCAGCTTGTAATACTGCTTTATCTTTTGGTCTCATAAACTTTTTATCAAATTTTATGTATTTTTTATAATCTAGACCAACATATCTAAATGCAATATTTAAAAAATCTTTAACAGAATGCATTTTTCCAGTTCCTATTACAAAATCTTGTGGTTTTTTTTGTTGTAGCATTTTCCACATCGCCTCAACATAATCACCGGCATACCCCCAATCTCTTTTTGAATTTATACTACCGAGTGTTAATTTTTTTTGTTTTTTTGATATAATTCTTGCAATAGCCATTGTTATTTTTTTTGATACAAAATTTTCATTTCTTAGTGGTGATTCATGATTATATAAAATTCCAGAACAGGAAAATAAATTATAAGCTTCTCTATAATTTTTAGTTAGATGAAATCCTGCAACTTTAGAAATGCCATAAGCTGATCTTGGATTAAATTCACTATTTTCATTTTGTGGAAAAAACCTGGTATCTCCAAATATTTCTGATGAAGCAGCAAAATAAAACTTTGTTTTTGGTGAGTATTTTTTTATTGATGATAAAATATAATGCGTACCATTTATGTTTGGATTTAGTTTGAAAAACTCATCTTCAAATTTATAATTTATAAAACTTTGAGCTGCTAAGTGATAAAATTCAGTCGGTTTAGTTTTCTTTATTAATTCTGATATCTTTTTAAAATCATTTAAATCAATACTCTTTAAATAAATATTATCCAACTTAATATTCGACTTATTTTTTGGATTACAAATCCCTATTACTTTATAATTTTTTTTTAATAAAAAATTAGATAAGTAGGTTCCATCTTGACCTTTTATACCAGTAATAATTGCTATCTTTCCCATAAAACTTTTTCTTTTTGATTAATATCAAAAGTTTTATTGAGAATAAACCCAGCTACAATAGTGGAATTAAAGTATTTAAAATAAAAATCTCTACCATTTTTTGCAATTTTTTTTCTCACTTTGTAATCTTTTTTATATTTATTTAATTTATAGCTTAAGTCATCAATATTTTGATAAAAAATTAATTGATTATTTGAAAAATAATCTTTGTAATGAGTGTCCTTATGAATAAATGTTAAAAGACCGTTTCCCACTAATTGTGACATCCTATCACTACTATAATACTTAACAGGCACACCTCTACTTAAATTCAATCCCATCGATGAATTTGATATTTTTTCAATAAAATTTGCGCCCCAAATTGGTTGCACATTATTCATTCCATAAATATCAAAATTAATCTGTTTATTTTTTTTAATTAATTTATTTATAAATATCTCTCTATTATCTTTTTTTCCTTTTTTTAATTCACCTCTATGCACACCATGGCTCATTGCAAAAAAAACATCTTTAGTATGATCATTATTATAATTTTTTAAGCTCTCAAATGACTCATCACATGGGTTTGGAATAAAATGGCTATTTGGTATATCAAAATTTAAAGAATTTGGGTCACTTGTTAAAAAACTCTTGTCAATAATATTTCCTCGATCAAGTATTCTATTTTTATTTTTTATGTAATCTGGTCCTTTTATTCCTAATGGATCTAAGAACCATTGAGTTATTTTGAGACTATTATCAATATTCTTAAGTATCTGTAGTGTCTCAGCTTTAACACTATCGGCATGTCCTAATACAATTATATTTGGCTTAAAATTATTAAAAGTTTGAATTATGTAATTTTGTAGAAATCTTGAACCTTTAGGATCTGTTATGCTTTTGTTTGCATGTGTTATATCTCTATCACTTATAGTTAAGACGTTATGCCCAAGTCTGATAAATCCATTATTAATACGTCTTCCTGTATTATAATGTAGTCTTCCATTAAAACGATAATTAAAATTTGTAATATGCAGTATCTTAATTGGTTTATTTTCTTTAATAAACGTTAAATGTAAATTTTTATTATGAAATATTTTTCTCCTAATAGTGTCAATGATATTTGTTACATATTCATGATTTAAAAAGAAACTTGAATATATTTTTTTTTGAATTTTTAACAATTTTTTTTTATCTTTAATCAAATCTTCAATATTTTTGAATAAATTCCTAATATCTAGGGATTTTAATATTATTGCATCAATGGAAGTTTCGGGTAATCCTCCTCTATCACTAATTATTACAGCTGACCCCCTACTAGCAGCCTCTAAACTTGCTCTACCAAATGGTTCATTCCACCTAGAACAAACAATAGAAATGCTTACTTTCTTCAATTTATTTAAGATATAATCATTTTTTTGAAATCCTAATATCTTTAAATTCTTATGCTTAAATATTAAATTTTCTCTTGGTTCGTCACCGATAACAATAGCTTTCCAGTCTTTATATTTATCTAGAATTTTACAAATGGTTTCACCAAAAAGGTCATAACCTTTTGCACTATTAAGTTTTCCAACAAAAGATATAAGTTTTTCTTTTTTATTAAAATCAATTGTAGTTTTTGGTGCTGATTGAAAACAAATAGCTGTTTTAGATTTAATTAGGTATTTATCGTCAATACCAATAAAAAATCTTTTTCTAGACCAGTTACTATTGAATATTATAAAGTCAATTTTTTGAAGCAAATATTTTCTTTCAATAACTGATATAGATCCATTCATGGTTAAAGGATCATTATGAAAGTAAAGAATAATTTTTCCATTATAAGATTTTTTTAAATACGGTATATAATTTGGTCTATTATGAACCTCAATAATATCAGGGTTTATTTTTTTTTGAGTCTCTATGAAGTTTTCAACATAAAGTTTACTAGAACTTTCATAAAATTTCTTATTTAATTTTAGATTATTATAATTGTTAGATAATTTTTTCCTATATTCCATATTTCCAAAAACATATGAATCTTTTTTAAAAATACTTTTTTGATTTGTATCTTTAACAAAAATAGAAACAGCACCTGCATAATTGGGTGAAAAATTTTCTTTATAAGGTAATAAAATTGAAATTTTCATTTTGTATAATTTTCTAATATAATTCTTCTTTGTGTTCTATTTTTTTTTAAATTATATTCAAAGGACATTGCATCTGACTTGTTACTAAATTTTTTCTTATAAATTATTATCCAATTACGCCCTTTTGTAGACTTGGCACCTTTGTTTGTATTGTGCTTATCTAATCTCTGTTTGATATTGTTAGTATATCCAACATAGGTTTTATTCACGCCTGACGTGGTGCATTTTAACATATATACATAAAAAAACATACTAATGGCGGTCCCTGGGGGAATCGAACCCCCCTTTGCAGGATGAAAACCAGCTGTCCTAACCGATAGACGAAGGGACCATGATTTGATCTTTTATTTTAAAAGTCATTATTTATCAAGCTCAATTAAGCTATAAGATTACATCTCTAATAGTTAATTGAAGTGTTTTTTTGTTATTCCAAATATTTTCATTGATTTGTCCTAATACATTTAAATTATTTTTATAGTTCATCAAGTATTCACCCACTTTATTATTAACTGTATTAAAAGAGATCGATTTAATTGAGAATCCTGTTTTAGATTTTAAAATCAAGGAAATATGCTTATTATTTAATATAGTAGGCTTTATTATTTTCAAATCTCTTAATAAAAAAGTTGGTACTGCATTTCCTACACCAAATGGTTCTAATTTTTTTATATTATCATAAAAATCTTGATTGAATGCTAAAGGAGAAACTTCTGACTCATATGAAAATGTATGGTCGTTTACAGCATTAGAATTCAAAAAATCTTCTAATATATATTTTTCAAAATTTTTAAGATTATCTTTGCTCAATGTAAAACCTGCAGCCATATTGTGGCCACCACCACCTATAAGTATATTTCTATCTAATGAATTTTTAATTACAAGACCAATATTATAATTATAAACTGATCTAGCTGATCCCTTTAACAGTTCATTGGATGTAGTTATAACAATAGATGGTTTATTAAAATGATCTTTTAATCTTGCAGCTATTATTCCAATTAAACCCTCATTAATATTTGAATGATAGTAAATAATTACATCTTTATTCTCTTTTTCAATTTTTTCAAAATCGATTTCATTTAGTATTAATGTTTCAATTTCTTTTCTTTTATTATTTAAATTAATTAAGAAATTAGATCTATCATTTATAATTTTAATATTGTTAGATGTTAATAGTTCTGTGGCATATTTAGATTTGCCTAATCTACCACCAGAATTCAATATTGGGCCAATTAAAAAACCTAAATCATTAATGTTAATTTTATTTCTTTTATTATTTAATTCATACAAAGTTTGAAGTGGTAAATTTTTAGATATGTCAAAATTTTTAAGGGCGTATAAAGCAATTAATCTATTAAGTTTTCTTAGTGGCATCACATCACATACTGTCGCTAATAAAACATAAATTAGATAATCTGCTATATTAATTTCACTTTTAAATTCTTTAATTAATAATTCTAAAAAAAAATATGAAAGTGTCGTAGCACATAAATAATCATACTTCTCATAACCATTATTTTTTTTTGGATTTATAATTGAGTTAGCATTTGGAAATGGTTTGTTAATTTCGTGATGATCAATTATTAAAGATTTTATTTTATTTTCATTTAAAAAAT
>MDSY01093119.1_pt1 | contig 10322 bp, 7 predicted proteins | sample 811131 | NCBI WGS metagenome assembly MDSY01 (sample SAMN05326643, study PRJNA326480) | marine metagenome | isolation source: seawater | place: Atlantic Ocean: South West | collected 2010
AGTTAGAGAAGCCCTCCAGAAAAACAATAACTCCTGCTCCTCAAATTGCCCCGGTTATTCCCAAGGGTACTGGGGGGCCCATTTTGGCTAGTCCTGCAGTGAGAAAGAGGGCAAGAGAGGCGGGAATAAATCTCGGTACTCTCAGCGGAAGTGGTCCTGCTGGTAGAATAAGACATGCCGACATTGACGCGTTCGTGGCGGGCGGAGGGGCTGTCATGGGAGCCCCTCCGTCCGCTTATTCAATCAAAAGGAGCGGGGTTAACGAGGTCAAGATTGTGGGTTTGAGGAGAAAAATTTCCGAACAGATGGTCAAAAGTGCCTTCTCGATACCACATTTCTCGTATTTCGAAGAGGTAGATGTTACTGAGCTAGAGGCACTGAGACGTGTGCTTAACTCTAGTAGGTCCGAAGATCAACCCAAACTAACCTACCTTCCGTTCATAATGATGGCACTGGCTAAGATAATGCCCGAGCACCCAGAATGTAATGGGCATTTTTATGATGGGGATGGAGTCGTTCATCGGCATGAGGCCGTACACATTGGCATAGCGACGCAGACTGATAGGGGACTTTACGTCCCGGTTGTCAAGAATGTTGAGGCTATGGATGTCTGGCAGGCCGCTAGTGATTTAATTAGAGTCTCAGGAGATGCCAGAGCAGGTACCTCAAGTTTGGATGACCTGACAGGTTCTACCTTCACAATAACCAGTTTAGGCAAGGATGGTGGGCTTGGTGCAACGCCAATCATTAACCATCCTGAAATGGCGATTCTGGGAGTACACAAAGCCAGAGAAAAGCCCGTTGTCCAGAATGGTCAGATTGTGGTAAGGAGAATCATGAATCTATCAAGCTCATTCGACCACCGAGTAATTGATGGTGCCGATGGGGCAAGATTGATACAGCACCTCAAAAGGATGTTAGAGCATCCTGCAATGATTTTCATGTAGGGTTGAATATGGCTGAAGTTAGGAAATGTCAGGTATTGGTAGTAGGGGCTGGCCCCGGCGGGGATGTTGCTGGGATTAGGTCTGGACAATTGGGATTGGACACCATTGTTGTAGAAGGAGACAAGGCTGGAGGTACCTGTCTGATTAGAGGGTGCATTCCCAGTAAGGCGATGATACATGCCGCAGAGAGGTTTGAGTCAATCTCCATGCACAGTTCAGAGGATGGACACATGGGAATCTCCATTGACTCTTCGCCTCAGCTGAATATGGCATCACTAGTTTCTTGGAAGGATTCCATCGTTGACCGTCTTAACAAGGGTGTGGAGTCTTTACTGAAAGCTTCAGGAGTCGAACTAGTAAAAGGATGGGCAAACTTTACTGGACCAAAGAGATGCATTGTTACTTCCAAGGATGGAGATGTTGAGATAGAAGCTGAAAATGTCATTATAGCCACTGGATCCTCTCACATTGACCTCCCTTTCATGCCATGTGATGAGGAGTTTATTCTATCATCAACCGGTGCTCTTGATCTAGATTCCCTTCCTTCCAAAGTTGCCATAGTCGGAGGGGGGTACATAGGATTGGAGCTTGGTTGCGCACTTTCTAAACTAGGGTCGGAAGTAACCGTAGTCGAAGGAATGGATAGTATATTGGGAATTTTTGATAAGGAGCTTAGAAGACCACTTGAGCTATGGCTGAAAAAGCATGGAGTAGCTGTACATACTGGAGCTTTGGCCAGAGGCGCACAAATAAAGGGCAAAGGAGCCTCTAAGAAAGTTGAGCTATCCTATGAGAAGGAAGGTGAGCTTCAGACACTAAAGGTCGACAAGATTCTCGTAACGGTTGGCAGGAGGCCAAATACCAAAGACTGGGGGCTAGAGACAATGGGAGTTAGAATGGACCAATCTGGAAGATTCATCAGGACTGACAGGCAATGTAGAACAAATGTCCCAGGAGTTTACGCTATCGGAGATGTAGCTGGTGAGCCAATGCTCGCTCACAAAGCAAGTGCACAAGGAGAGATGGTCGCAGAGATAATCTCTGGCATGGCGAGGGAGTTTGATAAAGTTGCAATACCGGCCATAGTTTTCACGGAGCCTGAGATCGTGTCTGTCGGCCTGAGCCCCGATGAAGCAAAGGAGAGGGGGGAGGAGATAATAGTAGGAAAATTCCCCCTAGCTGCCAATGGAAGGGCGCTTACGTTGGAGGCCGAGAAGACTGGGGGCTTCATCAGAGTCGTTGCTAGAGGAAGTGATAATGTCATACTGGGAGTTCAAGCTGTAGGGAGCCATGTTGCTGAATTGCATGGAGAATTTGTACTGGCGTTAGAAATGGGCGCCCTGCTAGAGGACATATCGGGAACAGTCCATGCCCACCCGACAATGACAGAAGCATTCCACGAGAGTGTTCTGAAAACACTTGGACACGCTATTCATTCTGTTTGAGGTGTATCGTTGAAGGAAATTCACATACTCAATCTTGGGGTTATGAATTACTCGGCTGTATTTGACTTGATGAAGGAGCTCCAAAGGAAAAGGATAGATGGAGAGATATCGGATAAACTAATTTTTGTCGAACATGAGGAGGTCGTTACTCTGGGCCCCAAGGCCAAAAGAGAAAAGACCTCAGTAGACGACTATCCTACGTTCGAAACGGATCGGGGAGGAGGAGTTACTTGGCATGGGCCAGGCCAATTGGTTGTATACCCGATCATCAAGTGGGAAGGGGACATGCAGAACGTTAGAGCGGTAACTGGAGCGTTGGAGGATTGGGCGGTTGCCGCCCTGGCGGATTGTGGAATTAGTTCCTACAAAGATGAGGCTATGCAAGGAGTTTGGGTCGATGGATACAAGGTTTGCTCGATAGGTCTGTCTTTTCTCAAGTGGGTAAGCAGGCATGGAATGTCAATTAACGTCAATACACCTGGTGATAGGGTCGAGGCTCTTTCAGGATGTGGCTTGGAAGAGGGTGTCCATACCAGCCTGAATAAGCTTGGATACAAACAAGACTTTGATGGTTTGACTGTAGATACACAACGCATCCAGAAAGCGTTTATTTCCACATGTGAAATTGTTCTGAAAAGAAGACCAGTTTTAGAGTACCCTGGCGAGGAGGAATCATGATTCCCGAGAAAGGCGAGATGTTCAATCATTGGAGTTTGGATCGAAAGACCGTTTTTCTGAACCATGGATCATTCGGCGCGACCCCTGTTTCGGTTATGGAAGAACAGGACAGGATTAGAAGAGTGATGGAAAGTGATCCTGTTCACTTCGTAGAGAGGCTAAGCAATAAGATGTGGCAGGATTCTGTTTTGGAGCTGTCTAGATTCCTAAATGCCGACCCTGAGGGCATGTTATTCGTCGCTAATGCTACTACGGGGGTCAATACAATTCTTAGGTCACTTGACCTATCGGAAGGAGATGAGATAATCGTCCCAGATCACGCTTACCAAGCATGCAGAAATGCGATCGATTTTGTAACAAAAAGGTCAGGAGCTAAGACGGTTGTCGTTAAGATTCCGTTCATGATAGATGACGATTCTGATATTATCGACCCGATTATGTCTGCTATTAGCGAAAAAACAGTTCTGGCGATGATTGATACTGTGTCAAGTCCCACAGGAATTAGAATGCCATTTGAGAAGCTAGTAGAAATGATCCAAGAAACGGGAGTTGATGTTCTGGTAGACGCGGCACACGGCCCGGGAATTGTTCCTTTGGATGTGGATAAACTGAATGCTTCCTATATAACTGGTAACTGTCACAAATGGATTTGTACTCCAAAGGGCTCTGCATTCCTTCATATCAGGGAAGACAAGAGGGACGGGGTAAAGCCACTTGTAATCGGACACGGCCACTCAAGTGAATTGGCGCCCAATGAAAAATTTAGGCTGGAATTCGATTGGACTGGCACTCGAGACCCAAGTCCGTGGCTGTGCATACCACATGCGATTGAGCATGTGGGTTCCATGGCCCCTGGAGGATGGACAGGGGTTATGGAAAGAAACCACAAGATGGCAATTTTCGGAAGGGACTTGTTGTGTGAAGTCCTAGATGTCACTCCCCCCACGCCCGATTACATGGTTTCCTCCATGTCATCTATTGAATTTCCCGGGAACGAAGATATCGTATCGATCCCGATTGATGGGGATCCAATACATAACCAACTTTATGATGATTACAGAATACAGGTTCCGGTAATTTCGTGGCCCAATCATAACAGTAAATATATCAGGATTTCAGCTCAGTTATACAATAGCGAAGAAGAGTATGAATACCTTTCAGATTCATTGGTTTCCATCCTAGGGCTCTAGGCAACTATTCAAGGGCAAGGTCATCAGCGTCGCATCATGCCTAGTGCGGTAGTGGCGGTGACGGGGGCGTCAGGGGCCCGGTACGGAGTTAGACTGATAGAGGAGTTGAGTAAGGCTGGATGGGAGATAGACCTAATCGTAAGTAAGGCTGGGGATATAAACCTTAAGTTGGAGTGTGAAATTTCTTCAAAGGACTTAGCTAAAATTCCTGGGGTGTCCTTGCATAAAAATGCGAATCTAGCCGCTCGTCCTGCATCAGGATCAGCTTTGTATGACGCGTATGTTATATGTCCCGCAAGCGGTACCACGATTGGGAAAATAGGTGCTGGTATATCGGATAATCTGTCCACACGAAGTGCATTGGTGGCTATAAAAGAGAGAAGGAAACTGATATTGGTCCCAAGAGAAACTCCCGCTCCAACACCTCATCTTGAGGCAATGGCCAAATTGTCCTCCTGGGGAGTAGTTATTCTACCTGCAAATCCGGGTTTCTACAACTCGCCTGAGAGCATTGAAGATCTCGTAGATTTCGTGGTCGCACGAATTCTTGACCAGATGGGAGTCCAACATAGCGTTGGAAGACGTTGGACCGGCGACGAAGCTTCCCTAGGTTAATCCGCAAATAATCGAGCTAGTTCCGAATGGGTTCAATAATTAGTATGATCCAACAGACCCATGGAAGACCCGAAACCTTGGTCTGACTATTCCGTTCCTGAACTGAAAGAGGCTTTAAGGACAAGGAGTATGCCTGTTTCCGGTAGAAAGGACGTGCTTATTGATCGTCTCGAAAACTCAGTTTTTGATGCGGATATCATCGAAAAAAACCCTGAGGACGGGAAAATAGACTTTTTGGGAAGGGTTCGGAGTGTCCCACTATCTACATTGATTGTTGTATCTGTATTGCTGGTCGGGGGATCCGGAGGGGCCATTATCTACAGTGATGAAATAATGGATTTGTTCAAAGGGGAGCCAGACTATGTTTTGTTGGAGTTCGATTACACTATGACAAGGGACTATGCCCAAACCTTGGTGGATTTGGGACACCCGGAGTGGGAGGGCAGGATGTCAGGTACTGTCGAAGAGGAAAATACTGCGAACTCAATCAAGACTAATTTTACTTCAATGGGAATACCATCCACTATGGATGAATTTGACGTCAATATTTTCCAAATTGGCGAGGGGCCTGATCTCTCCATATGCATTCCTGGAGACATAGGCTCAATATTTGGCGGTCCCGCGCCGTGCTCAGCAGCAGATTTGAATCGTGAAATTATCCAATACACACACAGAGAGGACTATGTGATTCAAGGCTATAGTGGGTCGGTGGATATCTTCCACTCAGATAATGCTGAAATTATCGATCTCGGAAACGGAAGTGAAGATTCTGATTGGGCCTCTGCGGCGAGTAAGATTGCGATGATCTGGATAGAAGATGGGACAGACGGGAACACAGATTTACTGGAAAGAGCATTGGCAAATGACGTGAATTCAATGATTACGGTTAACACCAAGGTGAATTGTGATGAGTTGATAATGAATGATTGTGTCCCTTATTTCAAGGGTATAGACATCTCAAGATTTGACTTCATTCCGGATTCTTTTGGTTTCATAATGGTCTCCAAGAGTGTTGGGAATGCTATTTCTGAGAATGTCATTAGTGGCGACGGAAGATTACAGATGAGGGTCGATGTCGACAATCAGGCGATATCTACTATTCATGTCCCATGTGGAATTATTGAGGGCAAATCTGAGTCAGTGATTGTCATTGGGGCGCATCATGATACGGTATACAATGGAGCTGGTGCAGTGGATGACACATCTGGTGTCGCTACACTGCAAGAAATGGCTAGGCAGTTCTCAATTCTCCAATCCGAACTAGGAGACCCTGAATACACCATTTACTTCTGCACATGGGGAGGGGAAGAAGAAGGCCTCTGGGGGTCAAAAGAATGGGTTGACAAGTATCGAGGAATGTTGTCCGAGGGTTTGCGATTACACATCAACATGGACATGAACCATGTCGATTTAGAGAGAAATAGTGGTTTAACAATTTATGGGAATAGTGCAAAGGATGTGGAAATTCTTAGAGGTATAAATTCTGAATTCTCCAAAGTCTATCCGGAATTGTCATCGAAGTACAATGTTAATGTGAACAGGCTTCCCTCTAGTTCTATGCCTTACAATTCGGACCATGCACCATTTGTGTACGAAATTGACAATAGGCCAGATGATGGTATAGATTACGGCAGGGCCGTGGTATGCTATGGTTCCGGATCTAGCGAGTATCACACGTATCTTGATAGAATGGATAGATTCAATGAAGAAAGCCTAGCTGTTTCTGGAATCCTTCTAGGGTCATTGGTCAGATACTTGTCCTATGGAGAAAGGACTTAGCCGCATTGGATGAGGGTTTGTCGGAAAACGAAACCGATATACGCTACCGGTCACTGGTGGGGGTATGGTCAAAATTGGAGACACCGCCCCCGCCTTTACACTAAAAACGACAGATAAGAGCGATGTTAGCCTCAGTGATTACTATGGAAAAAATGTTATTTTGGCATTCTATCCAGGGGCATTTACAGGTGTTTGCGACAAAGAAATGTGCACTTTTCAGGACAACTTCAGCAAACTTAGTGAGTCAGGCACTGTAGTTATTGGAATCAGCGTAGACTCCCCGTGGGCAAATGCTGAGTTTGCTAGAAAATATAGCATTGATTTCCCACTCCTGTCAGATATTGATAGGAAGGTTGTACAAAGTTATGGCGCGTCTTTCGTGGGACTTGGTGGGATTGAGGGGTATGTAAGTGCGAATAGGGTCGTGTTCATTGTGGACAGAGAAGGAGTTATCCAATACCGTTGGGAAGCTGAAAATCCCGGGGTAGAGCCTAATTATGATGAGATATTGCAATTCGCATCATCAATGTAATGATTTTTCCCTTTGTTTTTATTGTCACTACATCTTCTCTGGGGACTGGATTCCTAGCAATCCCAGCCCGATAGAGATAGATCTAGCTGTCAAGTCGCATAATGCCAGCCTACTTTTCATTAGGGCCTCATCCTCTGTCTTCAGTATTGGACAAGCCTCGTAAAAACTCGCGAAAGCAGAGGAAGTTGAGTGGATATGAGTGCATAATTTGTGAGGGTGGAGTGTAGAAGATGCGTTATCGACGACCTCTGAGAAGTTCATGATACATCTGGCTAAGTTCAGCTCCTCCTCGGTTCCAATAATTACATTGGCGTCTTTTACGTCATCCCTGTCCATAATGGAAAGTGAAAATATTCTACATATCCTAGCATGTGAGTACTGCAGATATGGGGCGGTATTCCCTTCGAAGGACAGCATTTTTTCCCAGTCAAAGGTATAGTCCCTGGCTCTATCTGTCGATAAATCTGCATATTTCACTGCACCGATGCCTATCATCTTTGAGACTATCTCCTTTTCTTCCCCCTTTAAATCTGGATTCTTTAGGGAAATCAAGTCTTTGGCCCTTGATACAGCCTCCCTCAACAAGTCAACGAGCTTAACCGTATGACCTGCCCTACTCTTTAACATCTGGCCATCGGAGTCTAAAACTGATCCAAAGTTAACATGGGTAGCATTATGTCTACTTTGCATAAATCCTGCTCTTGATGCCACTTCGAAAACCATCTCGAAATGCTGTTTTTGAGGAGTGCCGACCACATACAGTAGGTCATCACAGGATAGTCTCTCGACACGATCGATAATACAAGCCAGATCGGAAGTGGAGTAATTGAAGCCTCCATCACCCTTTCTGATAATTACGGGGAGTGGTTCGCCCTTTCTGTTTACCCACTTTCCTCCCAGGTAAACAACACTGGCTCCATCGCTATTTTCCAATAACCCTGATTCATGAAGCCTCTCAGCTACCTGAGGGAGAAGATGCCTGTAGGCTGACTCCCCCATTAGGTCGTTATCCTCTAGAAGGACATCCAGCATCTGGTAAACCTCGTTGAAATAGGTCGTAGAGACACCGACTAATATTCCCCACAAACGCAAGGTATCGGCATCCTCGCCCTGTAGAAGTACAACCCTGGATCTTGACCGATCTGCAAAGACTTCATCACTGTCGAACTTAGATCTGGCTTCTTTGTAGAAGTGGTCGAAATCTGATATCCCCTTCTCCAAAGCTAGATCTTCCTCTCCAATATCGATGAGATGCTCAATGAGCATTCCGAATGGAGTACCCCAGTCACCAATGTGATTCTCCCGGATAACGTTGTGACCCTTGAATTCAAGCATCCTGACTATAGAATCTCCAATGACAGTAGATCTCAAGTGGCCGACGTGCATCTCTTTGGCCACGTTTGGAGCTGAGTAGTCAACAACAATTTTTCTTGGGTCATCTTTGACCACTCCCAGCCTCTCATCTTGAAGAATTGCCATCATTTTGGATGAGAGCCATTCTGGATCAGCCTTGAGATTAACAAATCCATTAACTGATGATGTAAAGGCGATGCCCTCTAGGGAGGGAGAGATGAGACTGGATATTTCCTCGGAAACATTCACTGGGGACTTCTTTAGAAGTGCAGACAGGGAATGGCATGGCATTGCCACATCTGCCATCCTTGTGTCTGTAGCTGGCCCCAACAAACTCAGAATATGTTCATCCCCGATGCCCATATCAGAAACTGCCTCGAGAATTATGGGGGCACATTCGTGGATTAGTTGTCTCATTTTTCACCTCATGAAATTGGGTACCTGAGTAGAGCGGCAATCCCCCCAAAGGCATCGAATAGAGTTGCCCCCTCCTCTGTATCCATGGAGATAAGTGTCACTGCCGCAGAAGTGTGACCTGCCAGAACGGTTAGTTCGTCGATGAGGTCCATCGACCTCTCAGAGTCCTCAATTACCTCCTCAGACGAACAGGTAGGGCACACTGGAATTTCGGACCTCCTGCTCTGAGTACCTTCCCATTCTCCTCCGCATTGTCTGCAAACCCACAATACTCTCCTTTTTCGGACATTTTCTGAGATAAGGAGCCTCTCCACGGCCCCTTGATCTAAGGCATTTCTAATCATCATTTCACCGTATGTAGCTTTGGGATGAGATTTCATAACTTCACTCAAGAATCTGTCAACTAATCTCCTCTCAGTATCCAATTCAATTTGATCCATCAGGCCACCCGCCCTCTGAACTAGTTCCCTCAGGCCACTCTCATTGGAGTACCCGACATCGAAGAATGGTTCTCTGATTAGTTTCTTGATTTCATGATGAAAATAATCATTTTTCACAACATAATCTTTGGTAGCTCCTGGTCCTCCTATGATTATCCCTTGCAAGTCATCTATCATTGGAAGCCAATATGAAGAAGCCCTTTCTGATGATTTTTTGAAAAACTTGTCTGCAGCTTCTTCGATCAGCCTCTCGAACCTCTGAGCTGATTGCCCCCCTCTCCCATGTTTTGAAGGAACTAAGGAAGTAACATGTTCTTGACAATGAAGCCTCTTGCCACTAGCTAATCCGTATGCTGCTTCGGACCTGTCGATTACAAACAGGCCATAAGCCGTTCTATCAATGAGCATTTCTTCCAGCTGACTGATTTCAAATGTTGAACCACATCTGTATCTGAAAGAGGTAAACGAGTCTGGAGGGTCGTCGATAACAATTGACATCAGTCTTGTCTTATTGTTTCCGACAATTACATGGCCTACAAACAGAGCTAGTCCCCTCTCACCGGGGGTTTTGTATCTGTTCAAAGTCGCTATAGCTGATTCTATGGCATCAGACACATGTTTCCTGGTTAATTTTGATTTGATGTTCGCGGCTTGACCTGCCTCATTGGATAACTGATGCCTAACGTCACTGATCATTCTATCGGGAGGAACCACAACAGAAACTAACTCCGTCCCCATGCCTTTCATCGAAGACAGGTCTTCGACGGCCTTCTTCAGGCGTAACCTCCTTTGCTGGGCTTCGATCTCGTCGGACATGGCAGGACCTCCAGTATAAGGCCGGAGGGGCAGCATTTCAACCCTTAGACTGCGGTTGGACGAAGGCATTGAAAGGGAGCGTCCTAGCTCAGTAGTCGATGACGACGGTG
>MDSY01112518.1_pt1 | contig 10322 bp, 8 predicted proteins | sample 811131 | NCBI WGS metagenome assembly MDSY01 (sample SAMN05326643, study PRJNA326480) | marine metagenome | isolation source: seawater | place: Atlantic Ocean: South West | collected 2010
AAATAGCGTGCGGTTTTCATCGTTAGCCCGTCTTGGTTGTACAGGCCAGTACAAGTCGCATCAAGATAGCAGTGTGCTCAGACTTAATTAGTCTTTGGGCAGTTGAGTCGCAGTTATTCTGCGTAGCTAGGGTCGAGGCGGTCGGCTAAGCGTAACATGGAGGGCCATGCAACCTTGCTTAGTCCTTCCCAAGAGTTGGGGTTGTTGAAGGTGCCCTCCATCATGTCGATAGCGCCTTGATTGGGCATATTCAACGTTCCTTGCATTGCATTAACTTGAATTTTACAAGCGCGTTCAAGGTAGTACAGGCGCATAAAACACGAAGAGACGCTGCCACCGGCGGCCAAAGTTCCGTGATTACGTAATAACATAATGTTTTTGGTGCCCAAATCGGCAACCACGCGCTCGCGCTCGTCTAGATCGAGCGCAACGCCCTCCCAGTCATGATAAGCAAGGTCGTGAAAAACAAAGAGAGCGTGCTGCGTAATAGGCAGGAGGCCTTCCTGCATGGTTGCTACAGCAACGCCATGGTCCGTATGCAGATGCATTACCGCGTGGGCATCTTCGCGTGCCATATGAACGGCGCTGTGAATGGTGAAACCAGCGGCATTTACCTCGTAACCGTTGTTCAAAACGATATTTCCGTCGAGGTCTACTTTGACCAAATTAGAGGCGGTAACTTCGCTGAACTGAAAACCATACGGGTTGAGCAAAAAATGTTCTTGTGGACCAGGGACCCGTGCGGAAAGGTGAGTGAAGACCATGTCATCCCAGCCATAGTGCGCGACCAATCTGTAGGCGGCGGCTAAATCCTGTCGTACCTGCCATTCCTCTTTGGATACTTGGTTTTTTACATTAACCACTGCAATGATAGTCGCTTCGCTCATAAAATCTCTCCTCGCCACTGAGTACTTGTTTGATCTTAAGAAAATACCCTAAAAAGCCGATCGAAGGCTAACTTTCTTAATTTAGCACTTACAGAGGGAAGGCTAAGCTATAATTACACGGTTTTTGCTATTCAGGTTTTTTTGGGGAGGTCTTTGGTGTCTTTTTTTCTGACTAACGGTGAATTGTCGCACTACAAAGAAAAAGGTTTTTTAATAAGAGATAGAGTTTTTTCTGGACCTGACTTATTCGCGCTTCGGTCAGCTGCACAGCAAGCACAAGAAGACGCAGTTGGGTTGATTCGTCATGGTACTTCTCGAGATCGTAAAATTCATCCCTATGTAATAGACGGCAATCGTTTCACGGACATAGACTTTATCACCATACAATTTGAGCACGGCACAGAAAAATATACTGTCCGGGTGATTGAACCTGTGAATGAACTGAACGAGCAGTTCGACATTTTGATTGATGACTCACGTTTGACTGAACCTATGCAGCAGATAATTGGCGCAGATCAATTGGCGTTATGGACAGTTAAATTGAATCTAAAGCCTGCGAAAGAGGGTTCTGGCTTTCGTTGGCATCAGGACTCGCCCTATTGGATTCATGATTGTGATCATGTAGATCAGTTGCCCAATGTGATGGTGTTGCTTGACGAAGCGGATGCATCAAATGGTTGTCTGCGAGTGATTCAGGGCAGCCACAAAAATGGGCGTCTACCCGGTAGTGATGATGGCTCTCAGTTGCAGGGCTTTTTCACTAACCCCAGCGCTTTTTCTGAAAAGGACCAAATTTTAGTAGAAGCGCCGGCCGGATCAGTAGTGTTTTTCGATCCGCATATTATCCACGGCTCTCAACCCAATCATTCGAATGCCCAGCGCCGCGCGATCATTGTTACGTACCAACCAGCAGGCTACCCCGCCTTAAAGAGTAGGGTGATAAGACCTGTAGTGACGTCAGTCAACCCATGAGCCTCTAGACATCACATTGATGATCGATCTGCTGTGCTCAATATTTTCCAATGGATTTTCGCTTAGCAATATTAAGTCTGCTGCCATACCTGCTTTGATTTGGCCCATAGTTTCTTCTAATCCCAAGAATTTGGCAGGGGTCACTGTGGCTGAATAAATGGCCTGTTTCGTACTCATACCGCCAGCTACCAGTAACTCCAGTTCTGTGTGCAGGCTGTAGCCAGGAATGCCAAGGCCGATGGGTGTGTCAGTACCAGCGCCAATGGGTACGCCTCTCTCTAATAATCTGGCAATTAGAAACTGACTCCAATTGGCAAATGTATGGTCAATGGTTAGTCTGTTGGCTTCGAGCATGGTAATTCTCGCTTGCCAGTTCTCCAGCACTTTTTGTGGCAGGGCAGTTGCGGCACTTGGCCAATCTGGCCGCTCAAACGGCTTGAGCATCAGTACAGTATTTAGGCGCAGGGTAGGTACCTGAATAGTATTCGTCAGCGTATCTAGTACCTCATTGCAGCGCGTCTCGTCATAGGCATTAATTGCTGGAACTCGTTGGGCCGTATGAAGACCACTGCGCAATGCGTAGCCTAGTCCTTCAGTAAACCCCGTTATTGCTGCTTGGCGTTGCGTAAGCAATTCTTGCCAGTTCGCAGCGCAAGCCAATTCAATGTTTCGTAGGTGTTCCATCGAGCCTGCTGCTGGACCAGCTACATCCGCAGTCATCATTAGCGGGACGTGGGAAGCAATGGGCATATCGAATTCTTTAGCGGCAGCCACAAGACTGTTGTATGTGGCGGGAGCTACAAGCTCATAAATTTTTATAAAATCAGCACCCGCGGTTTTGAGGGCACTCACCGTGTTCATCGCCGATTCCGCATTAAGAACTCTGACGCCAAGTGGCGGGCGGCTTGGGTCAGTGCCGTCATAAACTACGAACTCACCATCTAATAAAGGACCAGAAAAATAGATGCGTGGCGCAGGGGCGTCTTTGAGCGCTTCGCGCAGCGCAGAGAGTTTTTTTACATCGCCCCCAGTGTCTCTGACGCTGGTAACGCCGTAGCGTAGAAACAGTTCAGGCATGGTATCTGTTAGAGCTTCGTCATACAGAAAATGTACGTGCATGTCCCAAAGGCCGGGCATTAAAAATTGTCCGGTGGCGTCGATAATCGTGTCAGAGTCCACAGCCTTTGTTTTATCGATTGGACCAACGTAAACAATTTTATCCTCTTGTACTACTACCTGGCGCTGGGCAAGTAGACCTTTTACTGGATCTACGATATTGACGTTATTGATTATGGTCTTTGGCGATTCTTCTGTGTCTGGGTTTTTTACACATGCCAGCAACGCGCAACACAAACTTACGGTTAAGAGCGTTTTGGTGACCAATCTCGGGCGCATAAAGTTCTTAGCTGGCGTAGAGGCTCCGCGGGTACGTTTTGTGGTCGTGTGCTCTTTCATTCTATCTACCGTATTTAGGGGCGTATGCCTTTAACTGCTCGGTCGGGTGGTATGGCGAGCCGTTAGCCGATTATCTTTGTTTGATCTGGGCGATGAGCTTATCTTCGTCGGGGAAATCGCCAGTTTGCTTTTTGCTATAAATCACCGCGTCGTTTTGAAGAACTTCAAACTCGCCGCCTCCAGATTTAATTAATGCAACATCGAGAGCGAACTCAGATTTTAGTCTTGCGGCCAAACTGACCGCTTGTGGTTTATAGTTTCACTGCACGCAGTAAGTAATAGAAAACGTCATTGTTGGTGCCTCTCTATGCGGGCAATGCTGGCGGTCTTTGGCAGTGAAGTTAGTACTGACTCTTGAAGAAGTCAATTTTTGCTATTTCTTTGTAGCGCCAGCCTGCCTCCAATAATGCAGTTTATATCCGTGCTTTGTTCCTGGGTTTCGAATTTTCTAAGTTGTTGTATAGTCGTGCTAATTTAATTTAAGAAGGGAACTCCTATGAGCGTTAAGTATTACGATTGGACCGCTTATCACGCCAACATGCGCGGCAACAAAGTAGCGATAATCGATTTAGATACTCACAGCGAATTGACCTATTCCCAGCTGGATCAGCGCGCGGAGCGCCTGGCTGCATGGTTGCAAAGCCAAGGAGTGACCAAGGGCGATCGGGTGGCGCTCCTTACGCCGAATTGTCCTGAAGTTTTTGAAGCCGAATTTGCTTGCGCTAAGATTGGAGCTATATGCATTCCCCTAAATTGGCGCTTAACTGTACCAGAACTGGAATATATTCTTAATGATTCTACCCCACAAGTATTGATATTTGATCAGACTTTTAGTCAGCAAGCATCCGCCCTTCAGGACCTTTGTGGCTTTGCGCAGACATTAGAGTTAGCTATTGAAGATTCCAATTCAAGTTACGAATTAGCTTTAGCAGGGGCAGATGAAAAGTGTACGGCTATTGAGTGTATTCATGAAGATATTGCCATGATCATGTACACATCGGGTACTACAGGCCACCCGAAAGGCGCCATGATTACCTTTGGCATGAATCTATATAACGCCATTAATCTTGGAATGCCTGCCGGCGTGAATGCCAATTCTGTACAACTTGTGATTTTACCCCTGTTCCACACTGGCGGCATGAACTGCTACGCCAACCCTATTCTGCATGCGGGTGGGCAAATTTTGCTGATGCGCGAGTTTGAGCCTGGTCGCGCGCTGACGATTATTGGCGATGCTAACTTGGGAGTTACCCATTTCTTTGGTGTACCGGCGCCTTACCAATTCATGATGCAACATCCTGATTTTGAGGCTACTGATCTTAGTCGTTTACAAACCGCAGGTGTGGGCGGCGCTCCGTGCGCGGAAGCTATTCTTTCTGGCTGGATCGACCGAGGTGTGTCCTTAATTCAAGGTTGGGGCATGACTGAAACCAGTCCCGGTGGTACTGCTCTAGATGCAGCGGATGTGCTGCGCAAAATTGGTTCAGCGGGTAAGCCGTTGCTGCATACGGAAGTTAAGATTGTTGATGACGAAGGCGCAGAGTTGCCTTGGGGCGAGGTAGGTGAATTGCTCATTCGTGGGCCAAATATTACACCGGGCTATTGGAACAAGCCTGAAGCGACAAAAGAAGCATTTGTAGATGGCTGGTTGAAGACGGGCGATGCTGCTCGGTTTGACGATGAAGGATTTATTTACATCGTTGACCGCTGGAAGGATATGTATATTTCTGGTGGTGAAAACGTATACCCGGCAGAAGTTGAAAACGTGCTGTACCAATTACCGCAAGTAGCAGAGGCAGCTATAATCGGTGTGCCGGATGATCGTTGGGGAGAAACTGGTAAAGCTGTGTTGGTGCTTAAGCCTGATGTCCAGCTATCGGCAGATGAGGTAATAGGTCACTGCTTAAGTAAGTTGGCAAAGTTCAAAGTACCTGCGAGCGTTGAATTTATTCAAGCCTTACCACGCAATGCTACGGGCAAGGTGCTCAAGCGAACTTTGCGAGATCAATATGTTGCTGCGAATGCTCCTGCGATAAGCTAGCGGTTTTTGATTCAACAGATTTACTGCTCGGTGCAGAGCTTAGTCTTACTAATTTAAATGAACTAGGGGTGGTGGTATGAGTGAATCGATTTCCCAGACTGGGACAATAGCAGATGATATGTCGGCAGAGCAGATGCAAAATATTTTGCAGCGCCAAAAACAGGCTTATTTAGCGGACGGTGTTGTGCCTAGCAAACTGCGTATAGACCGACTCGAACGCGCAGTGAATGTTTTGAAGACCAACCAAAAAGAATTTGTTGAAGCTATGTCTGCGGATTTTGGTCATCGCAGTGAACATCAGTCTATTTTTACTGATATTGCTTCTGCCATTGGCCCCATTAGGCACGCGCAAAAGCATCTAACTGGGTGGCAAAAAAAGCAAAAGCGCAAAGTGACACCCGGTATATTGGCTTTGCTTGGCGCCAAGGCTTGGGTTGAATATCAGCCTTTAGGTGTTGTAGGGGTCATTAGTCCTTGGAATTTTCCAGTGAATTTAACCTTCACGCCTCTGGCCGGTATTTTAGCTGCCGGTAATCGATGCATGATTAAACCCAGCGAATACACTCCGGAAACCGCTAAAGCAATGGCCGCCGCTATTGCTCAAGAGTTTGATGCCGATGAAATTGCAGTCATCACCGGCGGCCCTGAAACAGGCGCTAACTTTTCTGGTCTTGCCTTTGACCACTTGCTGTTCACTGGTGCAACGTCTGTTGCGAAGCATGTGATGCGAGCGGCGGCAGCTAACTTGGTGCCTGTAACATTAGAGCTGGGTGGCAAGTCGCCTGTAGTGATTTCTCGTACAGCACCCATGGCGGCTACAACCGATGCTTTAATGGCGGGCAAAATGTTAAATGCTGGACAGATTTGTTTGGCGCCAGATTATGTGTTTGTTCCCTCCGAGCGGATGGTTGAGTTTGTGGAATCTAGTAAAAAGTCCGTGGCGAAAATGTACCCAACGTTAGTGGACAATCCAGACTACACGTCAATCGTTAACGACCGCCATTACGATCGTATTAATCAGTACGTTGAAGAGGCCAAAGGTGCCGGAGTGGAAGTAGTAGAAATTAATCCAGCTAATGAAGATTTTGGTCAGCAACCGACTAATAAGATTGCGCCGACTCTATTGATTAATCCGCCGGAAGATTTGGCTGTTATGCAGGAAGAAATTTTTGGCCCAGTGATGCCGGTGAAATCTTACGAGCACGTGGACGAAACGATCAGCTACGTCAACGATCACGATCGGCCCCTTGGCCTTTACTATTTTGGTAATGACCAAAAGGAGGTGGATAAAGTTTTGGGTCAAACGACGTCTGGCGGTGTGACTCTTAATGATGTTTTGATGCATATTTCTCAAGAGAACTTGCCGTTTGGGGGCGTCGGCCCCTCCGGTACCGGTTCTTACCATGGTGAAGACGGTTTCCGTTCTTTTAGTCATACCAAGGCAGTATATCAGCAGGCTAAATTTAACCCGGCAGAAATGTTGGGTTTGCGCCCACCTTATGGTGACAAATTAATGAACTTGCTCAAAGGCCAAATGAAGTAAAGGTGGGAAGTGCCAGGCCCTCTTTGCATGCTCTCAATGCGGAGGAGGGCCTGTCGACTTTTACTCTAGCCCGATTAGTCTAAACCTCCCTACAGGCAAACATAGCAGCGTTTCATTACTTCAAACCTGTCTATTCGGCATGTACATTTATGAAGATGAAACGCCTCAAACTACGTTACCGCACTTACTGGTATCAACGTGCCATACCTAAAAGGCTTGAAGCTGCATTAGACGCTACCGGTACTTTCAGTCAGAACCTGCAAACCCATGACCTAGCTATAGCTGTCAAGCTGGTGCGGGACATCAATGCTCAATGGGACGCGCTTGATTCTGGTGTTGGCGTTAGGCCCTCGCTTTCCTATGCACAAGTCTTAAAGACTGTTACGGAATATCCGCATGCTCTCTCAGATGATCTCGCATCGTCACCACGCGAAGACCAAAGCGCAATCTTCGCGAGTTACGCGGGGTCAGAGCAAATAGCCTACAGAGCCGCGCAGGAGTTGCTAGGCGGGCAGCAGCGTAAAGAAGAATATGCTTAGTCCTTAGTCCTTAGTCCTTAGTCCTTAGTCCTTAGTCCTTAGTCCTTAGTCCTTACTCCCTACTCGATGCGCATGAGGCATATCGGGAGAGCAAGACGAGCACTATTACAGAGCATACCATGGCGAAATACAGAAGAGCTGTTAGTGTCTACCTTGGTAAGAGAGAGGATGTGCCTTTAGCCGCTATAACTTATAATGACGCAGCTAGCTGGTTAGAAGCGTTAGCTGCCGAAACGACCTTTGGCGCGCGCGGACTATCTCAGCTATGTAGGCCAAGTGTATAAACGCGCTCAGCAACGAGAGCACATTCCTGCAACTACCGTTAACCCATTCCGTGACCAGCAACACGGCAAGAAATCTGTTAGCTGCTACAAGTGTATGCCAGATGAAACGCTGGTGGCTATATTGGCTCTTTTAGATCCAACTTTAGGCTCAGGGTAGTTACGCTGATTCACAAACTCTTCAATTTTCCCAGATTACCGTTTCGTATTCACCATCGGGAATTTTATCTATCGTAAAATCGATCGGATTCTGCGCTTCAGCTAACGAGGGCCACATAGATTTAATCATTTGGTCATCGATTGAATAGAGTATCTTGCGTAGCTCGTTGAGCTTCTCAGAATTTGAGGCAGATAGGTCTCGCTGTTCGGTTGGATCGTCATTCAGATTAAAGAGCCAGTTTTTACCGTTGTGTTCCAACAGTTGAAGCTTCCATCCGTCTTGTTGAACGACCTTATAGCCACCTGACCGCCAAAAGAGCGGCCTGTCTAACGACGGCTGTTCCGGGTCAAGCGCCACCTTAAGAATGTCCTTACCATCGGTGATGCGATCATCAGGTAGCGCAATACCTATCGCAGCGAGCACTGTTGAAAAAATATCAATATGCGCCACCGGCGAATCATATTGGCTGCCAGCTGCAATCTTCTTTGGCCACTTGATAAAGTACGGTGTGTGAATCCCTCCCTCAAAAAGGGTCATTTTCCAACCACGGTAAGGCTTATTAAGATCGGGAAGACCGACGTACCCGGCACCGCCATTGTCGGATGTAAATATAACCATCGTATTGTCCGAGAGGTCATTCTCCTCAAGCGAGGCCAACACCTGACCAATGCCTCGATCGAGCCCACGTATCATCCCGGCATAAGTCCGCTCAGTATGGTCCTCAATGTGGCTTAAGGCGTCATAGTCGCGTTTTTCAGACTGCAGTGGCGTGTGTGGCGCATTGTAAGCCAGGTACATAAAAAATGGTCTGTTGCGATTTTCTTCAATTGCCTTGACGGCTTTTCGACTTAGATAATCCGTTAGGTGTGAGTCAGGTTTAAATCGCTCACCCTTGTTAAACCTCACGCCGTATTTAAGATTGGGCCAAAGATACTTATCAATCGGATCAAAGTCCTGCTTTGAATTAACAACCTTTGGATCATCTTCCTCCATAAACATAGCCCCACCGCCAAGAAAACCCAGAAACTCATCAAACCCTTGATCATTCGGTGTCATACCTTCGTCAGCACCAAGATGCCATTTCCCAAGCAGTAAAGAGTGATAACCTTTTTCCTTGAGTACTTCAGGCAAGGTCAGTTCACTGCTCGGCAAACCCAGAGAACTCGAAGGTGGATAGTTTTCCGCATTCTCCTCTTTGAAGCTGTCTCCAGACACCAGCTTCATAAACTGTGGCGAGGCTGGTGTAAATTCAAATCCGACTCGCGTGGGATAGCGGCCAGTGAGTAGTGCAGCACGAGAGGGGGCACAGGTTCCGTTGCCGGTGTACCCATTGGTAAAATGAATCCCCTGCTTTGCAATCGAATCAATCTGCGGTGTCGGTACGCTGCCACCACCTATACCGCCGCCGTAGTAAGTAATGTCATTGAAGCCAAGATCATCAACAACAATCAATACGATATTTGGAAGCTTATCAACATCGTTAGCCTTTGACGGCGATGCACTGGGTCCTTGCGCCCAAGTAACGGACTGATTTTCTCCTATAGGGCTCACAAAATCAGAGATAATCCCAGGCAGGTAATACCAATATTGTGAAAACAGATAACTGCCAACCACCACCAGGCCAAGCAGGCCGATTATTACCTTCTTCATTATTTTTTTCCCCTAGTGCTATGATTCTTGACTGTCAGTTACTTCTACATCCTGGATCTGCAGATGGATATGTCGAATATGGGGCGTGATCCATAAGCTATAGACAACCGCCGCCAACCCCACCCACATACCGGGTAACATGACCCAAGCCAGTATCCACGCCGCGATAAAAATCGGAATACGAATTAGGACATTTCTAAACCGTTGGGCAATAGGTGCTGAACCATTGGTTAAAAGAAATGGTTTGGGTTTGATAAACCAGCCGTTTGCCATCACTACCAATATAAATATCGGCCAGGGTTTGCCTTCGGAATCCAGTTCCGGCTGGGTATCCAGCGGGGCATCTTCAGCCTCACCAGTTGAACTGAGGGACTTAAGCACTTGCTTATAAATATAACCGGCAGTTGGGCGCTCGGCGGCACCGCCAATATTCTTTTTGTTTGGCACGCTACGCCAGCGGTACAATACTCTCTGATTGGCATCCAAACACAATACCCCCGGCTGAAAATAACCTTTGGGATGAGAAAGTCTTGAATTCTCATCTCTAAGAAAGTCAGTTTGTTTATTAACAAACAACTCTAGCCAGCCTTTATCTTCACACCGACTGGGTATTTCATGGTGAGGGTCACCGACGGTTTCAAAATCCAATGACCAATCATGCCTCGCATCATCAGCAAGTCTCTGTGGTTCACTGGTAATGGCGTAAATATCGCCACCCTCTGCCCGAATTTTTTCTACAATTTCAGAATAGCCCCGTAACTCGGCGCGACAGGGAGGTCACCAGAAGCCACGGT
>MDSY01023823.1_pt1 | contig 10319 bp, 22 predicted proteins | sample 811131 | NCBI WGS metagenome assembly MDSY01 (sample SAMN05326643, study PRJNA326480) | marine metagenome | isolation source: seawater | place: Atlantic Ocean: South West | collected 2010
AGATTGTTGTTCGTATTTTATCCCGTTTAATTTTGACATTTTTTTGTTTGTTTTATTAGTTAATTATTATGCTTCTATATCTAGGTAAACTTCAGTTTCACTAGCAATTGGACTCTCGCTCTCAATATTTCCTAGTTGAGCGTTTAAAAAAGCTATCGCGTTTTTAATTTCATCTACTGAATTTTTCGTTATTACCTCTAGTGACTCATTGACTCTAACCGCTATATTTCTTTGCGCTCTTTGGTCAAGTTCTGTAATCTTAAAAGCCAGAGTGAAAATTGTTGGTATTGTTGCTTCTGCTTCTGCTTCATCCGTTACCTCTAGAGATTTAACAAATTTGTTAAAATTATCTACCGAGCGAATTACGTTTTTACCATCCGCTTCCGACTCAATGCAGCTAGTTAGATATAAATCTAGTTTTTCTTCTGATTTGCTAGCTTTAATCATTCGATTTAATTGGCTTTGCTTAACTGAAAATATCTTTAAAGACATTTCTTCTAGTGACCATTTTTCTAACATATTCGCTTCAAAAAGGCTTGATGCTTCTTCTGATTTTAACCAAGTTTTGAATAAAATTGCTTTCTTTCCTAGCTCAATTTTTGTTGTTAGTTTTGATTTATATGCATTATCTAGCAAGTTTGTAATGTTTTGCACTTCTGCAAATAGTGTTGAGATAGTACTACTTTGCAGCATCTCACTTTCATTATTTAGTAAATTTCTCATTTTATTGTTTTTTATTAGAGATTTTATCAAGCATTATTGCTCTAGAATTGCCTAGAATTATATTAAAATTAATCGATTTTACTAGATTAGTACAATTAAAATATATTCTCTGTTCATTCATAGTTTAAATGTACATTAATTAAACCGATAAACTACTATTAAAAGAGATAATATTTACTTTGTGTTTTGGTCGTATACGACCATTGAAATACAGATGGATAGTAGTTATCTATTCTATTAGTTTTGTTTGGTGTTATTTAATGCGCTAATAGGTAACCTTTACTTCTAGCATATGCGTACAAGTTTAAAGGTAAAATACATTACCCGTATATAAAACAATTAAGCTAGTGTTAACTAGGTAGATTATAACCCTAGAATAAACTAGTATTAAAATAGTTTAGCTTTTAACGTTTACTAGATTAGGAAAAGCCAAAACAATCTGTAATAAATCGTAAAAAAACAGACCCCACCGCTAAAAAAAAAAGTTGTTTTCTGTGTGCAAAGCTGTGCGTGCAGGGGGAGGGAGCCTCCTGTCTCTAATTATCTCAAAAAATTTTGTATCTTTACAAAAAAAAGATATGGCACATAAAAAAGTTAACCTTGATAGAGTACTAGACGATATGGCTGGACTCGATATGTATAAGGGTAGATTGATTAACAACAGACCAGATGGTATGATGGGAATAGAGAGAGCTGCTAATATGAAGCGAATTATTGATGAGGACAGAAAAATTAAAGTTATAGCTGACGGAATTGAAAGAGCTGAGATGAGAAAAAAATATAGAATGTTATAAAGACGTTTGTTTGTTTGTTTGTAAAATTAGGAGAGCTTTGGTTCTCCTTTTTTTTATGTCGATTGTTAAATATTTATGTCAAGACTATGTTGATATTATGTCGATTATTAAAAGCTAACTAATTGATTTTAAATACTTATGTCGATTATGTCGATTTTATTACCAAAATGTAGTGAAATATTTTTATATAATGTATTAGTAAATATATATATATAATAGAAAACTATAAACTTGACATTAACTTTAATATTGTATATTTGTTTTAAATTAAATTAAATCTAATATGAATCCACCAGTTGGAGGTTACTCTCCCAAAGACCTTAAGTTTGGAACTGAAGGCAGAAACTCATTAATAAATGGAATAAGTAAAATTGCAAACGCAGTTAAAAGTACTCTCGGTCCAAGAGGGCATACTGTTCTTATTGAATCACCAAATCATACGCAAGGAATTACTATAACAAAAGATGGGGTTACAGTTGCTAAAGCTGTAGACCTAATGCATCCTGTAGAAAATTTAGCGGTACGTATGATGAAAGAGGCTGCTGATAAAACAGCTACATCTGCTGGTGATGGAACCACTACTGCAATTGTATTAACTGAAGCTTTAGTTAAGTCTGGTAATTATTTAATTAAGGACACAGACAATAGAACTGAAATATTAAAGATTATTAATAATGAGGTCAATCCAATTATTTCTCAGCTTAAGAATATGTCAAAGCCAATATCTAAAAGAAGGCTTAAGGATGTTGCTATTATTTCTGCTAATGGAGATAAAGATATTGGTAGCATAATAGCTAAAACATACGACACAGTTGGAAAAACTGGTATAGTAACTGTAGAGCGTTCTCAGACTAGCGAGACGTATAGTGACATTACTAATGGTATAAAAGTTGAAAGGGGTTATAATTCTCCATTATTTATTAATGACCAGAAAAAAGATGAGTGTGTTCTTGAGGATACATACATATTAGTGTCGGACGCATCGGTTGATAATATATTAAACATTGAGAATATATTAAAACCAATTATTCAAGAAAGAAAAAAACTATTGCTTATTTGTCCTTGTGGTGAAAATGTAATAAACACTTTAGCTGCTAACGTAGTTAAGAACGGACTTAAGGTATGTAATATTAATCCTCCACAGTTTGGTTACAAGCAACACGAGTTAATGCAAGACATTGCAATATCAGTTGGAGCTACATACTTTTCAGAAAAGACTGGTGATGATTTAAGTTTAATAAGCTTTAATGATTTGGGTCACGCTGCCAAGGTGATAGTTGGTCGTGACTCAACAGTCATAATAAAAGATAAAAACTTAGATGAAGATGTGGTTAATAAAAGAGTAGGAGAATTATGGGATGCACATAAAAATGCAACTAGTAAAGTTGATAAAGATTTTATATCTACACGAATAGCTTCTTTAACTGGAGGAATAGGTGTCATTAACGTAGGAGGTCAAACTGAAATTGAACAAAAAGAACTTTATGACAGGGTAGATGATGCTGTATGCGCAGTACGTTCTGCTTTATTAGAGGGGATACTACCTGGGGGTGGCACTGCTTTAAACAATATTGCTAAAGCATATCGAACTATAGCCGAAAATGATAAAGACCAAGACTATAACCCATTAGATAATTCAAAAAAAATTGCTTACGCAATTTTAGGACAAGCATTAACATCACCTATAAATCAAATCTTAAGAAATGCAGGACTAGAATATGATGTTATATATAAAGATATTGAAAATCCTGGTCACGGATATGACGTAAAGAATGAATTGTATGGTGATTTATTAGAAATGGGTGTAATAGACCCAATGAAAGTTACTAAACACGCATTACAAAATGCAGTATCTGTAGCAACAACTATACTAAGTACTAACGCTATAATCACTATGGCAAGAACATTTGATGCAGATGAAGCCAATAAATAAGTATATAGCAATAAATATTATTGAGGAAGAGATAGTAACAGACTCTGGATTAATTTTATCTGACAAAGATGTTGATGAACTAAGATATAGAAAGGCAACAGTTGTTGCACCAGGCACTGAGGTTAAAAATATAAACAAAGGAGATACTATATATTTTGATTCACGGACTGGTTATACAATGTTAATAGACAATAAGCCTTGCACTATTATTTCTGAGAGAGACGTTGTTGTAGTTTTATAGTTTTATTCATATCTTTAATAAAGTTTCTATAAACCTTATCGGTATACTTAACATTTCTATGAAATATTGGGTTGTGTTCTGAACTAGGAATTTCTTCTCCATTTAATTTTTTATAGATAGAGTTAATCATTCTTTTAGATTTGTATGATAATTCGTATAGTCCTTTTGTTTTTCCTGCACGTTTACGAAACACTTCTATCCATCCATCTCTCAATAGCTTATCAAATCTATTTACATTCCAACTTAATAGCTCGTCAAACTCGTTAAATTTATCTTTACTAAAATAATCTTCAGAGTAAAGAAACAATAACATATCTAGTTCCCCAGTACTTATATTATACTTAGCCTTAACGTAATAGCGTATTACTCGCCAGTATTTTAAATAGTCTGTTTGCATTTTATTTTATTTGTATCTTTGTAAAAATAATAAAAAATGGCGACAGAAAATAATTCATTAAACTATTTAGAAAATTACAAAGCTCAATTAGCTAAAAAAAAGAAAAGTACTAAACAAAAAACTAAATCTAAGAAAACTATTATACACGGTTTAGGAAAGTTGAAAGGATTAAATTCATTTGCTAATAAATATAAAAAGAAACCAACCACTAAAAAACAAAATTATGCCTAAAGTAGGAAAAAAAACATACGCTTATACTCCAAAAGGAAAAGCAGCAGCTAAAAAAGCAGCAAAGAAAAAAGGATTAAAAGTAAGAAAAAGTAAAAAATACTAATGGCAAAAGGTAGAACTAAAAAAAGTAATAAAATTTGTCCAGCAGGAATTGCTTGGGCGAAAAGAACTTTTGATAAATACCCTTCCGCATATGCAAATATGGCTGCCAGTAAATATTGTAAAGACCCTAACTACGCTAAAGGAAAAAAGAAATGAGTAAACTAAGTAAAGGACAAAGAAAAATTGCACGAATGGCTATGCCTTTTGATAAAATTACAGGAGCTGATTTTAAAGCTCTTAAAATGAAAAAACAAAAGAAAGTCAAGAAGAAGTAATGGGTGAGTTAAAAAAATGGCGAGACCAGAAATGGGTACGTATTGGAACTGATGGTAAAATTAAAGGTGCTTGTGGTACAAGTAAAAATAAAAAAAATCCAGACAGATGTCTTCCATTAGCTAAAGCTAGACGTTTATCTAAAAGTAAGTTAGCTGCTACTGCAAAGAAAAAGAAAAGAGAAGGAGCTAAAGGAAAACAATTTGTTAGAAATGTAAAAGGAGTAAGATAATTATGAAAAAATGTACGTGCGGTAAAACAAAAGATAAAAATGGAATCTGTGATGGTTCTCACTTAAATAGAAAATAAGATATGAAAAAATTTAAAGTACATAATATGTATAGTAAGACTGGAATAAAGAAAGTTGCTAAAACTATGAAACAACATTTAGCTTTAAAGAAAAAAGGATATACACATTCTAAGAAAAAATAAATTGGCAATAAGAAAAACTACAAAAGGAAAAAATGCAAACTATCGCCCTACTAAAAAAGGCGCTGGTATGACCAAGAAAGGGGTGGCTGCATATAGAAAGGCTAATCCTGGTAGTAAATTAAAAACTGCTGTTACTGGTAAAGTAAAGCCTGGCAGTAAATCTGCTAAAAGAAGAAAGTCTTATTGCGCAAGAAGTTTAGGTCAACTCAAAAGAAGTAGTGCTGCAACAAGAAACGACCCTAACTCTAGAATTAGGCAAGCAAGGAGACGTTGGAAGTGTTAAAATTGCAAAATAAAATATTACTATCTTTGTAAAATAAATAATTTCATATTTATGGCGAAAGATAAAAAATTTATTCAAAAAGTTTTTGCAAATGCAAAGCGCAAAGGAACATTAGGTGACTGCACTGGAAAAAAATTTGGCAGTCCATCTTGCCCTAAAGGGTCTAAGAAATATAATTTCGCTAAGAATATGAGAAAAATAAATAAAAAATAAATAGTTATGAAAAAGCAAGGATATAATGCACGTTTAAACGAATCGTTAGGAGGTAGAAACGGAAAAAAATCTCAGTCAATGAAATCACGAAGAAATGAAAGTAAAGGAATGGCTAAGAAAATGTCTGGTCACGCATATAGTGGAGACCACGGAATGAAATATACAGGAGCGAGTAAGCATATAAGTGCATTAGTAAAAAAATAGATGGGTAAATTATTGGTAAAAATGGGAATGACAATCCAAAAGTATTGGTGTAAACTAATGTGTTCTTGGAACTGGTTAATGTCAAAATTAATCATTGATATTTCTAGCTGTCCATATAAACTATGTGAGTGTCATAAAAAAAATGAAACTAAATAGAAAAAATATTCAGTCTAAAGGATTGGGAGATTCAATCCATAAATTAACTCAAGCTACTGGAATTAAAGCCGTAGTTGATAAAGTAAATAAAGTAACTGGAAAAGACTGTGGGTGTTCAGAACGTAGAGACACACTTAATAGAATGTTTCCATATAATAAATAAATAATATGTATTCAAAAATTCAAGTCAATACACCGTCTGCAATATCAGTTATAAAATCAGACACATATAACATCCCTAATCCAGGTCGATTAGTTTTTGCTGGTACAACTTCTTCAAATACAAATATAGTAGACATAACAGCTTGTGCTAATATATTTACAAGCATAACAACATCAGCAGGAGGAGGTAATCTTTTAGTTGATTCTATTCCAATTACTGGGACTCCTCCAAGAGGATTAGATTTTACTAAAAATAGTAATATATCTGCTGCTCAATCAGCAACTTCACTTGCACAGTCAGTTCGTGCTATTCAAGTAGGTAATCAAGTACAAGAAACTGCTACTAATGCAACTGGTCAAGTAGTTAGTATTGATAGTTCATCTCAATTAACTTTAAATAGTATCATTGCTAATGATGTTGGTGATAATTATATATTAAGACAAAACGGATTTATAAACAGATTAGATGTTAATGTTGGTTATTTAGTTTACAACTTAACTGATTTAACACAAAACTTTGTAACAGCAGTAACTAATGATGCTCAGTTAAGTGTTGGAGGAGGTATTATATCTGCTAATGATGAATATCAAATCTACTCACAAAATGCTGCAGATTTAAGTGTAAACAATGCTAATACTGCTGCATTAATTTACGTAGGTAGTAATGCAGCAATAGTTCAAGATATTAATAATGACCAAGCAACTCCTGCACCTGCATTTGGTACAGGAACAGCAGACCCAAGATATGTAGACATAACTGTAACTACTGCTAACAATCAAAAAATATTATTTTCAAACTTTAAGGTGGGTGAATACTTACCAGTACAATGTGTTAAAGTGTGGAATACTGGAACCGATGCGGCAGTAAGACCAATTGCAATCTTTTAATTGAAAATGGATAGCGACATAAAAGATACACTCGAGGTAGTAATACCTAATGCTGGAGCTATAGGCTTATCGATAACTGATTGTAATGAGTATCTTACATTTATATCTTTAGTCCTTGCAATATCAATTTCCCTTTTTAAATTATATAATTGGAAGTTTAAGAAGAAATAACATCAATAAAATTGATGAAATTACCAATAAATTTTAAAGATTTTGCTGCAAATCCATTAGCTGGAGGTTTGTTTTTTTGCATTATAGCTATAGGCTATTTATATATAGACAATAAAACTACTTTAACTAATCAAATTGAAAACTTGCAACAAGAAGTTATAGTTTTAAGAAGTGATTATAAAAAACTTAACGATAAATTTATTGAAACTTTAGAAAACTTAAATGAAGATTAAATGTTTTATATTACTACTTACATTAACATCTTGTTTATCATCTGAAAAACAATTAGAAGAAGTAATTATTTATTCTAATGATGTTGACAGTCTTTTTTTATCAGCAGATAATGCAGTTAAAAATATAATAAATACTAGAGAACAAAAAGTTTTATTAGAACAAGACTTGTGGAGAAAGAAAAGAGATATAAAAACAATTCATAAAATTTATACAGATAGTATTTGGAACTTAAGCAATATGTATGAATTAAACACAATAAAAACAGATAGCGATAGCGTGCAGTATAACTACAAAATAGTGTTAAGAGAAATAGTTGATACAGTTAGAATAGTTGTTACCGATTCTATATGTAATGTTTGTGAAACTAAACAAAATAAAAAAGATAATAGGTGGTATAAAAAAACTTTTAGGTGGATTAAAAACATAGAAATATAATGAAAAAAATTAATACAATAGTAGTTCATTGTTCCGCTACACCAAGGCATAAAGATTTTAGTGCAGAAGATATAAGAGATTGGCACGTTAAAGGAAATGGTTGGGATGATATAGGTTATCATTTTGTTATTAGACTTGATGGTTCAATTGAGTATGGAAGAATGGTAGATAAATATGGCGCTCACGTAAAAGGTCATAACTATGATTCTTTAGGTATTTGTTACATAGGCGGTATGGATAAAGAAATGATTGAGTGGCAAGACACAAGAACTGAAAATCAAAAAGAATCTTTATTATTATTAATTAAAACATTAAAAAAAATTCATCCAGAAGCAAAAATAGTTGGACATAGAGATTTATCTAGTAAACCTTGTCCAAGTTTTGATGCTAAAGATGAATATAAAAACATATAATTATGGGTATTTGGAAGAAAATTTTTGGAGGAGCTGCTAATGATGTAATTGACAATGTAGGTAATCTGGTAGATAAATTTGTTCAAACTCCTGACGAGAGGTCGTTGTTTAAAAAACAAATGACTAATATACTAATTAATGCTGAAGCTGAGATTCAAAAAAACATCACAAAAAGATGGGAAGCTGATATGGCTAGCGATAATAAACTTTCTAAATCAGTTCGCCCTTTAGTTCTAATTACTCTTATTGTGTCGACAATTATATTAATTTTTATTGATTCTAGTTTTATTACCTTTGCAGTAGATAATGAATGGAAAGATTTGCTGAAATTATTGTTGATGACAACTGTAGCAGCATATTTTGGAGGACGTTCATATGAAAAAGGCAAAAGAATAAAATAATAATTAATGGCAAAAATAAGCACATATCCTATTACATCACCTGTAGTAGATGCAGATAAATGGATTGGTACTGATTCTAAAAGTTTAAATCAAACAAAAAACTTTACAGCTTCTGATGTTGCTATTTATCTTAATAGTAAATCTAAAATAGAATCGGATTCTTTAAGGTATAAGTTTCAAAACTGGGTGACTGGAGATGTTAGAGAAAATGGAACAATATCTTTTGCTACTAGTAATATAGGTAACTCAGTTAATTTTAGTTCACTAAGTAATTTTATTCTAAGTAAGTTTTCTAAGGCTTTAGTAGATGTTCAGTCATTTTATACTAATCCATTAATAGGTTCACAAGTAATGATATCTGAAGCAGCAAATGTTTCTCAATTTGGAATATATACCTGGAACACTGCAGCATTAAATGCTGGAGATGCTAACTTTAGTGATATTGGAGTAACCTATGTTAACGGTAATGGCACCTTAAAAGTAAATCAAGATTATTTTATATCTTTGCTGCAATATGATACTGCGGCAACGTCTGGTGATAAAAACTTTACAGAAACAGTTTCTCTTTCCTCAACTTGGACAGTAAATCATAATTTAAATAAATTTCCTGCAGTTTCAGTTTTAGATACAGCAGGTACAGAAATATACGGTCAAATTGACTATGTTAGTTTGACACAAGTAGTAATAACATTTGTAGTACCAGTCGCAGGAAGAGTGACTTGTAATTAATTAATAAAGAAAAAAAACAATGGCAATAAAATTTTTAAGTAATGTAGACATACAAGGTAGTTTAACATTAAACGATAATCAATTAACTAACTTTGTAGTAGAGAATTTGGCAGCAGACCCTTCTTTTGCAAATTCATTTGTTGGTAGACTATATTACAATAACTCAGCAACACCTGGAACTTTAAAAGTCTGTGTAGAAGTAACAGGTCCAGCTACTGCAACATATGTAAGCCTAGATAGTACAGATGGAGTAAATTCATTTACAAATAGTAATGGAACTTATGTTTCGGCTGGAACAGAAAACTCTGCTGCGACTGGTGCTGTAACTATGGGTACTGTAGATTTATCAGCGGCTGATGGTGCTACTGCTACAAATGCAACAAGATTTTTATCTAAAGATAATCAATGGGAAGTGCCAAAGTATACAACAAATACTGAAGGAGTAACATCAGTTACTGGTACTGCTCCAATTGCATCAAGTGGTGGAACTACACCAGATATTTCTATTTCTAATTTTGGAGGAGCAGATGGGACAAATCCAGGGTCTAAAGGTGCAGTACCTGCACCAGTAGCAACAGACAATGTTAAGTTCTTAAGAGGTGATGGTACATTTGCTACTCCTTCTGGTTCTTATACATCTTGGAAATTAAGTGATGGTACAAACGATACTGATATTTCTGATGGAGACACTGCAAAATTTGAAGGAGGAGTAAAACTTACTACTACTGAATCTGCTGGAACTTTAACAATTGACCACGATACCCAAGCACAAAGTAATACAACAGCTGCTGCTACTTTATTAAGCGCTGGTACATTTACAGCTCTTGCTGATAATATAACTATTGATGGCACAGGTCACGTTACAGCACAAGTGCTAACAACATTTACTATGCCAACTTCTGAT
>MDSY01125706.1_pt1 | contig 10319 bp, 10 predicted proteins | sample 811131 | NCBI WGS metagenome assembly MDSY01 (sample SAMN05326643, study PRJNA326480) | marine metagenome | isolation source: seawater | place: Atlantic Ocean: South West | collected 2010
GTTAAAAATCATGCCAAAATAGACCATAAAATATTTCTTTTCATTGACTAATAACTCTACTTATGAAATATTATATTTTAAAGGATATGAAATCCCAAAAACAATAATAAACACAAGGCCATTAGGTCTCTTTATTTCTATGCGATCCAATTAACTTATATTTGTTCCCTTGAAAGCATTTATTGACCTTGGTCTCGCATCTCCTCTCGTAGATGCCCTGGCCCGCCAGGGGTACGAAACCCCCACCCCCATTCAAGCGCAAGCAATACCCTCAGCCATAAAAGGGCATGATGTTCTTGGCACTGCGCAAACAGGAACTGGAAAAACAGCTGCCTTTACGCTTCCGATTCTTCAGCAACTAATGCCTTTAGTAGATATACCAGGAAAAAGACCTGTTCGAGTTCTTATTCTAACTCCTACAAGAGAACTGGCTCTTCAAATAGATGAAAGCATTGAGTCATATGGAAGTAATACTAAGCTTAACCATACTGTAATCTTCGGAGGAGTTGGGCAAAAATCTCAAACTGATGCTTTAAGACGGGGAGTAGATATTATTACTGCAACACCAGGAAGGCTTTTAGATTTAATGAGTCAAGGGTTCATTGACTTGAGAAAAATTGAACATTTTGTTTTAGATGAAGCAGATAGGATGCTTGATATGGGGTTCATCCATGATGTGAAAAAAGTAATTGCTAAGATCCCGACCAAGAGGCAAACACTTTTCTTTTCTGCAACGATGCCCAAAGAGGTTGTTAAACTGAGTGATTCCTTATTGAATAACCCCATCAGGGTTTCCGTTGATCCTGTATCTACGACTGCTGAAAATGTTCAACAGAAAGTTTTCAAAGTTGATCAAAAATCAAAACGCTTTCTTCTCAGATCAATCTTAAATAATGAAAACTTTGACATTCCTTCGGTACTAGTCTTTACAAGAACAAAACATGGAGCAGATAAAGTAGTTAAAGACCTTGTAAAAAACGGTGTGACTGCTCAAGCAATTCATGGAAATAAGAGTCAAAATGCACGTCAAAATGCATTGAAAAATTTCAAAAAGAGAGATACCCGAGTTTTAGTTGCAACTGACATTGCTGCGCGAGGTATCGATATTGACGAATTAACGCATGTGATAAATTATGAAATTCCAAATATTCCAGAAACATATGTGCATAGAATTGGCCGAACAGGACGTGCTGGAAATAGTGGGATTGCATGGTCTTTTGTCGACAGAGAGGAAACTAAATATCTCAAAGACATTCAAAAGCTTATTAAAAAAGAGATTGAAGTTGAGCAAAATCATGAGTTCCTTCCAGGGACAGCTCTTCCAAACACAGAAGAATCTAATTCTCCCAGAACTGATGATAGAAGACCCCAAAATCAACATCAAAAAAGAAGTGTAAAAAAACAGAGACCAATCGAATCAAGAAACCCCAGACATGAACGCTTCAAAAGCCCATCTGAGAGTCAAAACCCGGAGGGTAAAAGAAAAAAAGAAAATGACACCTCTTATTGGGGAAGCGATTCTTCGGGATCAGGGGGTGCATTTACAAAATCTAAAGGCAATGATGATGCAAAACAACATCCCCAGAAGAAAAAAAAGAATACAGGTTTCTGGTCTGGTAAAAAAAGATAAAAATTGATGAAGATTATTGCATTTGGTGCCTCATATTCGATCGATTCCATAAATCGAGAATGGGCTCGATATGTTGCTTCCAGAATATCAAAAGATTCATCCGAAGTTTTAGATTTAAACGATTATGATCTGCCAGTTTATACAGTTGAACGACAAAAAAAGGTATACCTGACGCAGTTGGATCTTTTATTTCAAAGTTAAATTCAGCAGATCTAGTGATCATATCTTTTGCTGAATATAATGGATCTTATACTGCAGGGTTCAAAAATTTATTTGATTGGGCCTCAGTCCATACTTTAAAAATGTTTGCTGAAAAGAAACTGATTCTTCTCTCTACCGCCCCCGGAGAGCGAGGCGGCCAAACTGTCCTTAATACTGCGATAGATAGATTCCCAAGACATGGAGGCGAAATTATTGGGTCGATGATTTTGCCAAGCTATAAAAAGAATTTCGATCCCCAAATAGGTTTTAAAAACGATCAAATCCAAGATCATTTTGAATCTTTTCTCAAACAAATACTAATTAGTCTCGATTAAAAGTTAATAGGTCAAATTTTAAAGGTTTTGTAATATTGGGATTCTGATGGCTAAGGCAACAAAAAATGCGATTTCTTTTATTGATTCTTTTATTAATCTCCGCTGAGATATCTCAGGCTCAATCTATTCAATCTCAATTGCGTTTTGAGCTATTATTTAACGGAGTTAAACTAAATATTAATGAATTGTATTTTGATCCTATTCATGAAGACAGCATTAAAATAACCACTCTAAAATTTTATGTTTCCGATATAGTTTTAAATTTCAAAAGAGAAAATTCCCCTCCAGCATATTACCCCGTTCGCAAATTAATTGATTTTAAATACCCTGAATCTTTAGAAATAGCAGATATAGATGTTAGCGGAATAAAGAGCCTTTCTTTTATATTAGGCCTAGACAGCTCGATTAATGTATCAGGAGCATTAGGAGGCGACTTAGATCCGACACAGGGAATGTATTGGTCATGGCAGAGCGGGTATATAAATTTTAAAATAGAGGGAATATCAAAGAATTGTCTGACTAGAGATAAATCTTTTATTTTTCATCTAGGAGGCTATAAAAAACCATTTGAATCTATTCGAAAAGTGAACTTAGATTTTAAGAGTGAAAAAAGTAATATTATTCAATTAGATTTAATTCATTTCTTCAAAAAAACAGATCTATCAAGACAATCAGGCATCATGAGTCCGAGTCGAATAGCTAAAGATAAATCTCGAATTTTAGCTGAATCTTTTAATTCGCATTGAGAAATATAATTATCATAATAATTTTCAGCGGAGCGTTTTTAATGGCGTTTATGTCTTATCACGATTTTCAATATTTTATTCCAAGTCATTTCCCAAAACCAGTTTATTCATTTAAAAACAACCCAATCGATTCGAATAAAATTGAACTGGGAAGAAACCTTTTTTATGACCCAATACTTTCCTTGGACAACACGATCTCCTGCGCATCATGTCACTCTCCTTTTAATTCCTTTTCTCACACAGACCATAAATTAAGTCATGGGATTTATGATTCAATTGGATCAAGGAATGCCCCCGCCCTGTACAATTTAGCTTGGCAGAAAGAATTTATGTGGGATGGGGCAATAAATCATTTAGATGTTCAGGCTTTAGCTCCAATCCATAACTCTAGCGAGATGGCATCCAGTATTATTGAGGTCACGGGAAAAATTCAAAATGATAAATATTACAGACAACTTTTTTACCAATCCTTTGGGGATAGCAATATTACCGGTCAAAATATTCTAAAAGCACTATCTCAATTTCAGCTAACTCTAGTCTCTGCCAATTCCAAATATGACAAGGTTTTAGATGGAACAGCTACATTTTCAGTTCAGGAAAAAAAAGGATATAAACTTTTTCTCTCTAGTTGTAATCAATGCCATTTGCAGCCATTATTTTCTACTTATGATTTTGCATCTAACGGATTAAAAATTGATACTGTCCTTAAAGACATTGGGAAGATGGGCGTCAGTCAAAATAAGAAAGATAGTTTGCTATTCAAAATTCCATCACTTCGCAACTTAAGCTTTTCTTACCCTTACATGCATGATGGTCGGTTTTCCTCACTCAGGGGAGTATTGGATCATTATTCTAGCATGCTTGAAAATGATATGTTGGGTCTCAATGACAGTATGGTAAGACCTTTTAAAAGCAATGAAAAAACTGATTTAATCGCATTTTTATTGACGCTAAATGACACAAGTTTTGTTTTTGACTCGAAACACCAATTCCCAAGAGATCTGATTAATAAATAAAATAATTTGTGATAACTCGTTTCTCTATGAAAGTATCTCTGCAGAAGATTTGTAGATTTAAAGACTAAAAAATATAATATTTTTTCACGATGATCAGAAAGTTACTATCTATAATTTTTCTTGTATGCTCATTTTTAGGATTTGCGCAAGTAAGCCCAACAATAAGTTCTTGGTTACAGAATACAACTCAAATAGGAACATATTATGTTTCAGGGAATTCAACTGCGATTAGTAATAACATTTTAGCTAATTGTCAAAAAGTAGAGTATTCAACTAACTATGTCTACGTCACGGCTACCGGGGTGCCATCATATGCAACAGGGCCATTTTCAGATGGTAATCCAAGCACTGCGCAGAATCAAAATGCAATATTTCAATTCCCATTAAACCCCACATCAAATTCTGGAAACCCAATTTCCACCAATGGAGGAAATATTGGAGTGTTTATTAATGGTGTTGCTGTATTTGATTATCGAGATGGTGTCGCCTGGAATCCCAATACTAATTCTCTTTGCGGAGGCCCTGGGAACCCCCCATGTCCAGGAGGGCCGATGGCATCTATGGATTGGAATCGGGATGCAATTCCCGCGGAAATGGATGGTTTTGACTGTTCCAAAGGACATCCCGCAATGGGAAACTATCATCATCACCAAAACCCTTCGGCTTTCAAGGTTGATTTAACTGTTTTATCCAATATCTGTAATCTTTATGATGCGGATGGTTTATATACTCCTGACAGTAATTCTCACTCGCCTTTAATAGGTTTTGCTTATGACGGTTATCCAATCTATGGTGCTTATGGTTATAAGAACATAGACGGGACAGGTGGTATTGTAAGAATAAAGTCAAGCTATCAACTAAGGAATATCACCACTCGGACTAACGGGCCAAGTGTCGGCCAAGTAATTACCGTAACAGGCCCTACTGGAACATCTCTACAAACCTTGTTCTTAGGATATTTTAGAGAAGATTATGAATACGTGATCAACGTTGGAAATGATTACTTAGATGAGCACAATGGCCGTTTTGCTATTACCCCTGAATATCCAAGTGGTACCTATGCTTATTATGCGACCGTAGATGAAAATTGGAATTCATCATACCCTTATTTAATTGGACCAACATTTTTCGGGAATGCATCCAATAGAAAAGTAAATTCCATTAATGAGACAACAACTATATATACAAGTACCGTTGGAAATATAGAATTTCAAGATTCTGATGTATCTGTTTTTCCAAATCCCGCTTCAGACCTTATCGCAATTCAATTTAATGGATTAGTAGTAGATGATATCAGAGTTGAATTATTGGACAAAATGGGTAGATTAATACAATCAAAGAAAATATCTAAAGGGAGCACAATCACTTACTTTGATATACAATCCGTCTACCACGGCGCCTATATCTTAAGGCTAACTTCAAACAATAAGGAAGTAACCAGAAAAATACAGATTATAAAATAAATGAATTTGTTTAGTAATTTTTTGAACATGGGAAAGTTATATCTATCCATATTTTTCTTATTGACAAATTCTCTTTTTATTCAAGCTCAAAATAGCAGCAATAATCTATGGTCTGATTTGAATTTAGGTTATGAGATTTTTAAGAATATTGATGTTAAGTACGAACTAGGTAATAGAATAAATAGCAACCAAGCTAGAGCAAACTATCATGATTTTATAGTCAAATATTCTGTTAACAATTTTTTAAAAATTGCGTTAGGAACAAGGCACTCGAACCTCTCATTTTTAGATTCATCAACCTTCAATTCTGGGACTGAAGAAGACTTTGAAGATATTGCCGATAGATTTCATTTTGATATCTCTGGCAGGCTTTTAAAGTTAAATAATTTTAAAATGAAATATCGTTTACGAGCTCAGAGAAAAATTCGTGACTTTTATTCAAATACACCATTAAATTTCAAGAGAACCTATATCCGATCCAGAGTTTTAATTGAGTATCCTTTCTCTAAAAAGCTTAGGACAAACGGCGGTTCGGAATTATTTTTTTCTATCCAAGAAAATTCACCTCTTTATATTAGAAAACATAGACATATAGCTGGACTAGAATACGATTTTAATAAGATTTACACCATACGTGTGCAATACCTATTTCAAAGGGAAGTAAGGCCTGCATCGACAGAATCACTAAATATTGTGGCATTAGATTTTAAAATAGATCTGAATGAATTATCAAAAAAAATCAATTCGAAAAATTAACTTTTGCATATGGTCTTAGATAAGATTTTGAAGCGATTTGATTGCATTTCCCTGGTAGAAATGGATAGCGTAAAGCTTATGAATCGAATTGATTCAAAATTTATTTTCTCAATTAATGACCTACATGATATTCTTTTAAATCTAGAAAATGATTATTCCGTTCTAAACGTGAATAATAAACTCACCCATTCATACGAGAGTCTTTATTTTGACGATGAGAATGATCGTTTTTTCAGAGATCATCATCGTGGTAAAAAAAATAGATTTAAAGTTCGATACCGACAATATGTTGATTCAAAAAAATCTTATCTCGAAGTAAAACATAAAAAAAATGGACGAACTTTCAAACGCAGAGTTTTAAGTTCCATTAAAAATGAAGATTTATCTTTAAAGCAAATAAAATTTGTCCGGGATAGTTCCATCGCTAATATTGATTTACAAAAATCCATAAGCACCTCTTATCAAAGGATAACTCTCGTTTCTTTAACTCCGCCAGAAAGAATCACGTTAGACTTGTCTCTAAGTTTTTCTAAAAATGGCAAAACAATAAAAATGTCAGATATTGCCATCGCTGAATTAAAACAAAGTAAAATAGATAGGAACAGCCCTTTTTATAAACTGATGAAAAAAAAGGGAAAGCGACCGATTAAATTGAGTAAGTATATTCTTGGAAGAATTATACTTAAGGGGAACGAAAAATTAAAATATAATCGGTTTAAAATAACTTTACTGCAACTTAATAAAATTCGAAAAAATGAATATCACTTGGTTTGACCCTGATTTCTATACTCTAATACTTAGAGTGTCAATTAATCTATTATTTCTAATCATAGTGATTCGATACTTATACTATCCGATAGCAAAAAGGAAAGATTACTTATTCACATATTTTCTTATCGGTTTCATAACATTTTTTCTTTGTTTTGGACTAAAGAAATTAGATATTGACACAGGAATGGGGTTAGGTTTATTTGCTATTTTTGGCATAATAAGATACAGAACTAGCACTGTTGAAATAAAGGAAATGACTTATCTATTTATAGTCATTGGTCTGAGTGTTATCAATTCATTGGCCTCTAATAAAATCTCTATCGCAGAATTAGCATTGATCAATGTTTCTATTTGTATTTTGACATATTTAATTGAATACGTATTCCTTTTAAGAAATGAAACTCAGAAAACCGTTTTATTTGAGCAGATTGACCTCATCAAATCATTCAATAATTCTGAGTTAAAATCGAATTTAGAAGAAAGAACTGGTCTGAAAATAAATCGTGTAGAAGTTGGGAAAATAAACTATTTGAATGACACTGCTGATGTCAAAATTTACTATTTCGATGATGAACAAAAAAGCTAGAATTAAATAATGAGCATTTAAAAAGGCCTTGTATTTTTACATACAAGGCCCAAACAGATAGCTAACTTTTGAGGCGTTTAACATTCAAATAGCACCTATCGTTTTCCACTATGTTACTTAAACAGATGCGAAGATACTTTATTTAGAATGATTCTAATATAGAAAAATTGCGGTTTTTCAATATTTAAACTTAATGGGGTATTTTCTCAACAAAAATGGGCATTTATTAACGCTTGAATTGCTATTTATAACTTCTAATCTTGTATTAATCTAACGTAAAAATAATTTCTTTGTTCGGCATGATCCCATGATTTTTTTGCCGAAAAAGTTTAAGTTGTAGTAACTTTCATTTTGAAATATATCACTTTACATTTCGTTTTTAAATAATAGAAACCTTTGCTTAATCTTTCAAAAATGAAAACCATTATATCCATGGGAAGTCTTGCTTTGATAATCTCACTGAATTCTTGTAACCGTAAAGAAGAAATGAAAACAGATGATTTTCAATGGCAAATAGATCGTTTTGAAGATGTGAAAATTTTACGATATAAAATACCTTCATGGGAAAACCTAACTGCGAAACAAAGAGTTTTCGCTTATCACTTAAATGAAGCTGGTCTTTCTGGCAGAGATATCATGTGGGATTGCAACTATCGCCATAATCTGGAGATCAGGAAAATTTTAGAATCAATTATCTCTAATAATGAAATAAATCATTCGACACAAGAGTATAAAGACTTTGAAGTTTACGCCAAACGAGTATTTTTCGCAAACGGGATTCATCATCATTATAGCAACATGAAATTTGAACCTAAATTTGATAAAACATGGTTCTTAGCATCCCTGAAATCTCTAAACCTTGAACTTTCAGAAGAAGCTCATCGCGCTATTTTTGATTCTGAATTTGATGTGAAAAAAGTCAATCGTGCAGACGGAGTGGATCTTCTACTTGGATCAGCCGTGAACTTTTATGCCCCAGATATTACTCAACTTGAAGCAGAAAAATTTTATTCATCAAAAAAAGATATTGACCCAGAAAGACCGGTAAGTCATGGTTTGAATAGTAGACTTTCTCGAGATGATAATGGAGCTATTTATGAAGATGTTTTTAGTGCATCAGGACGATATGGTAATAGTATCCAGCAAATAATAAAACATCTTGAAAAAGCAAGAAATACAGCTGAAAATGATAGTCAATCAAAGGCATTAGATCTATTAATACAATACTACCGCACGGGCGATTTATCTATTTGGGATCAATATAATATCGAGTGGGTTAGTAACACTGAAGGAGATGTGGACTACATAAATGGATTTGTTGAAGTTTATAATGACCCCATGGGGTATCGTGGATCCTATGAGACTATTGTTCAAATCAAAGATTTTGACGCTAGCGAACGAATGGCAGTGGTTGCAGATAATGTTCAATGGTTTGAAGATAACAGCCCAATAAATAAAAATCATAAAAAAGATAGTGTTGTCGGTGTTAGTTATAAAATTGTCCAAGTAGCCGGAGAAGCTGGAGATTCATCTCCATCAACACCGATTGGCGTGAACCTACCAAATGCAAATTGGATTCGAGCTGAACATGGCTCAAAAAGTGTTTCTTTAGGAAATATTGAAGATGCTTACCAGCAAAGCTCTGGCAAAGGCATGGCAAATGAATTTAGTTTTTCAAAAATGCATAGAGAACGCGCTGAAAAATATGGAGAACTTGGATCAAAGATGCATACCGCTCTACATGAAGTCGTGGGTCACGCCTCAGGAATAATAAATCCTGGGGTGGGAACACCGAAGGAAACATTAAAAAATTACAGTTCAACATTAGAAGAAGCGCGAGCCGATCTTGTAGCATTGTATTTTATTTTAGATGACAAAATGCAAGAACTTGGGCTCATGAAGAACAAAGAAGCTGGATATGCGGAATATGACAGTTACATCAGTAATGGCATGATGCTGCAGCTCAGGAGAATACTGCCTGGCGAAAATATTGAGGAAGACCATATGAGAAACCGACAACTGGTAGCATCATGGGCCTTTGAAAAAGGCAAGGAAGAGAATGTGGTAGAACTTAAAAATATTGACAATAAGACTTATTTTGTTATCAATAATTACGATAAACTTCGAGAATATTTTGGAGAACTTCTAAATGAAATTCAACGTATTAAAAGCGAGGGGGATTATGAATCTGGACGTGTCCTAGTTGAAAATTATGGAGTCAAGGTTGACCCAAAAATTCATGAAGAGGTTTTAAGACGCTCAAAGCCTCTAAATCTAGCTGCTTACAGCGGGTTTGTTAACCCGAAAATGATACCAATAGTGAACAATGACTCTATTGTCGATGTAGACATTGCATATCCGAAAGACTTTCTCGGTCAAATTCTAGATTACGGAAAAGACTATAGTTTTGAATAACTCCCAACAATATCTCGATATTTAAATAATTCAGGAGTATTCTAAAGACCATGAGAGTTATTTAAAATTATTTTAACCTAGGTTGCCTTAATAACAGAAATATTGACCCAAAAATATGACTTAAACGCACTTACTGAAATTCAGAAGGCGATAATCAACGTACTCCAATATTTTGATTTTTTTAATCACTCCTTGTATTTAGCTGAAATTCATCGCTACTTAAACATAAAAACATCTCAAAAAGAGGTTTTAAATAACTTGGGCGAGATGACTAGATCCAACCTAATATTGAATAGAGATGATCTTTGGGCATTAAAAAATGAAGCAATAGATATTAGACTCAATAATTTAAAAAGGAATTCCAGATTACTCAGAATTTCAAAAAGAATGGGATCGTTGA
>MDSY01018538.1_pt1 | contig 10316 bp, 7 predicted proteins | sample 811131 | NCBI WGS metagenome assembly MDSY01 (sample SAMN05326643, study PRJNA326480) | marine metagenome | isolation source: seawater | place: Atlantic Ocean: South West | collected 2010
CTCACGTGTGGACGCTGAAGGATCTTTAGAGGAGTTTTTTAATACACATAATTTATTTGCAATTTCCGACGTAGATACCAGAGCATTGGTGAGTTATATTCGAGATCATGGAGCAATGAACGCTGTTATATCATCAGATGTTGATGATATAGATAGTCTTAAAAAACAGCTTTCTGAAATACCTCAAATGGAAGGTCTTGAACTGGCTTCTAAAGTGTCAACCAAAGAACCTTACTATTACGGCGACGAAAATGCGCGCTTTAAAATAGCAGCCTTAGATATTGGAGTTAAAGAAAATATACTTAGAAATTTCGCTAAAAGGGATGCCTATATAAAGGTGTTTCCATATAATTCAACCTTTGAAGAATTAAGTGCATGGAAACCTGATGGGTATTTCTTATCCAATGGACCAGGAGATCCTGAGCCATTAATAGAAGCCCAATCGTTAGCTAAAACTATCATTGAAAAAAACTTACCTCTTTTTGGAATCTGTTTAGGTCATCAAGTTATTGCTTTAGCCAATGGCGTGTCTACTTATAAAATGCACAATGGACACAGAGGCATTAATCATCCTGTAAAAAACCTTGTAACTGGTAAAGGAGAAATTACCTCCCAAAATCACGGTTTTGCGGTCAATAGAGAAGAAGCGGAAGCACATACAGATTTAGAAATCACTCATTTGCACTTAAATGATGCTACAGTAGCAGGGATTGTAATGAAATCTAAAAATTGTTTCTCAGTGCAATACCATCCTGAAGCAAGTCCAGGCCCACACGATTCCTCATACTTGTTTGATCAATTCATTGAGAGCTTAAAATAATCAACTTTAAAAAGGCAACATTTAATTAAAATTGTCCCCTTTTTTTATAACTACAACTTTTTAGCTAATAATTACTATTATTCTACTTTAGAATAATTTTAAAAAATTTCAATTTTGTAAATTTGTAAACTATAAATAAATTAAACAGAACACTATGAGTATCATAATTAACATTCACGCGCGCCAAATTTTAGACTCAAGGGGTAACCCTACAGTTGAAGTAGACGTAACAACTGAAAATGGTTTTATTGGAAGAGCAGCTGTACCATCTGGGGCATCTACTGGAGAGCATGAAGCTGTTGAATTGCGTGATGGAGGAACTGCTTACATGGGTAAAGGAGTTTTAAATGCAGTTGAAAATGTGAATGCGCTCATAGCCCAAGAACTTCTAGGGGTTTCTGTTTTTGAACAAAATTTAATTGATCAAATTATGATTGATTTAGATGGAACTCCAAATAAATCAAAACTTGGTGCAAATGCTATACTTGGTGTTTCCTTGTCTGCTGCTAAGGCCGCTGCTGCCGAATTAGGCATGCCATTGTATCGTTATGTGGGTGGCGTTAGTGCTAATACACTTCCAGTTCCAATGATGAATATCATTAACGGAGGATCACATAGTGACGCGCCGATTGCATTTCAAGAGTTTATGGTAATGCCTGTGAAGGCTAAAAACTTTACACATGCCATGCAAATGGGTACGGAAATTTTCCATAACCTAAAAAAAGTATTACATGACAGAGGTCTGAGTACAGCAGTTGGAGATGAAGGTGGTTTTGCACCTAACTTAGAAGGTGGAACAGAAGATGCCTTAGAAACTATTGCAAAAGCAGTTAAGAATGCTGGTTATACTTTAGGAGATGACATAATGATAGCTTTAGATTGTGCAGCTGCAGAATTTTACGTTGATGGTCACTATGATTATACAAAATTTGAAGGTGAAAAAGGAAATGTGCGCACAAGCCAACAACAAGCAGACTATTTAGCTGAATTAGCAGCTAACTATCCAATTATTTCTATCGAAGATGGGATGGATGAAAATGACTGGGAAGGATGGAAATACCTTACAGATAAAATTGGAGATAAGGTACAATTGGTCGGGGACGATTTGTTTGTAACCAATGTAGAACGTCTTTCTAGAGGTATTGAAAACAACATAGCTAATTCAATCTTGATTAAAGTAAATCAAATTGGAACACTTACAGAAACAATTGCAGCTGTAAACATGGCGCACAATGCAGGGTATACTTCAGTAATGTCGCACCGTTCTGGAGAAACTGAAGACAATACTATTGCCGATCTTGCAGTAGCATTAAATACAGGTCAAATTAAAACGGGATCTGCTTCGAGAAGTGATAGAATGGCTAAGTACAACCAATTACTCCGTATTGAGGAGGAATTAGGGGAGACGGCTTACTTTCCACAACAAAAAGTATTCAAAATTAAATAACAATATTTAGTTTATTTTAAAAAAAGACACCTTATTAAGGTGTCTTTTTTTTATAAATGATTTTAGCCCTATATCATTTTTTTGAGGTTTGTTTTAATCTTATTAAAAACAATTACACACTTGGAGATTCTCTGACAGCCTTTCGAATAAAACATTTATTTTTTGTAAATTTGCAGGACATTAAAATATTATCAAAATGTCAGATAAAGCAATTTTAGAAATAAACGGTCAAAAATACGAATTCCCAACTTTCATAGGGTCTGAAAATGAAATCGCCATTGATATCAGTACGTTGAGAGCAGCTACTGGTGGCGTGACCACAATAGATCCAGGTTTTAAAAACACAGGATCTTGTACAAGTGAGATTACATTTTTAGATGGAGAAAAAGGAATCCTTAGATACAGAGGGTACTCTATTAAGGAATTAGCAGATAAAGCTGATTTTCTTGAAGTTGCCTTTTTATTGATTTTCGGAGAATTACCTTCAAAAGAAGAGTTGGCTAAGTTCCATTTAGACATAAAATCAGAATCCATTGTTGATGACGATATCCGTAAAATATTAGATGCATTTCCGAAATCTGCTCATCCAATGGGTGTGTTGTCTTCACTGACAAGTGCGCTTACCGCTTTTAATCCGTCCAATGATCAAATTAATAATATCGATTACGAAAGAAGTAAGACGGCTTTATATAAAAATATAGTTAAAGTTTTAGGAAAGATTCCAGTACTAGTTGCATGGACCTTACGTAAAAAACAAGGCTTGCCTCTTGATTACGGCGATAATTCTTTGGGCTACGTGGAAAACATCTTAAAAATGATGTTTAACAAACCTAATGAACCGTACCTTCAAAATAAAATAATTGTCAATGCCTTAAATAAATTACTTATTCTGCATGCTGATCATGAGCAAAACTGTTCTACTTCTACAGTTCGTATCGTTGGATCGTCTCATGCGGGTTTATTTGCTTCTATCTCTGCGGGTATATCCGCATTGTGGGGCCCTCTTCACGGAGGCGCTAATCAAGCGGTTTTGGAAATGTTAGAAGCGATTAAAGCCGATGGTGGTGATACTAAAAAATATATGGCCAAAGCAAAGGATAAAAGTGATGCTTTTCGCCTGATGGGCTTTGGACATAGAGTCTATAAGAATTTTGACCCACGGGCCAAAATAATAAAAATAGCTGCAGATGAAGTTCTTAAAGACTTAGGAGTTGAAGACCCTATTCTAGACATTGCAAAGGCGCTGGAAAAGGAAGCCTTAACAGATTCTTATTTTGTAGATAGAAAACTGTATCCCAATGTCGATTTTTATTCTGGTATTATATATCGAGCCATGGGAATCCCTGTAGAAATGTTCACTGTAATGTTTGCTTTAGGACGTCTTCCAGGTTGGATAGGTCAATGGAAAGAAATGCGTTTCCGTAATGAACCTATAGGGCGTCCGCGTCAAATTTATACAGGAAGTACTCAACGCTCCTTCAAATCCGTGTCTAAATAAAGTCCTTTACCAGGTAATATATTATGCTACAACTTCTCGTTAAAAATGAGTTTACCCGTTTGAGGTCTGTTCTTTTTGGGACTGCTAAGAGCAACGGACCTGTTCCTTTAACCGAAGACTGTTACGATCCAAATAGTTTACGCCATGTGATTTCAGGTACTTATCCAACCGAAGTTGATATGAGTATAGAAATGGCGGCTGTTTTAGCAGTATTTGACAAATATAATGTTCAAGTATTCCAGCCTACAGTTATCGATAATTATAATCAAATATTTGCCAGAGATATAGCTTTTGTTATTGAGGATAAGCTCATTAAATCAAACATCCTTCCCGATAGAGATCAAGAAATACATGCTTTAGAAACTCTTTTTAAACAAATCAGTCCAGAAAATAACATTACACTTCCTGAAGACTGTCATATTGAAGGCGGTGACGTTATACTTTATGATGATTATATTTTTATAGGGGTTTATTTGGGAGCGGATTATTCAGACTATATAACTGCTAGAACTAACATTAATTCTGCAAAAGCAATTCAGGATTTATTTCCACACAAAAAGGTCAAAACGTTTGAGCTTCGAAAATCAAATATAGATCCACTTGAAAATGCGCTGCATTTAGACTGTTGCTTTCAACCTCTTGGTCGTGGTAAAGCCTTAATTCATGAAAATGGGTTTTTAGAATCAAGTGATTATGAGTGGCTGGTTGACTTTTTTGGCAAGGACAATCTGTTTGAAACAACTAAAGAAGAAATGCAAAAAATGAATTGTAATGTGTTTTCTATTTCCGATTCCATCGTGATTTCCGAACAAAACTTTACAAGGCTAAACTCCTGGCTTGTTGCTCAGGGCTTTACAGTAGAAAAAGTACCCTATTCTGAGATATCTAAACAAGGGGGATTACTCCGTTGTTCCACCCTTCCATTAATCCGCGATTAAAATGTCACAAATCACCAATACTGTTTTAATGATTCGTCCTGTTCAATTTCGAATGAACGAACAAACATCAGTTAATAATTATTACCAAAAAGACCTAGAAAATGCACTTCCCGAAGCAGTTAATAAAATGGCTGTTAAGGAGTTTGACGCTATGGTCAAAAAACTCAAAAAAGCTGGAATCAAGGTTATTGTTGTTAAGGACACCAAAGAGTTTGATACCCCGGACTCCATATTTCCTAATAATTGGATTTCATTTCACGCTAATGGAACAATTGGATTGTATCCTATGTTTGCGGAAAATAGACGTCTGGAGCGTAATGAGTCTGTTTTAGAAGCAGTGGAAGCTGAAGGCTTTATTGTGAAAAACGTAGTTGATTACACAGCCGCAGAAACAGATAGTCTTTATCTTGAAGGTACAGGAAGTATTTTATTAGATCGTGTAAATAACAAGGCTTATTGTGCTATATCAGATCGAGCTGATGAAGAACTCTTTATTGAATTCTGTGAAGATTTTGAATACACTCCAGTGGTGTTCTCAGCCTATCAAACAGTCAATGATAAGCGCAAAAAGATATATCATACTAATGTCATGATGAGCATTGGAGATAAATTTGCAGTGGTGTGTCCGGCTAGTATTGATGACAAAAAGGAACGTAAAAGCCTGATTAAACACCTTCAAGACGATGGGAAAAAAGTAATTGAAATCTCGGAAGATCAAGTAAACAGCTTTGTAGGCAATATGCTACAGCTTAAGGGTTCTCATGATACTAGCTACTTAGCGATGAGTGAGTCAGCATTAAATTCATTACGACCTGCACAAGTTCAGCTTATAGAATCCTATGCAACAATTATCTCTAGTCCTTTAGACACTATTGAGTCTTGTGGGGGTGGGAGTGCGCGTTGCATGATGGCTGAAGTCTTTTTACCTCAAACGGTATCAAAATAGGATTAAAAAAAATGTATCTTTGAAATTGAAATTCAATATAATGACTCTTCAGCAATCGCTAGCGCAACACATAAAAAAAGCATTTTTAACACTTTATAAAACAGCCTTAGAATCTGTTGAATTTCAATCAACTCGTAAAGATTTTGAAGGAGACGTCACTGTTGTGACCTTTTCAATGTTACGTACGATAAAAATGAATCCTGCCCAGTTAGGGGAGGACTTAGGGAGCTATTTATTTGAAAATTCAGATCAAGTTATTGGGTATAATGTTGTAAAAGGTTTTTTAAATTTGGTGATTTCTGACACCTATTTCATGAGCTTTTTTCAGACACTGACTAGTAGTTCTAAATTTGGTTTTTTAGAACCATCTGGAGATAAAGCTGTGATGGTCGAATATTCCTCTCCAAATACTAACAAGCCTTTGCATTTGGGGCATGTTAGAAATGTTCTTTTAGGCTACAGTGTTGCTGAAATATTAAAGGCGTCGGGCAGGAAAGTTTACAAAACTCAAATTATTAATGACCGAGGCATTCATATATGTAAAAGTATGTTGGCTTGGCAGCGTTTTGGAAACAATGAAACTCCCGAGTCTACGGGACTTAAAGGGGATAAGCTAGTTGGGAATTATTATGTAAAATTTGACCAATTATACAAACAAGAAATTAGTACTTTAGAATCCGAAGGGCTCTCTTTAGAGGAGGCTAAGGCTAATGCTCCCATACTTTTACAGGCTAAGGAAATGCTTTTAAAATGGGAAGCCGGAGATGCGGTTGTAGTCGCACTCTGGGAACAAATGAATCAGTGGGTTTATGCTGGATTTGATGTGACCTATAAAGCGATTGGAGTTGATTTTGATAGTTACTATTACGAAAGTCAAACCTATTTGTTAGGGAAGTCATTTATTTCTGAAGGACTTCAAAAAGGTGTTTTTATAAAAAAAGAAGATGGTTCTGTGTGGTGTGACCTAACAGCAGATGGATTAGATGAGAAAATTGTCTTACGAGCTGATGGAACTGCCGTATACATTACTCAAGATATTGGAACTGCTATTCAACGTTTAGAAGATTTCCCAGACGTTGGAGGTATGGTGTATACCGTAGGAAATGAACAAGATTATCATTTTAAAGTGTTGTTTTTGATCTTAAAAAAACTTGGCTTTGAGTGGGCTAAGAACCTGTCTCACCTTAGTTATGGTATGGTAGATTTACCTAGTGGAAAGATGAAAAGTCGTGAGGGCAATGTCGTTGATGCAGATGATTTAATTAATGAAATGGGAGCCACAGCCAAACATATTTCTCATGAGTTAGGGAAGTTAGAGGACTATTCGGAAGGAGATAAAGAAGCTATATATTCGACAATTGGTTTAGGTGCGCTTAAGTATTTTATTCTCAAAGTCGATCCAAAAAAACGAATTCTATTTGATCCGCAAGCATCTGTTGATTTTCAAGGAAATACAGGTCCATTTATTCAATATACCTATGCCCGAATTCAAGCCATTCTGCGCAAATCAGCACAAGACTCACATTCAGAAGTTCCGATGTCATATGAATTGCACGATAAAGAAAAGTCATTATTAAAACAGTTGCAGTTATTTCCGGAGGTTATTCAACAGGCAGCAGCCAATTATAGCCCTGCACTGGTCGCCAATTTCGCTTATGATTTGGTAAAAGAATTTAATTCCTTTTATCAAAATGTATCTATACTAGGAGCAGACTCTGTTATTGAAACTTCATTTAGAGTTCAATTATCTAAAGCAGTTGCAGATACCGTAAAAAACGCATTTTGTTTATTAGGAATTAAAGTTCCTGAGCGTATGTAATTTTAAATTCTATGCTTGATTCTTTACAAGATTTTATTCCAGAAGCCTCTTATGATCAAGTAAAAGCTCTTTTGTCACATGACAATCTAGTTGTTAAAGTCAAACAAGAGCGTAAAACCCGTCATGGAGATTACCGTCGCTTGCCAAATGGGAAACATCAAATAACAATCAATTCGAATTTAAACCCTTACCGTTTTTTAATTACATTGATCCATGAAATAGCACACTTTGAGACCTATAAGTCTTATGGCAAACTAATAAAACCTCATGGTTCAGAATGGAAGTCTGTGTTTCAACATCTCATGTTGGGCTTTTTAAGGCCAGAAGTTTTTCCCAGTGATGTATTGCCATTACTGGCATCTCACTTCAAAAATCCAAAAGCAAGTAGTGATTCTGACACAGTTTTGTCCTTGAAGCTTAAACAGTTTGATCCTCCTAACGGAAAAATATTTATATTTGACGTGCCTACTGGTGCTACATTTCGATTAGATAACGGAAAACTGTTTCGAAAAGGATCCAAAAGGCGAACGCGTTTTGAAGCAACTGAATTGGCTTCAGGCCGTTTGTATGTTTTTAACCCAAATGCGGAAGTAGAGCTAGTAAAAGAACTAGACCACATATAACCATTGTGATTAATATAGTTAGTTATGGATGAAAATTTTAACTCAGAGTTAGGGAACACAAAAGCGGAACAGTCTAAAGCTGCGGTAAAAAAAGACGCCTTAGGCCTTTGGTTGTCATTAAAAGCATTTTTAATAGAGTTACTAGATTTCCGTCATGATACTGATAGGGAAGCTACCGTAGCCGCTATTAAATCAGATATTCCATTTAAAGGCGCAACTGTGTGGATTTTAATTTGCTCGATCTTTGTCGCTTCTATAGGCTTAAATGCAAACTCTACAGCGGTTGTGATTGGCGCCATGTTAATTTCTCCATTAATGGGGCCTATCTTAGGAATTGGCCTATCCATTGCCATCAATGATATATACACGCTTCGAAAGTCTTTGGTCAACCTAGCAACCATGCTTGTGTTGAGTTTATTCACCGCATTTTTATTTTTTTATATCTTTCCTTTAAATCAAGACAACTCTGAATTGTTGGGGCGTGTTAAGCCCGATATTCGAGACGTTCTTATTGCGTTTTTTGGAGGTTTAGCATTAATTATTGCACGCACAAAAAAAGGGACGATTGCCTCTGTTGTATTTGGTGTTGCCATTGCAACGGCTTTAATGCCGCCGCTTTGTACCGCTGGTTACGGTTTATCTCAAGGCAATTGGAGATACTTCCGTGGCGCCATGCATCTATTTGCTATTAATACTATTTTCATTGCCTTTGCTACCTTTTTAGTATTAAAGATTCTGCGTTTTCCAATGGTTACTTACGCCAATTCTAAGCGTCGAAAAAACATTGCTCGTTTTGCTACCATCATTGCTTTAGCAGGGATGCTTCCAGCAAGCTGGTCTTTTTACAGCGTATTAAATGAAACAAGAATTGAATCGGATTACACAACCTATTTAAAGTTAGAAATTGAAGATAACAATAGCCTTTGGTTACGTGGTGAAAAAATGGATCTTAATAATAAGTCCATTACACTCAACTTCAATGGAGACATTAGTGAAGCGACTAAATCTGATTTAATAAATGAGTTGAAGGGCTATGAGTATCTACAAGATTTTAGTCTAGTAATTAATGGAAACAAAAACAGAAGTTCAGATAAGATTTTAGAACTTTATGATTTAGCTATTTATAAAATTGAGGAACGCGAAAAGACTATTTCGAGCTTAAAAATGGAGATAGATAGTTTAAAGTTAGATACAGGCTCTAACAAAACGATGATGGACTTGAATGTTTTTTCTACACTTTCCAAAGATGCTAAAATTCAATTTACAGATTTAAGGTTTTTTGGCTATTCAAAAATGCTAACTTCGTCAGATTTCCGAACCATAGATACACTGACTGTTGTTAGAACACAATGGGATTCTACATTAGTAGATAGTCTAGTAATTTTAAGGGTTGATAGCCTAAAGACATGGTTAAAATCCGAGTTGGATATTGAGAATCTAGAAGTGATTGACAAATAGCCTTCTAAAGGTCTTCAAGGTACATTTTCCGCACTTTTTTGAATAAGTTAGAGGAATACACAAAGTCGGTAACAACTTCGTTGTCTGTTTTAAAAATGGTATCCTTACTGCCTTCCCAAGCTTTAAGTCCGTCTTTAAGAAATAGGATGTTCTCTCCAATCTCCATGACTGAGTTCATGTCATGAGAGTTAATTACTGTGACGATATCATACTCTTTTGTAATTTCTTGAATTAGATTATCAATAACAATGGCTGTTTTTGGATCCAAGCCGGAGTTTGGCTCATCACAAAACAAATATTTAGGGTTGTTTACTATTGCCCTTGCAATAGCGACCCGTTTTTGCATCCCTCCAGAAGCCTCACTGGGCATTTTATTGTGAGCATTTTCAAGGTTAACACGTTTTAAGGCAGAGCTAGCACGGTCTTCCATTTCGCTTTGAGATTGGTTGGTAAACATTCTTAACGGGAACATAACGTTTTCGGCAATAGTCAGAGAGTCAAATAAAGCCCCCCCTTGAAATACCATCCCAATTTGTGAACGCAGCGTTCGTTTTTGGTTTGCTGTTAAACTTAAAAATAATTTATCATCATAGCCTATGCTGCCTTTTTGGTAATCAAAAAGTCCAAGTAAGCATTTTAATAGGACTGTTTTTCCAGAACCACTTTGACCAATGATAAGATTGGTTTTTCCTTTTTCAAATACGGTAGAAATTCCTTTCAATACTTGAGAGTCTCCAAACGATTTATGTAAGTTTTTAACTTCGATC
>MDSY01133301.1_pt1 | contig 10315 bp, 8 predicted proteins | sample 811131 | NCBI WGS metagenome assembly MDSY01 (sample SAMN05326643, study PRJNA326480) | marine metagenome | isolation source: seawater | place: Atlantic Ocean: South West | collected 2010
TAAAAAAAAAAATTTATTTGTTCCATTTGACCAAAAGCATAAAAGAATAATATTAAATAAAAAAATTAATCTTCTAAAAGATATAAAAGCTCTTATAAAAATATTAAAAAAAACCAAACCTTCATATATTGTTGATTTTGCCTCAAATTGTAATGTTAATCTTAGCTGGATTAAGACTAAGGAAATTAATGAAATAAACTATTTAAATAAAATTAATTTAATAAAAGCTATCTCAGAGGAAAGCTATTTAAAAAAATATATTTATATTTCAACACCAGAAGTATTTGGATCTAATAATTTTTCTATTAAAGAAAACTCAAGTAACTTTAATCCAAGCTCACCATATGCAACTTCAAAATTAGCATTTGAACTTTTTTTAAAAAATTATAATAAATCATTTAATTTTCCTGTCATTTTTTCAAGATTTTCTAATTTTTATGGACCAAACCAAGCTATCAAAAGATTAATACCACAATTAATAATTAAAATTATAAAAAGAGAAAAATTTATACTTCAAGGTAAGGGAAATTTTGTAAGGTCGTATATTTACAAAGATGATTTTGTCTCTGGCATCGAAAAAATCTTAGAAAAAGGTGTAAGTGGATCAACATATCATTTTTCAGGAGATGATTTTTATACTACCAGGGAAGTAATAAAACTTGCATGCAAGTTGCTAAATTATAGCTTTCTTGATCTTGTAATTGAAGGAAAAGAGAGAACTAGTCAAGATTATTGCTATAAGCTAGATACTAAAAATACTAAAAAAAAATTAAAATGGAAAAATAAAATTAACTTAAAAAAAGGTATTTTAAAAATATATAGATATTATACAAGAAATCCTCAATATCTAAAAATCTAAAATGAAAAATTATTTACCCTCACAATATAACCTAGATAGTAAACTTGTGATTAAACATAATTATCTAAAAGAACAATTTTCTGATTACAAAGCTATTTTTTCAAAATTGGAAAAGGTAGTTAAAAAAGGTGATTATACTCTTGGTAATAAAGTTAATGAATTTGAGAATAAAATTTCAAAATTATTAAATGCAAAATACGTTGTTGCTTTGGGAAGTGGTACAGATGCGTTAATGTTAAGTTTAAAAGCTTTAGGAGTTAAAGAAGGTGATGAAGTGATCACAACACCATATACATTTTACGCAACAATTGGTGCCATAGTAACAGCAGGGGCAATACCTATTTTTGTTGATGTTACAGATGATTATAACATTAATCCAAATTTGATTGAAAAAAAAATTACAAAAAAAACAAAGGCAATTTTACCTGTTCATTGGAGTGGAAGAATATGTAATATGAAACAAATTATTAAAATTGCAAATAAACACTCAATCCCAATAGTAGAAGATGCTTGTCATGCTATAACTGCCACACAGGGAAATAAATTTGCTGGAAATTTTGGAACTTTTGGCTGCTTTAGTTTACATCCTTTAAAAAACTTGAATGTTTGGGGTGATGGTGGATTTTTGTTAACTAATTCTAAGAAATATTATGAAAAAATACTTTTACTCAGAAATCATGGTTTAATTAGTAGAAATGTAAATAAAATTTTTGGTTACAACTCTAGACTTGATACTGTTCAAGCAGTTGTGGCAATTGAACTATTAAAAAAAATAAAAAAAATTACCAATTGTAGGATAAGTAATTCAAAATATTTAGACTCAAAATTAAAAAAATTACCCAACATTATCACAAAAGATAGAGCTCCAGAAAATAAAGAAGTATTTCACTTATATGAATTTAGAGTTTTAAATAATAAGTTGAGAAATAAAATAATAAAATTTTTAATTAAGAATAAAATTGATGCTAAGATACATTATCCAATACCCATGCATCTTCAGCCAGCCTCTAAGATATATGGTTATAAAAAAGGAGATTTTCCTGTGACTGAAAAACTAGCGAATACAAGTATTTCTTTGCCTGTTCATGAATTTATAACTAAAAAAAATATAGATTTTATTGTTAATATAATAAAAAAAGCAATAGTATGAAAATATTAGTAACAGGTGGATCTGGCTACAAAGGTAGTGTTTTAATTCCAAAACTTTTAAAATTAAACCACAAAGTTGTATCACTAGACACACAATGGTTTGGCAACCACTTACCAAAGCATAAAAATTTAAAAAATATAAAATTTAATATTAATGATATTGAAAATTTTCAATTTAAAAATATAGACACAATCATTCATTTAGCCTCAATAGCTAATGATAATATGTCTGAATTAGATAAAAATTTAAGCTGGGAAACTTCATCACTTGCTACATATAAACTTTTAGAAAAAGCAGTTCAGGCTAAAGTTAAAAGATTTATTTATGCATCATCTGGCTCTGTTTATGGAATTAAGAAAGAAAAAAAAGTAACTGAAAATTTATCTTTAAAACCAATTTCTTTATATAATAAAGTTAAAATGTGCACAGAGAGAATAATTCTTTCCTATCAAGACAAAATAGAAACATTTATAATTAGGCCTGCTACTGTGTGTGGTTATTCTCCAAGAATGAGATTTGATGTTTCTGTAAATGCTCTTACGATGAGTGCTTTAACAAAAAATAAAATTATAGTTCATGGAGGATCTCAAATTAGACCCAATATTCATATTGATGATATTACTGATTTATATATTTTTTTATTAAAAGTTAATAAAAAATATAATGGAATTTACAATGCTGGCTTTGAAAACATGTCCATTAAGAAAATAGCTGATTTAATTTCAAATAATTTAAACTGTAAAGTTGAAATTAAAAAAAATCTTTCAGATCCTAGAAGTTATAGACTCGACTCTTCAAAGTTATTAAAAATAGGATTTAAACCCAAAAAAAAAATATCAAATGCAATTGATGAAATAATAAACATGTATAACAAAGGAATATTAAAAGATAAGCCCATGCATCACTCAATACTTTGGTTAAAAAAAGTTTTGAATAACTAAAAATAGAAATATAAGTAATATTATATGAACTGGACTGTACCATATACAAGTTTTAAAAAAAATTTTGAAAAAAATAAATCATTATTTACAAAAGCTTTTGAAAGAATAATGAGTAATGGTGAGTTTATTTTAAAAAAGGATGTTTATGATTTCGAAAAAAATATGGCTAAATATCTTAATGCAAAATATGTGATTTCAGTTAACAGTGGAACAGACGCTTTATTGTTAGCCTTAGGTGCTGCAGGGATTAAGCCAGGTTCAGAAATAATTACAGTTGCTAATACTTATGTTGCAACTTTATCAGCTATTACTCATATAGGTGCGATTCCAGTTTTTGTGGATGTTGCAGAGGATTACAATATGAATCCTGACTTAATTGAAAAAAAAATAACAAAAAAAACACGGGCAATAGTTCCAGTTCATTTAAACGGTCGTTGCTGTGATATGAAAAAAATAAATCAAATAGCTAAAAAATATAACTTACTTGTAATTGAAGATGTCGCTCAATCTTTGGGTTCTAAATTCCAAAATAAAAATGCTGGAACCTTTGGTTTAGCTGGAGCTTTTTCACTTCATCCCTTAAAATCGTTAAGCTGTGCTGGTGATGGAGGGTTTATAACAACAAATAATTTTCTTTTAGCCAATAAACTTTACAAAATGAGAAATCATGGTCAAGTTTCAAGAGATCATATTAGTCATTTTGGATTTAATAGTAGATTAGATAATCTTCAAGCAGCTTTAATAAATATTAAACTTAAAAATTTTAATCAAGATATAAAAAAAAGAAGAAATATAGCAAAAGTTTATTTTGAAAATTTTAAAGATTTGCCAATTTTTAATCCTCTATTTGAAAATAATGAAAATTATTTTGATACATTTAATTCATTTGTAATAAAAACAAATGATCAAAAAAAATTATTAAGATATTTATTAAAAAATAAAATTGAAGTATATGTAAACTGGAAAAAACCCCTTTATAAGCATAAGGGATTAAACCTTAAAACTAGTAAACTTGAAAATACTGAAAAATTTTGTAAACAAATGATATCATTGCCAATTTTTCCAGATCTAGACATTAAAAAACAAATAAAGGTAATCAATACAGTAAAAAAATTTTATTTAAAGAAATTGTGAAAAAAATTTTAATAACAGGTGCGTGTGGATTTATTGGTTCACATTTAACAGAAATGTTGGTTGCTAAAGGTTATGATGTTGTGGCATTCGATAGATACAACATTAATAATGATCATGGGAATTTAGAAAAATCTAAGTTTAAAAATAAAATTAAAGTAAAATTAGGAGATATAAGAGATTTTGACTCAGTTTTAAATGCCTTAGATGGGTGCTATGCTGTATTCCATTTAGCAGCATTAATTGGGATTCCATACTCTTATGTTTCACCACTTGCATATATTAGGACAAACGTTGAGGGAACTTATAATGTCCTTGAAGCTTCAAGAATAAAAAAAATTAAACAAGTAATTATTACTTCTACTAGTGAAACATATGGATCGGCACAGTATGTACCAATGAATGAAAATCATCCCAAGGTAGGCCAATCACCTTATTCAGCAACTAAAATTTCTGCTGACCAACTTGCAATAAGTTATTTTAAAAGTTTTAAATTACCAGTAAAAATAGCTAGACCATTTAATACTTATGGACCAAGACAATCGGCTAGAGCTGTAATACCAACAATAATATCCCAAATTCTCGATAAAAATAAAATTTTAGATCTTGGAAATCTAAATCCGACTAGAGATTTTACCTTTGTTTCAGATACTTGTAGTGGTTTAATCGAGATATTTAATTCAAATAAATTTTTTGGCAAAGAGGTCAACATAGGTTCGATGGATGAAATTTCGATCCTTGAGATTGCAAAAAAAATTAAAAAAATTATGAACTCAAATATTAAAATTAAAACTAACAATCAAAAAAAACGTCCAAAGAGCAGTGAGGTTGAAAGACTTTTTTGTGATAATAATTTTATTAAAGATAACTCTAAATGGAAAACCAAAGTTGGTTTAGAAAAAGGTTTAAAAGAAACTATTAAATGGATTAAAGATAACAAAAAAATTTTTAAATCAAAAAATTATAACATTTAATGATAAGTTTAAATGAGCCTAATATAGATAGTTCTGATTTAAAAGAAATCATATCAACAGTAAAAGATAATTGGGTGTCCACAGCTGGACCCATTGTAAAAAAACTTGAGGATAAAATTTCATTTTTTGTAAAATCAAAAAAGACTGTCTCTTTTATAAATGGAACATCAGCCTTGCAAATTGCTTTAAAATTAATAGGTGCATCAGAAAAAACAGAGATTATTGCCCCAACTATAACATTTGTAGCACCCATTAATGCGATAATTTATAACAGGTCAAACCCTATTTTTATGGATAGTGATAAGTTTTGTAATATCGATGTCAATAAAACTATTGAATTTTTAGAAAAAAATACGTTTTTAAAATCAGGTTCTTGCTACAATAAAAAAACAAAGAAAAAAATAGTTGGAATAGTCGTAGTTCATGTTTGGGGAAATGCAGTTTATTTAGACGAACTTATTAAAATATGTAGAAAAAAAAATATAAAAATAATTGAAGATGCATCTGAGAGTTTTGGTACCCAATATAAATTCGGTAAATTCAAAAAAAAATATACTGGAGTTGTTGGTGATATAGGTGTTTATTCTTTCAATGGTAATAAAATTATAACAGGAGGATGCGGAGGTGCCCTAGTAACAAATAACTTAAAATTTGCAAAGCAGGCAAAATATTTGAGCACCCAAGCAATTGATAACGCTGATTTTTATATTCACAATAATATTGGATATAATTTTAGACTAGCCAGTATAAATGCTGCACTTTGCTTGTCACAACTGAAAAAAATAAATAAATTTATTGAAAATAAAAAAAAAATACACCAGATTTATAAAAAAAAGTTTTTAAAATCTAAAAAATTTGAATTAATAGAAACCCCATTTTATGCCAACAATAATTATTGGCAAAACGTAATTTTATGTCAAAATCATAACTTAAAAAAAATTATTGTAAAATTAAAAAAATCTAAAATACAAGCAAGAGCTATGTGGTTACCAAATCATTTACAAAAATCATTTAAAAAATTTGAAAAATATAAAATTAATAATGCTAACTACCTTAAGGATAAAGTATTATGCATTCCATCAAGTAGTAATTTATCAAAAAAAAATATTAACAAAGTCGTATCTGTTTTAATTAATGACTGAAATTGTTTTAATAGGCTCGGGAGGACATGCCAAATCATGTTTGGAGGTCATAAGAACAAAAAAAAATATTAAAGTAGTTGGATATGTATCAAATTTAAAAGAAAAAGTTAAAATTTTTAGATACCTTGGTGCAGATAAGGATTTGATAAAAATAAGAAAAAAATATCATAATGTACATTTAGGAATTGGATTTATCAAAAATTATAAATTACGATTAAGAATAATTAATAAATTAAAAAAATTAAAATTTTTTTTTCCTAAAATAATTTCAAATAATTCCTTAGTATCAAAAAATGCAAAAATTGGAAATGGCACTATTGTTATGAATTTTTGTATAGTTAATTATGATGCTCAAATTGGTGAAAATTCTATTATTAACAATAAAGCTTTAATAGAGCATGATGTTAAGATTGGTTCAAATTGTCATATATCTACTTCAGTTACAATTAATGGAAATTGTAAAATAGGCAACAATACTTTTATTGGAAGTGGTGTAATTGTTAATAATGGAGTTAAGATAGGAAATAACTGTCTAGTTGGGTCTGGTTTAACAATCAAAAAAGATATGCGTGATCATGAAATTAAAAAATAACAACACTTATATAATTGCAGAAATAGGCGTTAATCATAATGGAAAATTAGATAATGCAAAAAAAATGATATTAAATTCTAAAAAAGCTGGAGCAGATGCTGTAAAATTTCAATCTTACATATCCGAAAATATAGTTGCTAAAGATACTTTATCTGCTGAATATCAGAATCAAAATTTAAAAAAAAAAATTAATAATCAATATGATATACTTAAAAAATATGAACTTACATTTGTGCAACAAAAAAAATTATTTCTTTATGCAAAAAAAAATAATATAGATTTTTTATCATCAGCGTTTGATTTAAAAAGTCTTTCTTTTTTAAAGAAATTAAATCTAAAATATTATAAAATCCCATCAGGAGAAATCACAAATTTTCAACTTTTAAATGAATATTCTAAATTTAAAAAAAAAATAATATTATCAACGGGAATGTCTAATTTAAAACAAATTAAAAATGCTTTAAAGATTCTAACGAGTAAAAAAAATAATTTAAAAAATATTTCTATTTTACATTGTACTACTGCATATCCCACACCATTAGGTGATATAAACTTGAATTCATTAAATTATTTAAAAAAAAAACTTAATTGTAATATTGGTTTTTCTGACCATACTACTAATATTGAGGCATCAGCTATTGCAGTTTCGCTTGGAGCAAAAATTATTGAAAAACATGTGACACTTAATCCAAATATGATTGGACCGGATCATAAGGCTAGTTTGAATTTTAGAGACTTTACCACAATGGTAAATTTAATAAGAAAAACTGAAACTATGTTGGGTAAAAGTGAAAAAAAAATTAAGAAAAGTGAAAAAATGAATATTTATTTTGGAAGAAGGTCTATATTTGCTTGTAAAAATATTAAAAAGGGCGAAGTATTTAACGGTAAAAATCTAATATGCTTAAGACCACAAAAGGGTGTGTCTGCTGATAAATATATGCTATATTTAGGTACTAAGTCTAAATATAGTTATAAAAGAGGCGATTTAATTAAAAAAAATTATTAAACAATGAAGAAAAAGATTTTTTTATGTGATCTCACATATGATACAATTATCTTAGTTTCAGATACAATTCCTATTAATATAGGTTTTATCGGATCTTATCTTATTAAACATCTAAAAAATGAAGTTGAAATTGAATTATTTAAATATCCAAATGATGCAATTAAAAGAATTAAAGAAGAAAAACCTGATGTTGTTGCGCTAAGTAATTATTCTTGGAATAGCAATCTATCAGATTTTGTATCCAAGATTGCTAAAAATGCAAATCCTAACTGCATAACAGTTCAGGGTGGAACTAACTTTCCACACGACAAAACACAACAAGAATTCTTTTTAAATGAAAAAAAACATGTTGATATTTATACTCTATTAGAAGGTGAAAAATCTTTTTTAAATATTGTAAAAAAACTTATAAGTGTGAAGGGTAAAAAATCAAAAATGTTTGATGAGCCAATAGATGGCTGTGTGTTTATTCATCCAGAAACAAAAAAATTTACATCAGGAAAATATTTAGAAAGAATAAACGATTTGGATGAAATACCTTCGCCATATCTTAATGGAATGTTAGATAAATTCTTTGATGGTAAGCTTACTCCGTTTATCGAAACAAATAGAGGGTGTCCATTTACTTGTTCATTTTGTCATACTGGAAATGATTATTTTCATAAAATAAAAAATTTTTCACCAGAAAGAGTAAAAGAAGAAATAGAGTATATTGGAAAAAAATGTCAAGATTTAGGTATAACTAATCTTCATTTGGCAGATGTAAATTTTGGAATGTACCCTTCAGACAGATTAACCTGTGATTATTTATTAGATGCAAAAAATAAATATAGTTGGCCACTTCAAATTATGGCAACTACAGGAAAAAATAGTAAAAAAAGAGTAATGGAAATCACAAGTATTCTTGGAAATATGTTTTCAGTGAATATGTCAATGCAATCAATGGATCCAATAGTTTTAAAAAATATAAAAAGAGACAATATTAAAAATTCTCATATTATTGAAGTAAACCATCATTTAAGAGAGCAAGGAAGATCAACAAAAGCAGAATTGATAGTTCCTTTGCCAGGAGAATCTAAAGACACTTTTGTTAATGGGCTTAATACAGCATTAGAAGCAGGTGCATCAACTGTAACAATATATACTCTAATGATGCTTCAAGGGACGGAGTTTAAGTTACCCCAATATAGAAAAACTTTTGAATATGAAACAAAATTTAGAATTGTTCCTCTAAACTTTGGAGAGTACGAAAATGAGAAAATATTTGATTATGAAGAAGTAGGCGTTGGAACTAAAGATTTAACTTTTGATGATTATCTTTACATACGTTCAATTGCCTTGATGGTAGAGTCTTTGTTTAATGGAAGACCATTTGATGAGTTTTTTAAGTATGCTAATCAAAAAGAAATTAGACCAGGTTATCTTTTGAAATATTTACTAGATAATATTAAAGAATCAGATCCCAAAATACAAGAATTGTTTAAAGATTTCACTGATGAAACAAAATCAGAGTTATGGGAATCTGAAAAAAAACTTGTAAAACATTATAAAGAAGATGAAAATTATAAACTTTTGAAAGAAGGAAAAGTTGGCGGTAACTTAATTTATAAATATAAATCTAGAAGTGTAATAGATGAAAAAAAAAATTGGATTGATTTTATTTCCAATCAAATAATCAAGATTTTAGATGAAAGAGGCAAAAGAGATGATTATCAAGCTGAAATTAGAGATTTAAATTTGTTTTGCAATCAAAAATTAATGGGAATGTTAGATTCTAATTCTAACACAAAAACATCAAAAAAAGAGTTTGATTTTGATGTTTTAAAATGGATACACGATAGTTATAAGAATCCATTATCTGAGTACAAATTAAATATCCCAAAAGAATATATTTTTGAATTTACTGATGAACAATTAATAAACAGGATTGATTTATTTAAAAGATATGGCACTGATATAAATGCTCTTTCAAAAATTATGACAAGAGTATCTAATCTTGAAAGTCAATTTAGAAAAGTTCGTGAAGAAAAAGATAATACTTTGATTGACATATATCCTCTAAAAGCAGGTGACAGCTTTGTAAGGTATGCTGTAGCAAATTAATTCAAAAACAATAAAAAATTTTATAGATTTATTATTTAAATTTGATATTAATATAATATATTGAATCATGGTGGGGAATCAGTGTGAAATTCACTGGCTTTTCCTGAAACCGTAAAGTCGGAGTACCACCCAATATAGCCCGCTGTTGAATGAAGGCCAGGAAAAGTCTAATTCTACTATGAAAAATAAGCATCGGCATTAAATTAATTTGGATAAGAGTTAAAATTCTTAATCCTATGAATGATGTGAGGTTGCTAATGAAGATAATATTTTTTAGTCTAATTTTATTTTTTAATTTTTTTGAATTTGCAAAAGTTTATGCAAAAGAAATTCCAGTTATTGTTATATCTGCTGGTAAATCACCCCAATCAAAGAGCACTGTAGGTAGCGACGTTACAGTTATAGATAGAAAAA
>MDSY01043880.1_pt1 | contig 10314 bp, 6 predicted proteins | sample 811131 | NCBI WGS metagenome assembly MDSY01 (sample SAMN05326643, study PRJNA326480) | marine metagenome | isolation source: seawater | place: Atlantic Ocean: South West | collected 2010
TTAGCGCTTTCACCATACCCAGAGCGTTCTATTGAACCCTCAAGCATAATACCTACACCAGGAAAATCAGCTGGCCCTTTGAAGTTATCACCTACACCAAAGGTTACATGCTCTTTAACAATGCCTCCTGCTGCAAATACTTGTTTAGCTAAGAGTTGTGTAACTCTTTCTACCTGGCTTTCATGGCTTTGGAATGGTGAACCCATAAGGTCTATGAACTCTCCTATGAATTGTGTCATAGGTAAGGCAGTAGAAGTATATCTCATAGTGGCCAGTCCAGCCCCAGTCAGCATATCTAATATTGTGTCCTCATCATTTACATTGAATATGGCATCATTGAAATCACCAGCCATAGCCAATACTCCAGATAATGGGTCATATCTAGCATAGCTTACCCAGGTCCATTCATCTAACCACTCTCCATCTGCACCTTTTTTTCTTACACCAATAGAATATGGTCTATGATTTTCTAACCAGGTTTTTCTAAGTTTTGGGTCTCTTGGTCCATAACCAGTAATAGCATAGCCTTCGTTCATGCCACCAGTACCAGCGTATGCTAAACTTGCAAACATAGCTGTACCAGTCATCATTCTTACCATAGCCTCTCTTTTTTCAGTAGCATTGCCATTGATAAGTTTCTTGTAAAAACCAGGCATAACTAAAGCAAGAGGACTTCTTTCTGATACTCTTCTTACAATTTGTGAAGGTGTTTTATAAAACGGAACCCATATCTTTATCATTGGGTTATTAAAGAATGGCATTGCAGATTGGAATATTCCTGGCAAGTCATCTTGGAAAGTAAGCATTTTGCCAAACTCTGTACCCTGCCTAAAGGTTTCATCAGAGTTTATAACCTTCATATATGTCTCTAAGCTAAAATCAAAGGCCTCTCTTTTTAAAGCCTCTTCCCCAGTAAATGTTTTCTTAGTACCTTTTTCTGGGTCAATGATAGCTGTGTATTTATATTTAGATACATCAATACCTTCATTTGCTATCTTCTCATTTAGTTCTTTTAGTTTATTGGAATAGGCCTCAGATTTAGCCCTCATTCCAATACTTTCCATTTCTACGCCTCTGGCCATAGTTTTAAAAAATTCATCAATCGCTATCATTGGACGATAGCCCAACATTCTAAATGTTATACCCAAACCATCTATGGTAAGAGCAGCTGCACTTTCTCCCAGGCCTCCGCCTTCTGCTCTGTTTCTAAGACCAAAGCCTTGTCTGGTAACAGTCCGTCCAGACATATCTAATTTACTAGAGTTTTCTGTTAGAGATTTTTCATGTATAAGGGCATGGGTCATGTTTCTTATAGCTTGGGGTAAATAAGTTACATGGCCTTTCAACATAGCAAACGCTGATTGAAATGAGGCTTTGTCCCCAGTAAGACCCACTAAAAACTTTTCTGCCATTAGCATTTCATAAAACGCTATCTGAGAAACTGTGTTATAGGCATGAGTTACACCAGATGATAACAATGCAGAAGTATATATTTCTACTAATGCTCTAGGCGTCATCTTAGCCCTATCAAGCATTGTCATTTTCAAGAACTTGTTTTTAGATACATCATTAGGTAAAGCCTTATAAGCTGCAAGCATTGTTGTTACAGCAGCCTCACCTCCATTAGCCTCAAAGTATTCAGCTAAATTTTTCTCTGTAAGTACAGCAGTAAACTCTCCTACTCTGTTTGTATCAGACCAGGTTTTTAATGCTTGTATTCTTGATTGTCCTGGAGAGGCTATAATTTTATTTGATACTTGAGTTCTAGCTATTGCCTCTTGTACGCCTACTAATTGTATCTGTGCATAACCAGCAATGTTTAGAGCCTGGTGGGCCTTAGCTAAATCCATAGGACTGCCAGACTTTTCAAAGGTTTGCATTGCTTTTTCTGCAACAATAGTAAAAGACAAAACTGTTCTTTTAGCTGCTAGTAATTCTGCATCAGTAAATGGTCTATCTTTTGCCTCTCTTGTTAAGAGTTGCAACATAATATCAACAGAACCAATTTGGTTAGCGTCATTAATTATATCTTGGAAAGTACGACCAGACTTGCTTTGACCTTTATCTACAACTTTGCCTTGTTTGTATTGCTTGCCGCCTTTGAGTATCTTGTCTCCCTTTACATCTTTAGCACCTTTGTAATGCTCATACATAGCGCCAATCAGTTTTTTAAACTGAACATCAGCTGTATCGTCAGACTTGCTGCTACTTATTTTATTGAGATTAGGTAGTACAACATCAAAGTCTATATCACCCTGCATATAGGTTTTGACATTTTGTAAATCTTCAGCAGACATAGGTTTGAAGAAAACAGTTCCGTCATCTGCTTGTATGAAAGGCGCCTCACCCTCAGCCTCACTTCTTATTTTTTCATTAGCTTTTTTCTGTGCCTCTTTTTCTTTTTTTACAGATGGGGTGGTAGTAGCATCAACAGCACCAGTCTTTTCATTCCAAAGTTCAATACCACTATCAATAACTTTACCGCCTTTCTTGACGATAGTATTAATAGTGCTACCTAAACTTGCTATTTGTACTGGTTCTGTAAGAGGTACTTTGTCTTGCTCTGATACATACTCACCACCACCGCCTGCCATGTCTCCAGTTAATGGCGGTTGGCTTTCATCACTAAATAGATTTACTGTATCTTTGTTTTGATTTTTTTTATTGGTAAATTCGCCTGCTACAACAGCGGTTTCGTCTTTAGGTATAGACATTACTCACCTCCCTCAAGAGGCGGCACCTCTATATCTTTGTTGTTCGTTTGGCTGCTGCTGCCTCTTTTGCTAGCGTCCTGCTGGACTTCTCCACCAATTTCCAGCCTGCTTTCTGTAAACTTTTTGCCAAGCTGTTCATTAGTTCCTTTTGTGGAGATTTGCTGTCCAATGTCATAAGTTCCACTTGCTTTGAGTTTTTTAAGTCCATCTATCGTAAATACCAAGTCAAAGTTTTCTAAATTAAATATTCCATACTGATTACCAGCCCTTGCAATATACAATGCCTTATCAAGGTTGTCAACACGAATAGAGGCATCTAACTCAAACTGCTGAGTATCTGGGTTTTTCCAGGCCCCAGCATATACTTGACCCTCTGAACCTTCTAGGGCTTTATCTAACGCTTTGACATTTATTGCTAATTCTGCAAGGTCATTCATATCAAACTCTTTAGCGTCAAACTTTAGTTCTGTTTGTTTTAGAGGCGCAAGCATATAACCACTTTTAAACCCTAGGTCCTCTGGAGTTTTGCCATCAAGTGTAATACTAAAGCCATCATCATCTTTCATTTTAGTAATGGCAGAGAATAAATTATCAGCTTGTTTCTTTGTTATTATATCTTCTATCTTTTTGGTTTCAGTAATATCCAGGATTGGTGTAATTGACTTTAAGGCTCTTTCCTCTGGCTTAACTAAATCCATACCTTTCTCAACTACCCTTTTTACACCAGTACCAGCAGCCTCAAGTGTTCTTCCTAATATTGGACCAGCTACTGCACCAGTTGCACCCATGGTAGCTGTTTGTCCAAGATTGTATTCTTCTTGTTTGTCAGCCCTCATTCTTGCAGTCTGGGCGCCATAATCAAAACCCATCATATAAGTCATACCCTCTACGCCTAGAGCCAACTCAGCAGCGTCTGGCTTTCTTGTAACTAAGTTTTTAAGGTATTCTCTAAATGCAACTTTAGTCATCTGTTTACCGCCTTGGCGGCCAACAAGGCCTAGACCAAGAGTAGCCAGGCCTACAAGATTGCTGTAATCCATAGCAGTATAATAAACACCATTGATAAAGTTATCTAAAAGAATACCTTTTCTATCTGAGGTTTCCAAAAGATAATACATTGCAGCTGCTACTGGTGCTGGCGCACCATCTAATTTGTTTGTATCAATTAACATATTAGTAAAATTGTTTTCAAAGCTGGACATATAATCTATACCCCACTCTGCAAAGTCTTTATCAGTAGTTAATTTTTCTTCATTCTCATCATCTCTTGTATATAAAATATTCCTATTTTGATTAGCCATATATTTGTGTAAAATCTTAGACGCCCTTATCCAGGCCTTATCATTTACAACATCTTCCTGGCGCCCCTCTTTCTTTTGTTTAATAAAATTATCGTCTAAGAATTGACCAGGCATGCCATAGACTTCTATTTGCTTTTGTTTATATTCCAAAGCCTCTGGTGTGCCATCTTCTATTTCTGGTGGCAGCCCAATCTTTAGAGGCAACTCACCTTGATAGTAAGCAGTTTCATTAGTGTAAGGGTCCCTATATACAGAGTATTCCTCCTCACTTGTCATTATAAGGAGTTCTTTATACGCCTTACTAAAATCATCATTTACAAAATCATCACTCATTAATTATCGTCCAGTCTATAATGCGGTATTTGTTGGCTATCAAAATTAGGGTCTGAAACTAAAGCATCTAATATTTCTTTATCTCTTTGTAGGCGTTCAGCCATTTCTGTATTTCCGTCTGCAATAGCTTTTCTAATAAATCTATTTAACATACTTCTTGTTTGATTTTTGTAGTGAGTGAGGAAAGCTGTCTGTCCTCCTAATGTATAGGCATTACCCTGGTTGTTTAGTTTGCCTTGAAATGCTGAATGTAATACTTGTCCAGGGATTGGATTTGCATTAGCTACATCTCTAACAACATTAGGCATATTGTTTTCAACCCAAGCTAATGGGTCAAAATCATTTCCAGCAGCTGCTTTGTCTGTGATATATTTAGCAAGGGTTGCGGTATATATTTTATTTTTTTGTGTGGACAGAAACTCTTTATCAACATAAAAATTGTCAGACATATCTAATTTATTCTTTATTAATTTTATTGCTGCCTGGTCTTGATTTGATAAATTAGCTTTGTATTTACCAGATAAATCAATATAGGTTTCTAAAGTTATTTGATTTTTATTAAATGCTATTTGAACATCAGCAACAGACATAGCTGGATTTATATTAGCCAGGTCTGTTTGAAACCTTGTTACTACATCAGTATTGTCATACAATGCCATTGAGTTATAACCAGTTACGCCATTGTCTGTACTGGTTCTTGTTACCTTGTCAAATGTAGTTTTAAATACTCCATACTCTTCTGTAAAACCTTGTTGTTGAAAAACACTCAAGGCCTCCGTCATCATTGTCAGACCATTACTTTTATCCTGCTCTATCTCTAAATCAGTATTGCCTTTAGGAAACATAAACTTCATTAATCCAGTATTGAAGTTATCTGTATTTTTATCTTTAGTATGACCTCTAATGTTTGTTCTATGAGCAATAACTTTATTGTCATTATCTAACTGGTCAAACCAATTAGTCCTGGCCATATTTATTAATTCAAGCTGGTCCTCTCCCTCTGAAGAAAACAAAGCATTGAATACCTCTGGTGGTAATTCTCTTGCTATACTAGAATTTTGACCTTGCTGTAAGGCGCTTTCTAATCTTTTAAAGAATGTACCTCTTTGTCCTTGAGGTATAGTAACCAACTCATCTTTAATAATATTCTTTTTTATATTCATTACTCTCTTGTCAAACTCTTCTGCCAGGGTGCTTATTTCTGGTGCGGAATAACCAAGAGATTTTGCTTTGAAAAGAATTAGCTTTTTCTTTTCTCTTATCATTGTTGATAGTTGTTCTGTTGGAGGCTCTAACTCAAAACCTTGTTGACCAGCTACACCTGGCGGTAAATCGCTAGGTAATACTGGGGTCATGTTTTTTATAATGGTAGAAAGTTCTCCTCCGTCCATTGTAATCATTTCAAATGAACTTTGGAAAGCAGCCTTTTGTTTTTTCTTTTCTACTTTGAGATATTCACTCATCTCCCCTTGCATTTTTGTATAAGCATATATGCCAACATCTGCTCTAAACTTTCCTGCAAGGGCTGGGCTTTGCTCATCAAAAACACCAGCATACCCATTGATGATAGTATCAAAGTGTTCTGTTAATCCGCTGGGGTCTAGTTCTTTTTTCTCATAGTCTATAATATGGTCTAGTATTTTCTTTTTAGCTGAGAACTCTAAATCATCATACAAAGATGTTAGTCCAGCATTTTTAGCTGCTCTACCAAAAACAGAAAAGTTATCACCTGGGAATTGAAGTTCGTCTAGCGTATCATTCTTTATAGCATCATCAATTTGTTTCTGTGTAGGAATGTTGGCAGCACCATACTCAGCACCTTCTATCTTAGCCATACCCTCAGCCTGGCCCATAAAGAATGTACTCATCTGGTCTAGCTTATTAGACAATGCAGTATAGCCAGCGCTAGCCTCTCTTTGTCCAGCAAAGTCAATATTTTTGGGTACTGCTAAAACACCCGTACTTTCATATCTTTCTCTAGCTTTGGCCATTGTTTACCTTTGTAACATTTTGTAACATTTCGTTCTCATCAAGCATATACTGGTACTGCTGAGGTAGTGTTATAATTCATTAGATTATTAGTCTTAGTTATTGTTGAGGTAGTATTTGTTGCAGCATTAGCATTTGGTAAGAATACATTTTTGCCACCAGTAAATCCTCCAGTACCATAAATAAATCCTGCTTGCGCTACACTCATACCTACATTGATAACAGCCATTCGTTGAGCGTTCTTGACCGCTACTTTACCAGCATAGTTGTATTGGTCTGCCTGGTAGTTGGCCATCTTGATTGCCATGGTTTGGTTGTCTCTGGAGATTGTAAAATCATTTACACCTTGTCTAAGTGAGTAAGTGTTAATGATATCTGGTGAACCTCCACTAGAGAATGGGTCTATGTTTCCAGAGGCAGCCCTTGCAGTATTAGACGCCAGGACATAGTTCAACTTTTTAAGTTTATCTACACCCTCTTTCTTATATTGAAGAGCAGTAACTTTACCTTGTATTCTTGTAGCGTTAGCTTGCATATCATATAGTTTCTTTTTTTCTTTAGCTGCTTTGATTTGCGCATAACCGCTTACTACGCTTGAGGCTACTGCCAATACTGCTAATTCAACACCACTCATAATATTAGTCCTTCCGTCATTGTCCCAAACTAACCTTATATGCCAAACTCAAAAGAGTTAAAAAAACTGGTTCATTTTGGGATATTGTTATTACACCATCTCTGTCATAGCCTAAGAACCCATGAGTTCTTTTCTTGCCAGTAAATGTTTGCACTCCGCCAGCGCCAGACAATGGACCACTAGCTAAATCAATAGTTCTATTGTTAATTACTAAGTTTTGTGATTTGTAAAGATTAGGAGTAATCTCTAATATTCTTTTCTTTTGACTGGCAATAGTACCGCTAGATAACCTGGTCTCTACTGGATTTGTTTTTACTTCTACATCATAATTTAAACCAGCCTCTAAATATATCTGAGGTTGTCCACCAGCTGTAACATTGCCTCCAGAAATAGTATGGTCTGGGTCAACAATATCATCTCTTATAACCTTAACTGTTTTACCTTCTATATGAGAATAACCAGAATAAGTTGAGCCAGAGAAACCAGTTAGGACTTGTGTAGCACTATCAGTAGTGAAGTCATCATCAAACACCTCAACATAATATTTATCTACTCCGCCTATGTTTCTTTTTACAATGCAATAAATTGTATCAACATCAACAGCTACATCTTTAAAAATGCCATCTGTTACCAGGTGAGAAGGCGCCACAATGTTTTGGCCTTTGTTCAACATGAAAGCTGCAAGCTGTCCAGTAAATGGCAAACTGGCTGCTCTATAACCAGAACTATCCTCACCATTTAGAATAAGCAGTAAGTCTCCCTCTGTTGTATCCGTAGCTGCTCTCAATGCAGTTTTGATAGGGTCTACTATTAAATGAGAAGATAAAAGCGATATGTTATTGGCAACATAAGATAGTTCAACATCAGAGAACAATAATTCTCTTACTGCCTTACCTTGCCTTTGAATAAATAATGTACCACCTTCAGCTGCCTGGGGCCTTACATAAGCCTTAGCACCTCTTTTTGTACTAGACTTTGCAACAACATTAGAAGGAGTGATTGGGTCTAAATCTCCCTGGGGAATAAAGAACTCTGCACCAGTCGTAAAAACTTGTAAGTCTCTACCAGACCTCATGCCAGTAATTGTGTTAACACTATCTGTTGCCAGGGTAATTTTTATAGCATCATCATCAAGTCCTTCAGCTGCCTTGAAGTTAAAAAATTGTCCAACCTTGGAACCAAACAAAGTTGATGGTAAAGAACCGCTGCCTCCAAAGTATAAGCGTCCCTCATGGAATGTAGCAGAGATAGGCCAGCCTCTGTTATTACTCCAGCTATCTTCGTAGCCACTTTCTAAAAACCAGTTTTGAGATGGTATAGCTGAGGTATCAAAGAATGGTACTTCTACAAAAGCCTCAACAACAGTAGAAGAAACAAAGCTAACTATCCTTGCTCTACCAAAACCATCTTCTGCCTCAATGAATTGGTCAACATCATTAGCAGTAAATATACCAGTACCAGCTGTTATCTCTACTGTTCCATCTACTTTGCTTGGAGTTATAGTTGTAGTTGGTTTAGTTGTTACAAGATTAAAAGCATGCTTAGGAATGGTAAGTTCTGAAGTAAGAAGAGATGTTGTCCAATCTGTATTCGTAGCCCCTCTCTGTACTTTGAATGGTGCTATATTAGGGTGAACCATTATCAAAGTGTCAGCTGATTGGGTATAATACAATCTTGAAATATCGTAGTTAGTAACTGCATATAGACTGCCAACTTCTAGGTCTATATAATCATTATTGCTACTATTTAAGTTTGTTAATTGTTGTCCGTTCTGGAAAAAGAACATTCTGATTTTAGCACCAGGGTTGTCTGTTTTCAGAGCAGTCATACATATCATAAAACTCTCATCAATAGAGAACTCAAAAGGTACTAAGTAATGTCCATCAGCTGCACCATGACTTGTAATGTCTGTTAAAAATCTTAATCCTGGGCGCCTGCTAAAACCTCCTTGCGGTTCAAATATTACATTCTTTGCTGATTGAACAGAGTTATAGTATTGTTGTAGGTCAATCCTACCCTGCAACAATGGGTCCAGTTCTCCAATAGTAAATGACGCTTGATACTGCTGTACTCTACTCATCTTATATCAGTAAGCAAATAGTCCCCTACAACAGATGGAGTTTGTCCTCCACTATCTATTGACGCTGCTTGTCTAAAGTATCCGCCTCTAAAGTTTTCAGCAGCTGTTCCTAATGCTATACCCCTCCAATATTCTGCTTTGGCTGTTTGGTCTGTTATTATTTCTGCTAAGTGCCAAGCCATTTGATATCCAAGTAATTGAATAAAATAACTAGGCATGTTTCCTTCACTTACTACTCTTTGATAATCAATATGAATTTCTGTTGCCTCTGTCATCAAGACAGCATATGTACCAGCTGCTTGACCTATCTCCCAGTTTTTAAATAGCTGTCCACCTGGAGACTTAGTAGTTCGTACTGCCTCTGGCACTCCATTTAAAATATCGTTTGGTAATAGATATTGATATGTCCATTCACTATTTGGACTAGATGTATCTCTTGCTAATTCTTTTTTTGCTATTGTAAAGGACCAACGATACATACCTAATGTAGTTCGTTTTGTATCCTCATATATTGTAGAGCATGCCTGGGCTGCTGGCGTTCCGTCTGAAAAGCTAGTAATAGGTTCTGCACCTAATAGTAATAATGCTTTGTTACAAACAGTAACATTAGTATCTCCCTGGGCCATGTTTCTCCTCTCATAATGAGGAGGGGGCTGTTGCCCCCTCTTCTGTTATTAGTCAGCGTCAGCGACAGTAATTGCTGTACCATCTGAAACATCAACTACTGTTCCAGTATTACTTAGCACAACCACCATATTCATAGTTGGTGTATTACTATCGTAAACAAAGATGATATCTCCTACTGTAACTTCTTTAGCTACTTCATTAAAATAGCCTTCAGAATTTACAGCTGTGATAGCGTCTGCACTCTTGTATGAAAACATCTGAGGTGCAGAGCCTTTTTTAGATTGGCCGCCAATAGGGTTCCAACCAGTTCTTGCAAAAGCCATACTATACCTCCTTAGCTTTCTCTGCAAACAACATCAACAATTCCATCATTGTCAATCGCAACACTACCCATAGATAGTTTTGCTGTAACTAGGAATGAAGTTTTCTCTGCAATATAGTTAATTTCCGTTGAGGCTGGCATACCAACCGCAACACCCATAGCTGATTGATGAAATGCAAAACAAGTTCTGTCATTACTTCCATCTTTAGACAATCCGCCTTCATCTCTATCTCCAAGAATATGGAAGGTAAAGCCCATCATTTGGCCTACTTGGCCACTTACCAAGGCTTGAATTGTCTGGAAATCAGAACTAA